>Ga0307513_10001872_pt1 | contig 29902 bp, 29 predicted proteins | sample 15_EM_MG_FD_202174 | JGI IMG/M metagenome (GOLD analysis project Ga0307513, IMG submission 202174) | Populus trichocarpa ectomycorrhiza microbial communities from riparian zone in the Pacific Northwest, United States - 15_EM | ecosystem: Host-associated > Plants > Roots > Unclassified | place... | reverse complement strand
TAATCGTGGCAATCATTGCATGCCATACTTTTTTTCTTCCCCCCCCCCTTCTCAAACTTTTCATAAGGAAAAGGCATTCAGGTCTATATTTCCTTATTTCTTCCACCGCAGGTTGCATCCTAGCCCTCATCCTTCATGAATAATGCTCTGCGAGTAAACGGCTCGGTTAACATTTTACCATATTTAAAAAACGTATTCTGGCAAAGTGGGAATGAAAATAAGGAAGACAGGAAATAAGGAAGCGAAGCGAATAAGGATAATAATAAAAACATCAGAAACTGCGATATAGTGTAGCACCAGCCATAAGATTCCTACTATCTTACCCGGACACTTTCGCAATTGTTTTGTCGGGTTGGAGTCGGGCTCTAGGCTGCTGCCATCAGAGTGATGGCGCTCCCGCGCATAAACCAAAGTTAGATGTTAGAAATCGGAAGACTTGGCAGCCATGCCCGAGACAACGCAGGAGAAAGGCAAGGAATAACTTTACCCAATGACACAAACTTCTTGCTGTGGAGTTTTCTTCCCTCTCAAATATTCGCCAAGGGTTTCGGCCTCCAACTCGATCAACTATGACAGAGAACTTTATGATACTGGGATCCTGCTCTCTCTGTTGACGAAAACTGCCTGGGGCCAATGAGAGCCTGTTCGCCGCCTACGGCACTCGAGCACATTGTCAGGTACGGTAGTCTACTTGTATCATAACAAGGATCTGATTCAGTTACCGTCATTTGTTCCCTTAACGGTTAGTCTATCTTCGGACGTGGGGGCGGAGACAGCTTCGTGCAGTGCCAAACCATGTCTTGCGTTCTGTCGTGGTTGATCACGTGCAACCTCTCGGGGTGGTTGCACTTGAAAGTACACGAAGGTGCTCAATCTTCGTTTTCAACCTGAAACGCCCACCTGTGGACGCGAAAGTTGCACTTTCAACTTTCAACTTCACTTTAAACCCCTCGAGAAGTGCAACTGCTAAAGTGAAAGTGCAACTGCCTTGTCCGTAGACCTTCCCATAGGTAATTAACACTACCAGGGCGAGCGGGGGGGATTTTGATCATAGAGATATATTTAGGGGTACTCTTTCATTCTGCCCCTTCCTTCCTCCTCCTCTCTGTCCTCTCCTTCTTTCCCTCCCTTTCCTCATAAGTCCCAATCCTACAAACTTTCACAGTACCTGAATAACAACATTAGGTTAGTTCCAAGTTTTCCCTCCATCCATTCAGCCAACAAAATCTTCCACTTCTCCTAGTTATATATCTAATACCTAACTTGGTTTCTTAGTACAACTACTATCCGCAGCTGCCTTCATGTCTCTTCCCAGTCTCTTTGGCTTCCAATGCAATGCCGTCACCATTTTCTGCTGCACATGGAACATCACTCGTACCCCGGGGCGCAACGAGGTTCAACTTGGAGAGGCCCCGATTACTACACAACCAAGGCCGCAGGAGCCTATGAATGCAAGTCCTAGGGGTGTGCTGCTCAGTTAAGCTTACTCTCATTCTTAAGTAGCCCTATTAACCTATATCTAGATTAAGTTTGTGTGTTTAGCACGAAGGGGGATCTTGGAAAAGGGCTTTTCGTTCTACGCTGTTTTTTCTGTTTATCTTCGGGAAGCGAAGGGGGGGCGAAGGGTGGGGAATTAGCCAAAGTGTCTCTAATGACCGAATATATCTAAGATTATGTCAGCTCTCTGGCCTGTGATGAACACGAATGATCCTGATGGCGAGAATTGTTTCTTCCATAATTCCCTTTTTCATGTATCATACAATTGGTTGGAATTGGATATGCGTGCCCGCTAGTTGTTGTCCCGGGCGGAAAAGCTGTTTCATTGAAGGGTGATTTTGTGTTTTGATCTCATACCTGGACAGATGACGAATAGGGATCGGCTTGGCAGCAAGCAACAATCACCTTATCTGTACCACATCCCGCCCACGTCCTGACCTTCGAAATACCCCCGTTCGTAGAGCCGAGATATGGGGCTGTATGATAACGTACCTGACGGACGCCAAAGAATAGGTATAACGAAATTTTTTGGAGTGTGGGAAACATCTTGGCGAAACAACCATGCAGGGAGATCTTGAAGTAACTCTTTTTAACTTTTTGATGGTTAATTCACTTAAATCATTATTTCTTACGGCCATTTTATTGTGAAGTTGTGTTCAATAATTTCATTTATTCATAATCTATAAAGTTAAGTGAGTGAAGTTGTAGTGTTCTCACCAAATCCTTAGTCAGGCCCTATTTTTCGGTGCTGTCAGCTACGTTATGCATTAATGTACAACAGGCTTTCCACCGACTACCATCCTTTCGCTGATCTCCACCAAACTTCTCGTTCCCACGAATTTTTCGGTAAGGTTCCTAGTGTGATACCGGTATGCTACTCGGGTGCAAATTAGATACCGAACATGCTGGCGCGACAATGATCGCTCCTACTGTAATCAACCATCGTACTACCACTTTGTTAACCTCACCGCTGCTTACTGCCACAGCAACTATAGTACAACACCAGATTTTTTCAGTATTCTTCACCATATTTGTTTCGCCCTAAGGTTAAATAATTTTCTTATTTTATTCTATAATAGTGCTGGGTTGTGCTACATTTCACTTGCTGATGACTGGTGACTCGGATGAGGACGATTGTCGACGAGGGGTGGCCGTTGTCACTAGCATTTCGAGTATTTAATTTGCGCCCGAGTGCACCATGCCGTGTTTGGGGCAAGTGATTAGCATTAGGTAGTACACTAACCTTAAACTTATCAACTTTTCTAGCAAGCGAGGTAAGTAACCCTGCAGAAAATTTAGAGATTTATTGTGAAGAGCTCCTATGGGCACTCTAACCACCAGCGTATTATAGACTATATAATGTATTATGCCGTCCAAACGCCTTCGATGTGAGATACGTAATACTTCATCGCCATCATTCACAGTTGAGCAACTCACTCTGATAGGGTCAGGGGTCTGGGGTGCATAGAGCGAGTGACAGCCACCAAACCTTTCGCATCGTCTCGAAACTTACAACGGAATTCCTTCTGTACTTTCGCTTGATTCATTGAATCCATCTTCTAGAAGACATGTGGGAAGATGGCTTCCCAAAAAAGTAACTCATACCGGTTGTTGGACATAGGGAGTAGGTCTATTGCGAAGTGGTCCTTTCTAAACCATCCGAGGGCCAGTATAGGAGGCATGCCCCAGGGGGCTCCCTACCTAGGAACAACAACAAGGGGACAATAATCAAGAGGAAGCAGATTTGATAATTGCCGCTAGGTTTTTGGCGTATCGTTCCCTCTCTATTCGTTGTCCTAACCATTACACCCCCAATACCCGTCTAGAGGGAGTTAGAAAAAACCGGAAACTATTTCTGCCGATCCCATATAAGGGCCACGCTCTCCGACACTTAACGACCCCCGAGTGCAGCCTCGGGATAAAGATTGGAAAGTGAGACAAAGGATTTCGGAGTTTTGGTTGGAGGTTCGGTGGCCTGAGCTCATCGATATCCTGATTCCTTGCATCATGTTTCTTTCTCTTTCTCCTCTCTCTTTCTGCAAGAACCCCAAGATCTCGTGTAATCCACTATGAGGATATCACTGGGAGTGAACCTATGAGCCTAGGGCAGTTCTGGTTTAGTGGACAGAATTGCGAATACCTGTTAATGGGATCCAACACACTCCAAGCGCTGATCTTGTGCTCTTTAAAAAAACACTAATCCTCCTCAAGAGCTTTTGTCCTTAAATCCGGAGATTACAAGGCTGATGAGGGATAGTGGGTTTCACTAGATTTTACGGTACCGGGGATGTCAAGGCAATTTCTGGTACGAACGCTATTATGACCGGGGCAGTACTTTGTGCCCTCGGCAACTGGAAAAGAATCCTGATGGTAGCAGTGCGAGATGGCGGGATGATTACTACTATTATGATAGTGATGGTGTGCGGCGGCAGATGAAGAGGAGGAGATCCGGAGGTAAAATTCCCACAGGCGATCCAAGGAGGGGTGGCGGTGGTGGCAGTGGTGGCAGTGGTGAGGGTGATGTACTAGAGAGCAAATTAAATATTCGAAATGCTAGTGAGAACGGCCTCCCCTTTTCAACAATTGTCCTTATCAGTCATCAGCAAGTGAAAGGTATCACAACTTGGTACTAGGAAAAATAAGGAAAATATCTATTTTGCAAGATAACCTTAGGGAAAACCAAATGTGGGGAAAAAATACTGAAAAAAGGTTCGAAGTTGTGGTTGTTGTGGCAGTAAGTTTCAATATCATTTATTACTATGTCCTGTAAATGGAGCACCTCCTTCCCCAGGCTTACGTCCCCAACGGCATTACAATCCCAAGGTAATAGTAGCCTTGAGGTTGGAAAAGTGGTATCATAGCACGATGGTGGATGAGGAGCAATCGTTGCCACGCCCTCAGGTTCGAGTATTTGATTTGCGCCGGACCAAGGGGGGGTTAGAAAAGAAGAGGGAGAGGGAGAGTAAGCTTCACCAAAGCTGTGGGGTCCTCACAAATGAGGACTCGCGGGCTCCTTTTGCTCACACACTGAGACCATCGCGATCGAAATACCGGGTATAGCACCGTACTGTCGCTACCTATCATAGGGATAAAAGTCCCAGCTGGCGGTTACTATGGGGGAGGTATGAAATATATTTTTATAATGCAAGACTTTATTCCCCTCTGGCTTTCTTCAGCCATAGAGCTCGTCTACTTAACCACTACTCCTCTACTACTCGAGTACTCCACTTAAAATATCTTACTTCAAAACACATCTCCTCTAATCCTCCACACTATCTAGAAAGATCCTCGGTCCCACTTCCCCTACCGTATAATCTGGCAAAATTCAGATTGACGTTCGTGAGGATTTTCTTAAAAATACCTAATCGTCGCTCTTCTGAATGTTTAAACTGTAACGAGTCCTTTGAGCTCTGGAGAATTGGCGTTCTTCGTGCCCTCCTTCTGGCCCGGCTCCCTTACCAGCGGTTTCACTTTAGTTTGCTTTAGCTCTAATCCGACTTTTACCGGATTATAAGGTACCCCACTTGCATTAGGTCGAGTCCGGGTAGTCTGACCTACTAATCCCTCTCCCTTTCTTTCCCTATATCTCCTCTTCCTCTCCCTCCCCTCTAGGGTTCCCCTCCCCCTCTTCTCACTTCTTCCACCCAACCACCCTCCCTATTCTCCGTCCTTGGCATAACCAACCTTCCCCCCCTCCCCCCCCTACTACTCCATCTACCACCCTTCCAGTTCCTATCCCTCCATCCCGTCCTCCCCCCAAGGTACAGACACTTTTCAAACAGGACTGTACTCGAGCGCAAGGGTATTTGGGGTCCGGTCACACAAAGGCACTCGAGCGTATTTCTGGAGCAAGTGCTGGGCTAGTGTGTTAGAAATGATTACTGGCACCCGGGCCCTCTAAGCGGTGGGTCGAATGAAGAGTTTACGCGATTGCTTACTGAGTGCAGAAAGTATGGAGAGAGCTTTACTGAAGGCGAGAGTGAGAGAGAGATTAAAGGTTAAACCAGACTTATGTTGAGACGAGTTTCATTGCATTCGTTTATGGTTGAGAGAGAGAACCATTGAGAAAAGAAAAAGTGAAGAGAAAGAAAAGAAAAGAAAAAGAGAGCAAAGACGACAAGCGAGCGCCGCAACCAACGACAACCAGGACGACCTTATGACAAAGCTTCGGCTAACAACCCATGATATTTAACATAGTGCCTGCGTTACTGGTCTTTACTTTGTACGAAAGAAATACTCACCTCCCATCACCCGAATTTCCTAATTCAGCTTAGTCCTGACGCAAATGCCAACCACGCAAATGGAGAGCGGCTTTAGTCCATCTCTGAGTAATGTGGGAGGTGCCAACGAACAGGGGGGTCAGCGAAAACTGCATCCAAAATGGCTTAGCAAGCAGCGATTTGTTTGGGTTGTTCGTTGAGCCCTTGACCCCTTCACCTATGTACTAGGGTGTGTGCAAAAGTCTGGCGAACTTGGATTTCATATGTATGCGTATGAACCGTGGCCAGACCACACAATTGGTGGGTTTCCTCAAAATTTGGTGAAGGAAAAAAGTCTGTCGAACTCTTGGCGCCAGGGCTCGATCAAACCGAGTAGCCCAGAAGGCCTTGAGGACAACCCCCTGGTACAAGTAGTAGCGCTCGACTACCGGTATCATACGTACCAGCACGATCGGCAAAGCCCCTCTGGTACCGTACCAGTAGGGTGCCGTATCCATGGGAATCATGGCATGCCATACTTTTTTTCTTTTTCTTTCCTTTCCTTTTCTAAATCTTTTCACACTCACACACACAGAAAAGGCGTTTAGGTCCATATTTTCCTATTATTTTGTCAACGCGAGTTGCATCCTGGCCCTCATCCTTGGTCCACATACTCGAGTAATGCTCCACAGGTAGACGATTCGGTTAACATTTTAACATTAAAAAAGAGTATTCTGACAGAATATAAATAAAAATTTTAAAAAAGACAGGAAATGATGAAGCGAAGTGAATAAGGATAGTAAACATCAGAAACTACGACATAGTGTAGTATTAGCAATGAGATTCCTACCATCTTGCCTGGACACTTTCGCAATTGTTGTGAGGTTGGAGTCGGGTTTGCTGTCGCTACCGAATCCGTCCAGTCATCTCACCTTCTTCCCTTCCTTCTGCTCTTCCGCGGCTAGTGTACTTTCGAGACGTAGCCTGACATCTTTACTGTTATTTATCAGTTTAAAGTTGTGCTTGGGCTGTTACTGCCAGTCCACAATGCGACACCTTCCCCTCCCCCTTCTGCCTCTGCTTCGCGGCTAGTCTACTTTGGGGACATGGTGGTGGAGGCAGCCTCGTGCAGTGCCAACCACGCTTTGCCCACCCGTTTTTTTCCTGGGAGCATTTCCAAAAACACATACTCGGGTGCAAATTAAAGATCCGGAAAAAGTGACTTGAAATATCTGTGTTGCAACCATACATTTTGTTTGTCACTTTTTCCGGATCTTTAATATGCACCCGAGTACATCGGATAAGCCCCAAACATCCGAAATTACCCAATCCCAAAAACTTTCAACGGTACTCGAGTATCGGTATACAACATTAGGTTCCAAGTTTTCCCTCCATCCATTCAGCCAACAAAATCTTCTAATATCTAACTTGGCTTCTTAGTACAACCACTATCCGCAGCTGCTCTCATGTCTCTTCCAAGTCTCTTTGGCTTTCAATGCAATGCCGTCAACTTTTTCTGCTGCACGTGGAACATCACTCGCACCTCGGGGCGCAACGATGTTCGACCTGGAGAGGCCCCAATTACTACGCAACCAAGGCCGCAGGAGCCTATGAATGCAAATCCTAAAGGTGTACCTCTCTGTTAAGCTTACTCTCAATTCTTAAGTAGTCCTATTAACCTCTATTTAGATTAAGTTTGTATGCTTAGCGCTAAGTGGGATCTTGGAAAAGAGCTTTTTGTTCTACACTACGGTGGTTTTTCTGTTCATCTTGGGGGGACGCGAAGGGTGGGGGCTGGCCAAAGTTTCTCTAACGACCAAATACATCTAAGATTATTTCAAGCTCTGTGATCTGCGATCCCGGTATCGAGAATTGTTTCTTCCATGCTCCTTTTTTTTTGTGTTTCATAAGATTAGTTGGAATCCGATATCCCTGCTAGTTGGTGTCGCGGGCTGAATACCTCTGTTGCTGAGGAGTCTGCTCTGTAGCGTGACAGGTCATAAACGAGGGAGGACAGCTAACGCCAAGCAACCTATTAAATAAGGCCAGTTTCTCTCGAAGTGATTGGTGAGACATCGAGAGAAAGTTACGCTTTTTAGCACATCTATGCTTGGCGTTCGTTACCCCCCCTGGTTCGCTGACCCCATCTCCTCAAAGGCCTCTAATCCCCGCAATCAGAGAAAAAATGCCCCGTCATCTTGTCTAATTTTACATAAAGCACTAGGAAAAAGAACTCCGCCAATGCCATCTTTACACCAAAAGTACCCATCTTCACCATCCTCCCTCACAATGTCTATGGGAATCTGCGAAAATTCATTAGTAAACCTGTAAATAACATGAAGAATATTACGGAATCCTTAAATATTGAAAAGTGATGGAGAAAAGGTCGCCCAAGCATCGGGTATCGGCCGCCACGTACTTTTTTTTGTACGAAGCTCTGCGATTGCTTAAACCATTTGTATTACTGGTATGGTGCCGGTCATGGGTAATCTGGGTACTGTAACATTCATCTGGGTGCTGAATAATCATGCCAAGATGCCGAATTTGGTAACTGGAATAAGCACACCTACCATTTTCGGAAATTTATTTCTTATTAATCAGAAAATATAAGGGAATATTATCGGAGAAAATTAGGGTTACCCTGCCTTTGGGACATGTTTTCCGGCCGGCGTCCAGCAGCGACAAGAAACCCTAACCCTACTTGCACCTCCTGTCCTTCAAAATACCCGTACAATCCGGCGGGGGTCGGACCGACGCCAGTGAAGGTTTTCCCAAGCATGCCCAATCGTCGCTCTTCGGGGAGGTATGATATGTTTAAGCTGTGGCGAATCTTTTAAACTGTGGAAAGTCGGCATTCTTCATGCTCCTGTTGGCTCAGTTCCCTTAGTTTCCCTATAGTTTTGCTTTAGCTCCAAATTTTGCCGGAATATATGGTACGGTACCCGTGCCCGTCGAGCTCTAACAATAGGGGGCCTCACGTCAACCGGTTTTGATCGTTCCGGCCGGTTTTGTGGTATACTGAAAATTCCAAAATGGTGGAAACCGCGAACCAAAAAAAAAGGCGGTTTGCCGGTTTCATTTTTGGCTTTCGTATGGGGGTGGTGTGGAGACTATCAAGTTGCCCGAGACTAGTGCTTAGTTTCTCATGGAGTTGCATAGAGAGAAAGAGATGGGCGCGAACCCTTATGGTATTTGAAGCCTTAGATGATCTGGGTACTTCTCCAAATACGGAGAGCACCACCACCACTATGCTTAGAAACCGCATCCTAAATTCCTCGGAGGATTGCTTCCAACTTAGGGTAAACCGCTAAAATGTTGCCTTATTTCCGGTTACGTTTGTGGACGTGAGGCACCCTATTGTTTCCTAGTACAATTACTTGAGACACTAGGGAATACTGCAAGAACAGTCTTCACGGTGGTCACGACGAAGCCGGGCGGCAATGAACAGGGATCATTTGCCAGTAATTTTTTGTAACCCTAACCTTGAGAGGACCAATTTCTGCCTACCAAACACCCCTGTTAGTCACCTTGTATAACCCTTCCCAATATTCGATCATTTCCTAATGGAATTGCTCGGAGTATTAGGAAATATAATAACATTACAGCACGACTTTCTCCGATCCCCCTCATCCATTTACTGAATAATGAATGACATTCCTGTGCATTGGGGCAAAAGCGGTCCCGCAAAGCAAATAATTTTTGTCCTAGCAATTCTACTCTTGGATAGTGCTTCCAAAGCCATGCGTCTTAAATACTTTTACAGCTTTGCCTCAACTTGCCGCATCTTCCCTAACTTATGCTGGTTATAGTGCCATGGCATACTTTCCTTTCTTGTGACACACCATGTGGGAAACAAGCTCCTCCGAAGCCCATCTTATGGCCACTCAAAAACATGGGGAAGTGATAGGGTAGTACAGTAAGTCAAAAAAGAAAAAAAGGGGGCAGGTGCACCCGTTGCTTAGATGGACGATATGACGCTGCCAAAAAAAATGCCGAGTGACTATACACCAACTCCCATATCGCATTCTCATTGGTTGGTACCCTGTCCGGACACCGTTGGGTACGGCAGTCCGCTATGAATTATTGCTCCCACTTAGATTTTAGCTAAGGTTAACTTAAGACATTATCAGAGCAGACCCGTAAGGTTTTGATAGTAGATATATATTTTGGGGTATTGCATTTATCTCCTTCGTTCCTCCTCTACTCTCCTTCCCCAGTTCTTTTCCTTCCTTTTCTCATAAGCCCCAAACATCTGAAATCACCCAATCCCACAAACCCTTAACTGCGCTCAAGTATACATTAGGTTCCAAGTCTTCCCTCCGTCTGCACTTTCAAGTCCTTCCTTTTTTTTTAGTTATATACTCAATATCTAACCATTTATTTCTAGTGAAATCACTATCTACAGTTGCCCTGATGCCTCTTCTGAGTATCCACGGCTTTAGATGCAATGCCGTCAACCTTTTCTGCTGCACGTGGAACATAACTCGTACCTCGGGGCGCAACGAGGTCCAACTTGGAGAGGTCCCAATTACTACACAACCAAGGCCGTAGGAGCTTATGAATGTGAATCCTAAAGGTGTACCGCTCCGTTAAGTTTACTCCAATTCTTAAGTAGTCCTATTGACCTCTATTTAGATTAAGTTTGTATGCTTAGCGCTAAGTGGGATCTTGGAAAAGAGCTTTCGTTCTACACCACGGTGGTCTTTCTGATCATCTTTGAGGGCGAAGGATGGGGGATTGGTAAAAGCCTCTCTAATACTGTAACCTGTGATGAACACGAATGATCCCGATACCGAGAATTGTTCCTTCCATAGTTCTTTTTTTGTGTAGATATGCATGCCCGCTGATTTTTATCGCAGGGGGAATAGCTGTGGCACTAAGAGGTGCTTTTGCGATTTGATACTTTGCCGCCGGGTAGCGGAGGAACGGGGATGAGCAACAAGCAACCCTCACCTTACCGGTACTGCACCCCGCCCACATCCCGACCCTCGAAATACCACTATTCGTCAAGCTCCGACAGTGGGGACCATATAATACAACTTCACAAGAGACTGCCCCAACACGAAGTCCTAACAAACAAAAAACACAATAAAGGTCCCATATGCCCCCTGCAGTAAAAACCGGAATAATTGAGAATCTCGCTAGGACGTTGGAGTTGCCTCTCCTAGTAATGTCTGTGTCTCAAGTGAGGGCTAAAGAGGAATCTTCTCTGTGTTTTGTCCCCCTAATCTGAAGCCGGACATTCTGGATGCCCTATCGTCATCCTCAACTATTTCGGTTCTTACGGTATTTTGATCAAAATCCCGTCAAATGCTATCATACTCTACCCTGATGCCTCTGTGAATGCGGTATCATACATTATGTAAGTTTTCTTGGTAATCAGCTTTAAATTTCCTTTTATTGCACAAATGATTTACGATTCAGAAATGGAAGAGGGTTGGTTGTATTAAAGTGTTAAAGTGCTCGAGTACAGATGTCAGGGATAAAGATTTCGTGCAAGGCGGGGTTTACTTTGCCGGTTAACCTAAATTAACTGTTCTAATGCTTTTTTCCCTGCGCCTTGTATAGGTTTTCTCCTTTCAGATACCATGAGCCGGGAAATATACGATCGAGAAAGTGACGAAAATTAATCTTGACTAATTATTATATTTTTAATTTTTCTTACAGTTAGAAAGGGTTTCTGAGGATTGGTCTGTCCTCACTTAAAAGTGGTGTGTTTTGGGTAGTAACTTATGCCAAGAATTCTAAGAAAATCGCTAAAAACCCTCACCCCAGGTCTCACTTTACCCCCAGAAATTGTGAAAAGGAATTGGGGAAATATCTACCAGAATGCATGGTGTTGAAAAAGTTTTCTCGAAAGGGTTGCTAAGTGCAGTTATTGTTGTCCATTTCCGCAATTTCTTCTCGCCTCTCACCACTTCGCGGCTGGGGATAGGTGCGCAGCAGCCTGGAGCAGGCTAGTGTTTTGCGCGCTGTTTCGTGGTTGCTGTTGGCTTGTTGACTTGGCTTATCATACTAGCGTTTCCTGCATAGCGGGTAACGTTATTGGCTTAGTGCGGATTTCAAATACCCTAGAAACTCGCCAGACTCTCTATGCAGCCAAGGCCACCGTGCATGGAAACTCGCCAGACTCTCTATGTAGCCAAGGTCATCGTGCATGGATTGTGGCCAATTAGAGGGTAAACTTGTGGCCACAGTCCATTGTGCTGGCCAATTAGAATGCGACAATCTTTGATCCTGCATAGCGAGTTTGGCGAGTTTCTACGGTAGTGGCACAAAAAAGTACATGGCCCGACACCCCGTCAGGTGCGCCCCCCGGGGCGTGATCTGGTAGATGGCATTGCAAGAACAGGCCGATGGGATCTTGATCATAGATATTTGGGGGTATTCTTTCATTCTGCCCCCTCCTCTCTCTTTCTCTCCGTCTTCTCCTTCCTTCCCTCACCTCCCTCATAAGCCTCAAACATCTGAAATCACCCAATCCCACAAACCCTTAGCGATACTCGAGTATACAACATTAGGTTCGAAGTTTTCCCTCACATCATCCACTCAAGACCTTCCATTTCTTCAGTTATATACTCAATAATTAACTATGTCATTCTAGTGAAATCACTGTCTACGGTTGCCTTGATGTCTCCTCTGAGTATCCTTGGCTTCAAATGCAATGCCGTCAACTTTTTCTGCTGCACATGGCACATCACTCGTACCTCAGGGCGCAACGAGGTTCAATTTGGAGAGGCCCCAATTACTACACAACCAAGGCCGCAGGAGCCTATGAATGCAAATCCTAAAGGTGTACCTCTCTGTTAAGCTTACTCTCAATTCTTAAGTAGCCCTGTTAACCTTTATCCAGATTGAGTTTGTGTGCTTAGCACTAAGGTGGATCTTGGGAAAGGATCTTTCGTTCAACGCTGTTTTTCTGTTCATCTTCGGGAGGCCAAGGGGGGGGCGAAGGTTGGGGGGTTAGCCGGAGTCTCTCTAGTGACAGAATTTATCTAAGATTATGTCAAGCTCCGTGACCTGTGATGAATACGAATGATCCTGATACCGAGAATTGTTTCTTCCATAGTTCCTTTTTTTTTGTGTATTATACAATTGGTTGGAATTTCTTGTTAGATTCAAAAGTATTGGGAAATATTCAGCAAACTTGGCGCCAAGGACACCGACCGAATTTCCCAATACTTTTGAATCTGGCAAGTAGATATGGGTGCCCGCTCGATGTAGTCGTGGCGGAAAAGCAGTTTCGCTGAAGGGTGGTTTTGCGTTTTGATACCCGGGCAGTTGACGAGCAAGGATCGACCCGGCAACAAGCAAAAAACACCTTACCGGTACAGTACTGTACCATATCCTCTCCGCTCGTATCCACCGAAGGGAGCTAGTGCTGCACTTAGCTCGGCTGAATATGGTGTTAGCTACCAGCAGAATGGTCACTGGGAAATATTACTAAGAGTTTTGGAGGGGGCGAAAACGGGGAGGTGACAAGATTGGAATATGCAGCACTGATTAATTGGGATAATTGGGATCATGGCCATACTGAGTGGCTGAGCACTGCACTACTTGCAGTGAGCAAAGTACAGTATCTCCTACCGTATCCTAATTATGAAATGAGTTAGTGCTACACATTTCAAACTGGACGGAATGTTTGTTTAATTCCTTATTTCTTTTGGGTTTGGCTTGCCCGCTTAGTTCTTTTGTGGGATGGCGTGTTTCCTAGTGTGTTGCGAGAATGGTTAATCATGCGTCCCCCTCTCTGCGCTACGGCACACTAAATTTCCGTGAAATTCGGAGTACGAACGAAGGGATCCCGCCAACGTCCTGATCTTCGAAATACCCCCGTCCGTAGAGCCGGGATGTAGGGACGGTAGGATAACGTATGATATGATACCTGACCGCGCACCGAAAAATGGGCACAACAAAGAATTTGGTGAGTGCGGGAAACATCTTAGAGAAGCAACCATGCAGGAAGATCTTGAGGTAACTCTTTTTAACTATTTGATAGTTAATTCACTTAAATCATTATGTTTTACTGCCATTCCGCCATTCCGCCTTGAGGCTACGGTGCTTCTCATCAAATTTTTCGTTGTGATGTATTTTTCGGTGTGCCGTCAGGTACGTTATGTATGATAATATTATTACAACAGGCTTTCCGCCGCCTACCATCCTTTCGCTAATCATTGGTAGGGTTCTTTGTATCGGCATGCTACACTATTCCGTGTTTTGAGCAAGTGATTATCATACATGATGTAGTAACTAACCCTAAACTCATCAATTTTTCTAGCAAGGGGGGTAACGTTCTAGAAAATTTAGTGTTTCTCGTGGGGAAACCTTGTGGACACTTGAACTATAATATTGTATTATAGATTAGAAAATGGGCCACCCCGCCCAAACACCTTCGGTGCGGGATGCACAGTATTTCATCCCCATCATTTACAGTTGAGCAACACGCCCTGATAGAGTGCATGGGGTGGGCAACAGCCGGAAAACCCCTCTCTTTTCATCTCACAACCCACAAGGGAATTGCTTCTATAATGTTGCTCGATTTATTGAATCTGGCTTCTGGAAAATCTGTCGAAAAACAGTTGCCCAAAATGTAGCATAACAATTGTTCGCAGCCTAACTCGGGCGCGGTCCTCTCCAAACCCTCGCAAGTGAGTCTAGGAGACACACCGTTAAAACTTACAGTAGCAACCATTTACCGCCCTCCGTACGATAAGCAGTAGCCAGGGCTGATGATAGCGGGAGTTAGAAGAAGGGTAGTGGGTTAGGGTTTGGATGAGATGGTTGAGAAAAAGAAATACTATCATAGCAAATTGAACGAGGGAGAAAGACAAGGGGGAAAATGCGAAGGTGTGGGGGGGGGAAAGCAGAAGTGTGGAAGCGTAGAAGTGCAGAAGCATTATGATATTAGAGAGAAAGAAGAGTGAATGAGTGTAAGTTGAGCGCAAGGTGGTTAAAGGATCATTTTTTTCCTCCCTAGAAAACTGGTTGGCGGACACAGAAGGGCACACGTTCCGTGAGAAATCTGTGTGAGCCGCGAACATAGATCGGGCAAAAAAGCAAATAGTCAGGGTTAGGGTTGCGGTCCAAGATGGATGTCTACAATGGGGTTACTTTGCCTTAACTTTGCGGTGTCCGTATTTAATCCCGCGGTGGCCCAGAATAATTATAAGAAAAACCCATTCTGACCCTTCCTTCCTCTTCTACTTCCTCCTTGTCCTCCCTCCCTCCCTCCTCTGTTTTCTCTCTCTTTCCCTTCCTTCCTCCTCCTCCACCCCCTCCCCTTCCTTTCCTCATAAGCACCAAATACCTGAATCCACTCAGCCCCATAAACATTTAACGGTACTCAAGTATATAACATTAGGTTCCAGGTTTTCCCTCCATCCACTCAACCCAGATCTTCCATTTCTTCTAATTATATATCTAATATCTAACTTGGCTTCTTAGTACAGACACTATCCACAGCTGCCTTCATGCCTCTTCCAAGTCTCTTTGGCTTCCAATGCAACGCCGTCAACTTCTTCTGCTGCACATGGCACATTACTCGTACCTCGGGGCACACTGAGGTTCGAGAGGCCCCGATTACTACACAACCAGCGCCGCAGGAGCCTATGAGTGCGAGTCCTAGAAGTACACCTCCCTATTAAGCTTGCCTCTTAGTTCTTAAGAAATCCTATTAACCCACGATTAGATTAAGTTCGTATCCCCAGCGCTAGCGGATCCGGGCAACAACTTCTCTTTCTACATTGTTTCTCTGCCCACCTTTTTTTTTTGATCACCCCCGTGGGGCGAAGGGAGGGGAGTTGCCGGTGTTTCTCTCGTATGATAGTTAAAAATATCCAAGATTATTTCAAGCCTTGCGAATAGTGATGAACACCAATGATCCCAGTATCGAGAATTGCTTCTTCTAGTAATTCTTTTCTTGTATATCATAGTTAGGATACAGCTCCTTTCCAATAGCCCAACACACATTTTTTCCTTTGTACAGTATACTCATACCCTTATTGCACTAAAACTAATCTTTGACTTCTCCCCCGCGCAGTTATGCTTCTGCTCCATACTCTCTTATACGCTTCCTCACTAAGCAAAAGTGTTGTTGAAGCGGCCTTTTGCGCCAAAACTTGCCACGTTTGATCAACAATCACACCTGGAATGCTTCAAATAATGTTCAAAACTTACCTAATTATTTTCACCCTCATTGCAGCTTCCACATGATGCCACTTATTAGGTCAATTTACTCTATACGGCTGAGTTACCAGTCTTCAAAGTTGACAATACCTGCTGCGATGGGAAATTCGTATAATATGAAAATTGGCACTTTTCTGCATACCCAAAACCCTAGAACCACATGACTTTCCCAGGCTTTTGCCTGGTTTATTAAGATTTTTGTAGCAGTAGGAGAAGTGTCCCAACTAGATGCCGGTATAAGAAGCCGGATTGGAAAATTATTTGTTGCCCATAAACTACAAGTAGCTACGAATTGATGTTTTTGATGCAAAAAGCCATTTCTACCAACACTTGTGCTGAGATGCTTTGCTAGACTTTATTAAAGCCGAATTACACCAGCAAGCTATAATAGTAAAATACTGGTCCTGCTCGACATGCCACTTTTATGGTAGGCCCTATGAAAGATCAAAGAAACTTGGAAAATATTGGGAGGTAACACAGTACTCGAGTACGGAGGACAGTTCACGATGTTATACTTGAATGCACCAGAAATCTAGTGGGTGCTCGTTGCCTCCTCCTGTGTAGGCTGCACACTAGTACTGGACCCGAGCTTCCTCTGCTCCTTGGAAGTAGTTTTGGTTTTGGTTTTCTATGCCGCGAAACCTCGCGCAGCCTTCACATATCTTGCACACTAAGGCATCAGTAACCAGGGTGATGCTCAGGCGTCCCGAGTTTCCCCTTTGAATTAGGGACGGAAAGCATAGTGAGAGGATATTATTTCAGCTCTCGGCTGAGACAAATAAAAAATAAATAAATCAGAGACCTTACAGTCGCAGGGGAGACAACTCGGACATACGGCGGGATTCTCAATTCTTCTAGTCCGTGCAGGAGTAGAGTGTCTGATGGGACAACCGTTACTTTCGGCTTGCTTAGCTTTGACTGCGGGCAACTGAAATGGGATCCTCCGAGCAATACAAAATCAAAGAAGTGTGTAAAAAAGAAAAAGGGAAGCGGTTGCCTCTAGTCCACTGTTGTTACATCAGACCCCTTATTGTGCCACGGTTCGGTAAGAAGTTATTGACCAGTTATTTAAGGTTAACCTGCCAAATATATCGCTGTCCGTTTGGGCTGTATGATAGTAAGAACTCGTACGAGTATACCGGTGATTGTTGCGCTATTGTCCCGAAGTTTACTGAGGGGTCGCAGGTCGCCCAGGTTCAAAGTAGATACTCGAAGAAGGTAGAACAAGGGTTAGGGTTGTGCTGCCCACCAATGTAAAAGGCCTCTAATTCACAATTCTGACATGGCCAACTTATTCCTTCACATTGAACATTTAACGTAGGACTGGTCACAAAAACGGCATGGGCATCAACTGGCACCTGATAATCTGGAACAATAGTGTTTGTTGTGGGGTTGGGGAGGGGGGACCAATTACTTCTCAATCCAACCCCCCCTTTCGATCCTAACAGCACGTAATCCCACGCACAGGAAATTCCCCGGAGCCGTTCATGGGGAGCAGACCATATGAAGTCTTGAAACCAAGCCGGTTGGCATAATTTTTACAGTTCGATTGGTCTAGAATCATTTATGGTACAAGTACTGAAGCGAAAAAACTTGGAATAATGTATCTACTTTTCGAGGCGCAGGAAGCCACAAGCCAACAATCACCACTGGCGAGAAAACCAGCCTGATAAAACAAGTCCGACAATTCGCAATTGGTTCAACCCTCCTGATCTAATCCGCAAACCTTCACCCAAGACGAACCCTGAGAAAATAAGAAAAGAAAAATCTAAGCGAAAAGAAGGTCCAACTTTGCCCGGTTATCCGGCTGTCTAGGTATGATACAAGAGATCCTCCTCTTGTTGCCCGCTGTCCTAAATTTCTCTCGCCCATTAACGGCCCAAACTGTTCTTCCGTTATGCCGTGGTTCGTGGTGGAAAGAAACGTGAGAGAAACATAGACTCACCCCCCATGTCCGCCAAGACTAAGCAACAGCCACCCCTGTCGTAAACGTGACACCTTCCCGCCCACCATTCAACACAAGCCCAGCATACTTCCCTCCCAATCAAAGTCATATCATGAACCACTATCTGTGCTCTCTAAGTTGTCAGCAGACTAGCTGGGAGGTGCAAACTAAGTAGAGCCAAATTTTATCCCCAACATTGCCTCCTGTACGAGTACAGTGCTTGGCACTGTATCTCCCGGTGCTGGGGGAGACCGTGCATTCGGGGCATCCAGTATAAATGTGTCTTTAATTCAACATCTTCCTCAATAGGGCCAATAGGGGAAAAGTGGCTTTTTTTCCCCCTACCATCTATCATGCGATAACGCTAAAGGGAGGGGAGGGGGGGAAAGGCAAGGATGAAGAACCCAGGCACACTTCTCTCCACCAACATCGCTTGCCCACCATATAATTATACATCTAGATGAACTTTAGTAAGTATGATATACTCCAGTAAGTAACTGTAGTATTAATAGACCTTTTTTATGATACATAAAACTCTTGGGAAAAACCCCCAAATTTCTCCCCCAAATTTCTCCCGAATTTGTTGTGCCTATACGGTGCCTGTTTCTGGCCGGATCCGACCTTTATGATATACCGGCAGGGGAGGCGGCGGAGCAGGAATATTTCATGAGAATATTGATCATTTCCCGGCCTTCACTACGGCAAATTCCTACCGGCAAGCGCTCAACAGGGGCTAGGCTAAGACTTTTTTATCTCCATACACTCCCGTGTTACGGTGCTTTTCGAGTATGCTACTTGTAAGCCAGCGGCGATCTTTCTGCAAGTACCAGTCCTAAGAATTTCTAGGTCATAGTGACGATGTCTCTCCTCTGCTTCTTGGTTGGCGGAGGACAGACGTGAACAAAATGAAGCGACTTGTGCGAATGAGGATATAATAACTAATCGTTCACAAACCCGCCCGCCAAAACATATTCGGGAAAGATATAGAAAGTAACTATAACATAAACGATCTAAATCCCAAAAGTATCTCCTGTTGGCCATATGAGCCTCTGCTTTCCCATAACATTCTGACATAGAAGAGAGGAAGGTAACCTTGAGAATATTCTCTGCAATCCCCCATAACAAAAATAAATGTATGGTAAAGACTCCAACTTCCTAGAACTTTCCATCATAACACCATAATGCATCTCTACAACCTCCATCAGACTCTCCAGTATTTGTGCATATTCTACACCCGAGCACCTTCTAGCGTTAGCAATGCTGACAGCCGATGAGGCTGTCTTTTTTTCCTCGTTTTTCCATTTATCCCCCGATACAACATAAATACTGTTCGCCAATCACAGAGAATCACTCACCGACCATTGCGAGTGAAGATGGAATCAGAGAGAAACCCTACCTTCCCGCCCACAAACCCTGGAACAAAAAAGACCAAAAAAGAACTCACACCACCTCAAGGCATCTTAACTTTCAAATCACCCGAAAAACTCCTCTCATTCGGAATTCCACCCTGCCCACCAATTCCTCCACCATCCCAGTAACCCGAACAAGATCATCCCACATGACTCCAATAGCGACCTGCACAACCGCGAATGCCACGAACCCTGGCTCAATGAGATGATCCAACTTGAGGGCTCCATCCCGTTCTTCCAGCGCACGCACTAGTCGGAATGGCTCCGGGAGGCCGAGAATCGGTGGTAGAGGGTTACCACTGGCCAAACTCGCACTCAGGAGGCAAAGCAGACTAGTGATTTGGTGCATCTGGGTGTCGACATTTCTAAGCAGTGCCGACAAATCCTCGGCCTATTCAACGCCCACGGAGAAGGGTTTTGAAGCGTAGGATATGATGGATAGGTAGTTGGTTATGTTCCGTACACCGGCTATGATCCCGTCGTATTGTTCTCTCGGAAAGCGGCCCCGGAGCGAGGGTTCATATTTTGTGGATTCTATCTGGGTGCGAAGGAAGTCGTTTGCTAGGAAGGACTCTGTGAGGAGTTTTACACGCGTTTTTTCGTATCTTCGGCCTGGTGAGCTTTTATTTGATTCGTCGCCAGCTGTGCCGTGGATTCTTGATTGGGGGGGTGAGAATGTGGTGCTGTATGTTCTTGCGAGTAGGAAAAGGGACGACGACACGGAGCTTCGGATTAGGCTGCGGGTTGTGGTGGGGTATAGGAGGGTTGTGAATATCATTGCTACGCAGAGACCGCCTATGGTTACGAGTAGACGGTAGGGTCCTATTTCGTTGATAGAGAGGATAGGCTGACCGGTGCGTGTTGACGCTCTATCACCGATTTTGCGAATTTGGAGTTCGTAACCAATAAGGTTTTTTTTGGTAGGGTTCTTAGCACCGGTATGCTATCATACACTACTTCGTGTTTCGAGCAAGTGATGAGCATGATGTAGTAACTAGCCCTAAATCTATCAATCCCTCTAGCAAGGGAGGTAACGTTCTAGAAAATTTGGAAATTTGTGGTGAGGAAACCTATATATTATAGATTAGAAAATAGGCCATGCCGCCCAAACACGTTCGATACGAGACACGTAGTATTTCATCCCCATCATTCGTAGTTGGGCGGCAGGCTCTGATAGAGTGCGTGGGGTGGGCAACAACTGCCAAACCTTTCGCTTCGTCTCACAACTCACGACAAGGGAATTACTTCTATAATGTTGCTCGATTTATTGAATCTGGCTTCTAGGAGATCTGTGGGAAAATAGTTGCCCAAAATATAGCATAGCGATGTTGGCAGCCTAACTCGAAGCGGTCCTCTCCAAACCCCCGCAGGCGAGTCTGGGAGACACACCGTTAAAACTTAACAACCATTTGCCGCCCGTGCGTGCGATGAGCAGTGGCCAGGGTCGATAATACCGGTAGTTGGAGTGGGTTAGGGTTTAGAAGGGATGATTGAGAAAGGAGAATGTGATTTTAATAAGCAACAGAAAACTGACTGAGGGGAGTAAAAAGGAAAGTGTGGTGTGAAGGTGAGGGGAGGGGAGGGGAGGGATGGGGGTTGTGGGAGCAAGCGAGGCGGGGATGCATTATTCTTTTCCCTCAAAGCAAATCGGTTGGCTGAGAAGAGCTCGAATCCACCAATCGGAATTTACACGTACGACAAGAAGTTATGAAACAGTTATTTGAGGTTAACCAGCCAAATATATCCCTGCTTGTTCAGGTTAATTGTTCCTTCCCTTGTATATTTACAGTAACTGCCAGGGATATAATTTGGCTAGTTAGTTGGATAACTGCTCCATAACTTCTTTTTCATCCTCCTCCTTCAACACGCCGCGGTGGCCCAGAATGATTATAAGAAAAACCCATTCTGACACTTCCTTCCTCCTCCTCTACTTCCTCCCCCCTTTCCCTCCCTTCCTCCTCCTCTACCTCCTCTCTCTTTCCCTTCCTTCCTCCTCCTCCACTTCCTCCCCTTCCTTTCCTCATAAGCCCCAAATACCTAAATCCACTCAACCCCATAAACTTTTAACGGTACTCAAGTATACAACATTAGGTTCCAGGTTCTCCCTCCATTCATCCAGCCAAGATCTTCCATTTCTTCTAGTTATATATTTAATATCTAACTTGGCTTCTTAGTACAACCACTGTTCACAGCTGCCTTCATGCCTCTTCCAAGTCTCTTTGGCTTCCAATGCAATGCCGTCAACTTCTTCTGCTGCACATGGCACATCACTCGTACCTCGGGGCACACTGAGGTTCGAGAGGCCCCAATTACTACACAACCAAGGCCGCAGGAACCTATGAATGCAAATCCTAAAGGTGTGCCTCCGTTAAGCTTACTCTCAATTATTAAGTAGTCCTATTAACCTATATTTAGATTAAGTTTGTATGCTTAGCGCTATGGGGGGATCTTGGGAAAGCGCTTTTCGTTCTACGCTACGGTGGTTTTTCTGTTCACCTGCGAGGGGTGAAGAGGGGTGGGGGGTGGAGATTGGCGAAGGTTTCTCTAATACTGTACTTCCATTTTCATCGCGTATTCGGAATCATGTAATATTAAAGATTTATATCTTAATACTATGACCAAACATGGCTAGTAGTAATTTCTACTCCTTACATCATTTATTCTCGTACAAGGCCAAGCTTGTTCTCTTTTATTACCTCTTAGTTCACACACAGGTCATCTCCGCACCAAAATTGGTTTCCGATTTTGGAAGAGCCATCACGAACCCATAGAAAATATAGTGTTCATGCTCCTTGAAAGATTGCAGTGAACGGCGCCAGTAGCTGGTGAAGCCCATGTATAAGAATTTATTGCACTGTGCTTAGGAAGCGGAATCAAGGCTACCCTCAACGGTGAATGAACACCTTCCCTCATCCTACCGTCACAGTTGCCGTCACTATTTTCATAATGATCATTATTTTCACTTACCATCGGTTACATTATCCTCTTTGTATTAAAGACATCAAATCTTCGATATTTCAAATAATTCTGACACACCTTCCGGTACTTTTATAGCAACCGTATTCCGAATACACGATGAGAATAGAAGTAACCAAATATCTAAGATTGTGTCAAGCTCCGTTGCCTATGATGAACACGAATGATCCTGGTGCCGGGGGTAGTTCCTTCCATGGTTCTTTTTTTCTGTAGATATGCATACCCGCTGGCTGTTTTCGCGGGGGGGATAGCTGTCGCACTGAGAAGTGCCTTTGCGTTTTGATACCCAGTGGCCGGGTAGCGGAGGTACAGGGCAGGTGGATCAGCAACAAACAACCCACACCTTACTGGCACCACACCCCGCCCACATCCCGACCCCGAAATACCACTGTTCGTCGAGTTCCAACAGTGGGGACCGTACAATAGACTTCACAAAAGACTGCCCCAATACGGAGTCCTAACAAAAAAAACAGTAAAGGTCTCATACACCCCCCATTTAGATCAAAATCCCCTGAAATTACACTCTACCCTCAGATGCCTCTGTGAATATATTATGTAAGTTTTCTTAGCAATCAACTTTAAAAATCTCTTTTATTGCACAAATGATTTACAATTCGGAAAAGGAAGAGGATTGTATTAAAGTGTTGAGGTACTCGAGTACAAGTATAGGTTTTCTCCTTTCTGTACCATCAGCAGGGAAATAATACCATCGAAAAAGTGAAATCTTTGCAAAGAATTACTCCACCTTTGGCCCATTATAAAATGGCAAAGGAAAAAAAAGGAAAAATAATAACAATAATAAAAAACAACCTTAATCAATTGTTATATTTTTAATTTTTCTTACAGTTAGAAAGGATTCCTGTGGATTGGTCCGTCCTCACATAAAAGTGGTATGTTTTGGGTAGTAACTTATGCCGGGAATTCTAAGAAAATCGCTTAAGGTCCTCGCTTTACTAATAAGTCTCATTTCATCCCCAGAAATTGTGAAAAAGGATTGGAAAGATATCCACAGGAATGCATGGTATTGAAAAGGTTCTCCCCACCCGAAATGTTTGTTTGCCATGGCATGGTATCGAAAAGGGTTTCCCTGTCCGCAAGGCTCGCAGGGATCGCATATTGGGGGTGGCACTAGACGAGTCAAATAAGGTGTGGCTCACTAGGCGAGGAACTTGCTTCTGAGGGTTAGATTTGGCGATAATTTGCCACAAGGCACCACATTTAATCTTACCCGCCCATTGAGCCACACTTTATTCGACCGGGTTGATCACTGGTGCAGTCATGTAACAAAAGTCTTGGCATCCTGGTAAATTTTATTATTCAACTTGCTTCACCTACCACCCCACATACCCCGTGCTCAAAATGCAATCACGAGAAACAGAACTTTGTAGATTCTATTGTTCATCATTAATTCAGGCTGAGGGAGGACACACAAAGCGGTAAATTTAGAGGCATTCCGGTCCCATCACTCAGTCGGGGTGCCAAGATTTTTGTTACACGACTGTACCGGGGGTTGTGGGTAAGTCTGGCGAACAGGAGGGAGGGGCGGAGAGAGAGGGTAGAGTGATGGTGGAGAGGGGTCAGAGGAAGGAGAGATTGGTTGGGGGGGGGGGAGAAAGAGGAAATGTTTGGGGGATTTGGTAAAGTGGAATGAGGTTAGATGGGAAAGAAGGGGATACAAAGAGAAGCAGAAAGGAGAGCGTACTTGGTCCATTGCACCCAATGCAAGTGGGATGGTCCAAGTAGGTTTGAATGGATGCGAAAATGGATGAAGGTGTGGGGGTTAGTTTAATATGCAATAAAGCTTTAGAGTAGCTAGATATTGCGAAATGGAAAAAGTGTTTAAAAAATAAAAAAGTCTGGCGAACGTGGCTCGCAGAATTTCTATGTAAATGGAAGCCAAGACTTGGCCTTATTGTTGCTCACACCCTAGTACAAACAGCTCTCATCCTCTCACACCTGCACGGCTAGTCTACTTTTGGGACGCGGGGGCGGAGGGACCCTTCGCGGGGTATGTTTGGCAAGTTGTCTGGGGCTTACGGCGGGTCAACTGTACTGTACACAATGTGCAGAAGAAATTTCTGCGAGTGGCAACGGTATCTTGCCCAGGTGCTAAGGCCGAGTAACCCTGATAACCTGGTTTACGGGGATGTGGCTCATGACCAGGATTGGAAAATCAAATCTAAATTTGATTATCTCAACAAATAAATGAGATACTACCCTGAGAATCAAGCAACAGGTACTTTGAAATATAGAGAATCTGAAAATCTAGGCCATTTTTCACCCCACAGTGCTATACCAAGGTTTGGCAGAGCACTGTACTCTCATGACTGTTGCCATGCTGACTTGTCTGGAGACAGTAAATTGTTTACAGGTATCAGGGTTACCCGGCCTTCGCATTTGGGCAAAGTACCGTTGCCACTCGCAGAATCTTTTTCTGCGCGTTGCGTACAGTTGACCCGCCGTAGGGGCTGATCCATTGGCTTGGCTTAGCGCTATTGGATGCCTAGAGAGCGTCCTGCATAGCGAGGGCTATCTGCGCGGTCAGGCGCGTGAGACCACTGCCAGACGGTAAATAATATCTAGTATCATATTTATGTGGATAGCTCGACAGGCCTTGGCCAAAGCGTAGGACATGATATGGTAAGTGACATTGCAAGAACAAGCCGATGGGATCCCGATCATAGATATATATTTAGGGGTATTCTTTCATTCTGCCCCCTTCTCTCTCCTCCTCTCCGTCTTCTCCTTCTTTCCCCCCCCCTTCCTCATAAGCCTCAAACATCTGAAATCACCCAATTCCACGAACCCTTAACGGTACCCGAGTATACAACATTTGGTTCCAGTTTTCCCTCACGTCATGCAAGACCTTCCATTTCTTCAGCTATACACTCAATAGCTAACTATGTCTTTCTAGTGAAATCACTATCTACGGTTGCCCTGATGTCTCTTCTGAGTATCCTTGGCTTCAAGTGCAATGCCGTCAACTTTTTCTGCTGCGCATGGCACATCACTCGTATCCCGGAGGACGCTGAGGTCCGACAGGCCCCAATTACTACACAACCAACACCGCAGGAGCCTATGACTGCGAAACCTAGAGGTACCCCTTTCCGTTAAACCTGTTCCTAGTTCTTGAGCAATCCTATTAACCTATGTTTAGATTAAGCTTGTGTGCTTTGGGCTAAGGGGATTTTGGACAAGAGCTTCCCCTCCTATCACACATTAGTTCCTCCGCCTACTTCTTAGGCCCTTTTTTTGTTTATCCCCGGGGAGTGAGGAGAGTGTGTTTGCCGAAGTTTCTCTAGTAATCAAAAATATTCAAGATTATGCCGAGCCTTACGAATTGTAGTGAACACAAATGATCCTAGTATCGAGAATTGTTTCTCCCGTAGTGCTTCTCTAGAACATCATAGTTAGAATACAACCCCTTTCCTACTAAACATGCTACTTTTTAATGTAGAGTATGTGAAAGATTATCGAGGCTTAGAAGATATTAGAAAACAACATGGAGCGGGGAAAGCGTACAGGAGGAAACAGTTAATGGTGCGCCAAAATCGTGTGGCAAGCGTCAGATTTGGTGGGGTGCTCATCGCGCCTCCTTTGTCCGCTATCCCCTCCCGTGCTACCGAACTTTTAGTCGATTCTAGTCTGCATGCCGTCCCCCACCCGAGGGCATCCTCAGCGAGGCTTGGTAGTTCTGGATGATGGGCGGTTTGCAGCCTATAAATCAGGTGGGGTTGCTGGCCGACGTTTTTGTACCTTGCTGCAGGGCTGTCAGCGGAGCCTCCGCGCAGTAATACCTTAAACACTGGAGTACCGGTAACCGGGAATGACACTCGGGTGTCCAGAATTTCCTCTTTAAATTAGGCGGGGAAAGCATAACCAAAAGATTCTCTTTCGGGGTCGGCTGAGACAAATAAAAGATAAAATCAAATCAGAGACTCTACTGCCGCAGGAGAGGCAACTCCGACATCCAGCGGGATTCTCAATTCTTCTAGTCCGTACGGGAGCAAACTATCGGATGGGACAACCGTCACTTTCGGCCTGCTTAGCTTTGGCCGCGGGTAACTGAAATGGGATCCTACGAATACCAGTAATACAAAATCGACGAAGTATGTAAAAAGAAAAATGGAAGCGCCGGCTGGTTCAGTGGGGTATTGGAATTTTCCATGAAAGCTTCTCGGGGGTCTGTCAGCCGCATATAGAGCTATCCTCTACAAAACCTATGAGAGGGAATAAGCCAATCGAGGGAGCGCGAGGGGTTACATTAACTAGGTTCTGTCTGATGGAGAACGGTAAACGACAGCCAATGCTGCATGCCTTAGGTTGCTTGGACTGGGTTCCTTTTTGCCTAGGGGTGTCCGGCCTGCGTCAAGAATTCGTCCCGTTGCCACCTGCGAGGCCTGCTTACGGTAGTGGCAGGCGATGGACTTTGCTTTGCTGGTTGCTTTAGTTGAGCTCCCTCGTGACAGTTGTTTCATCCGACACTTTATTGGGGCGTGTTCGGTAAGAAGTTATTGAACGAACAGTTATTTAAGGTTAGCTAGCCAAATATATCCTTGTCCATTTGGGCTACCGTAAGACCTCGAACACCGTGATTGTTCCCTGCCCTTGTGCTAGTATAAAAGTGCCTTTAATTCAACAGCTCTCTCAATAGGGTCAACAAGGGAAAAGAGTCTTTGTTTTTCCTACTAGCTATGATACGCAGAGGGGGGGGATGGGAAAAAAAAGCAAGGATGAAAAATCCAGGCACACTTCTCTCCACCAACATCGCTTGCCCACCATATAATTATACATCTAGATGAACTTTACCGTCCCCCTGCCGGTATATCATAAAGGTCGGAGCCGGCCAGAAATAGATATTATGTAGGCACAACAAATTCGGGAGAAATTTGGAGGGAAATTTGATATTTTTTTCCCCAGGTGTTTTATGTATCATAAAGGTCTATTAACACTACAATTACTTACTCGAGTATATCATACTTACTAGAGTAGGAATATTTTATGAGAATTTCGAGTATACTGCTCGTAAATCAGCGGACACAGACCTTCTGTAGGTATCAGCGCTGACCTAAGAATTTCTCGGTCATAGTGACGATGTCTCTCCTCTGCTTACCGGTTCGTGGGGGACAGACTTAAACAAAATGAAGCGACTCGTGCGAATGAGAATATAATAACAAATTAGTCACCCGCCTGCCCGCTAAAAGACATTCAGGAAGATAGATAGAAAGTAACTATAACATAAACGGTGTAAATCCCCAAAGTATCTCCTGCCGGCCATATGAGCCTCTGCTTTCCCATAACACTCTGACACAGAAGAGAGGAAGGTAGCGTTGAGAATATTTTCTACAATCCCCCATAACAAAAGGAAATGTATAGTAAAGACTCCAACTTCCTAGAACTTTCCATCATAACACCATAATGCCCAAGAATTTTCTCCCGCCATCTCTACAACCTCCATTAGACTCTCCAGCAATCGTGCATATTCCACATCCGAGTACCTTCTAGCTCTAGCAATGCTGACAGCCGATACAGCTGTCTTTTTTTCCCTCGTTTCCCCATTTATCCCCCAATACCACATAAATTCTGTTCGCCAATTACAGAGAATCACTCACCGACCAATGTCGTTGAATGTCGGAACTACTACCTCAGTATGATGATATGGGACGGATGTGTTCGACCAGTGGTCAAGCAAGTTGAAGCATGTGGATCTAGGAAATGGCACTGGTCATCTTGATGTATATTGATACGTGCACTACTATAAGTACGGCAGTCTCAAGCGCGTTTGTAGGACAAGCAACATAACATTCGTCTCTTTTCTCTTTCATTCAATTGATCTGTCCCATTACTTCTCACCCTGACTCCGGCCGTTCCTGTGTGACCTCCAACATTGAAGATGGAATCACAGAGAAGCCCTACCTTCCCGCCCAAAGACCCCGAAATCAAAAAGACCCAAAAGAAATCCACCGCACCACCTCAAGGCATCTTAACTTTCAGATCACCCGAAAAACTCCTCTCATCCGGGAATTCCACCCTGCCCACCAATTCCTCTACCATCTCAATAAACCTGAACAAGATCATCCCGCATGACTCCAACAGCGACCTGCACAACCGCAGATGCCATGAACCCTGGCTCAACGAGATGATCCAACTTGAGGCCTCCAGCGCACGCACTTGTCGGAATGGCTCCGGCAGGCCGAGAATCGGTGGTAGAGGGTTACCACTGGCCAAACTCGCGCCCAGGAGACAGCAGACTAGTGATTTGGCGCATCTGGGCACCGACATTTCTAAGTAGTGCCGACAAATCTTCTGCCCATTCACCGCCCAGGGAGAATGTTTTTGAGGCGTAGGATATTATGGATAGGTAGTTGATTATGTTCCGCACACCGGCTATGATCCCGTCGTATTGTTCTCTCGGAAAGCGTCCTCGGAGTGAGGGCTCATATTTCGTGAAGTCTATCTGGGTTCGAAAGAAGGCGTTTGAGTTTTACACACGTTTTTTCCTATCTTCGGCCTGGTGAGCTTTTATTTGATTCGTCGCCAGCTGTGCCGTGGATTATTGATTGGAGGAGTGAGAGTGTGGTGCTGTATGTTCTTGCTAGTAGGAAGAGGGACCACGACACGGAGCTTCGGATTAGGCTGCGGGTTGTGGTCGGGTAGGGGGAGGATTGTGTACGCAGAGACCGCCTATTGTTACGAGTAGACGGTAGGGTCCTATTTCATTGATAGAGAGGGTAGGCTGACCAGTGCGTGTTGACGCTCTGTCACCGATTTTGCGAATTTGGAATTCGTAACCTATAAGGTTTTTTGGTAGGGTTCTTAGCACCGGTATGCTACACTGTTTCGTGTTTCGAGCAAGTGATTAGCATGATATAGTAACCAACCCTAAATCTATCAATTTTCTAGCAAGGAAGATAACGTTCCAGCAAATTTAGAGATTTGTCTTGAAGAGATCCTATAGGCACTCGAACTACCAGCGTATTATAGAGCAGATGTATTATGCCGCCTAAACGCCTTCAATGTGAGATATGTAGTACTCCATTGCCATAATTCACAGTTGAGCAACGAATCCTAATAGGGTCAGGTGTGCATGGAGCGAGTGACAGCCGCCAAACCTTTCGCTTCGTCTCGAAACTTACAAGGGAATTTCTTCTGTATTATGGCTCAATTTTTATTAATTCAGCTTCTAGAAGAAATGTGGGAAGATGACTTCCCCCAAAAAAACAACCCCATACTGGTTGTTGGACATAACGCGTCGAACTATGGCGAAGTGGTCCTTTCCAAACCATCCGTAGGCCTGTCTAGGAGACATGCCCCAGGAAGCTCCCTACCTAGGGATAACAGCGGGGCAAGCCTTCCAATGGGTCCGGGCTTCGTTGGGCCAGCCCGGGCTCTTGGTTGGGCCGGGCTGGGCTGATTGGGCCGGGCTCAACTTTAGATGGGCTTGGGCCGGGTCGGGCCCGGAGGTGCCGAGCCCGGGTAACCCGGCGGGCCTAGTGAATGTTTTGTCTCGCCTTCCTGACTTTCACCATGACGATCCTTCAAGTCATTGTCACCACGGGAACCGGAATCTGAGCACACAAAATTTGGGAATGGATTTGCCTTTAGCAGCTAGGTCCTAGCAGACGCGTGTTCAAATTGCGATTGAATAGTGAAAAGCGAGAAGGAAAATTGAGTATATTTAGCCTCTCTCT
>Ga0307513_10001871_pt1 | contig 29915 bp, 42 predicted proteins | sample 15_EM_MG_FD_202174 | JGI IMG/M metagenome (GOLD analysis project Ga0307513, IMG submission 202174) | Populus trichocarpa ectomycorrhiza microbial communities from riparian zone in the Pacific Northwest, United States - 15_EM | ecosystem: Host-associated > Plants > Roots > Unclassified | place... | reverse complement strand
ACAAATGTGTCAGGACGCAAAAAGGACCGCGTCCAATACGTCCGCACGTGCAAGTCAGCGTCTGGACGCATTGGACGTGGCCCTTTCACTTCCGGACGGAATGAGCCCAGGCGGACGCACCCAGAACAGGAGTTTACATTATAAGCGCCTGGAACGTCCGGCGCACAGGGTGAGCGGGGAGAGACAGAACGCAAGGTATTTTTTTTGCTGATTTAATGTGGTTTGGACTCAGGATATTGAAGGGAAATTTTTGAAAAGTCTGTGGGAGTCTATGCCTACTAGGAGAGTGGGTGCTGTTCTAGATGCAAAGGGATAGTATACTAAGTATTGATTTTTTCTCTCTACAATTTCAGATGAAAGTTTTCTTATATTTAATGGATATGCACATAGATTTTCAGTTCATTCTAAGCAGTTGTGGTTGCATAAGTAACAAATGTATGATGGTAGTGGGGTTGCCATTGCCGCGCTGGACGAAAAGCTTTGTCCCCGTACTTTATCTACTCTCTATCTATGTAGTATTACAGACCGTTGTGTGGTTTTGTCCGTTGGCCCCCGCCCAAGAGCGGGCGGAAGCATGCATAAAATACGATAGGAAATGATTTATCGAGCGGGAACCCGAACGGCCCGGTGTTTGGCCACGTTTTGTAACTTACCGAGTTTGTTTATTGATTAATTGTAGAGAGGATGGGTGGGTGGGAGGGTGGATGGATAGTGCGTGTGCTCGACCAAACGGTTCACATGGTTATCGATATCTTCGTAATGATGTTGTAGGTTTCAGGGGGGGGGGGGGACTGCAAACGCGAATTTCGAATGTCACGGACTTTACAATTTCTATGATAGCATAATCAGGGAAAGAAAGACAGAAAGAAAAAGAGAAGATGGAGGGGAATAACAAAATTTAATAGGGGTTTTTCTCTCGCAATTATGGTATCATACTAGTTGCAAAGGCTATAGAATTTAAAGGATCCGCTCGAATCATAATAATTATTCTACTTCACACTCCTCACATCAAAGCACCTGCACCCCCCCTCCCAAGCCAAACCCCAACAACCCCATCCAAATTCTCCATCACAACTCTCGCCTGCTCCCTCACCAACCCGTCCCCATCCGTGACAACCAAATACCCCACAACCCTCCTAATCTCTACAATCCTTCCCTTGACAACTTCCCAAACCCCTTCCCTCCACCCCGCCCCATCCCCATCCCCATCCTCACCCAACCCAACCAAAGCTTTCAAAATCCCACAGACACAAATCACCGCCGCACGCCGAAGGATGGCCCCCCCAATCGCAGTCTCCAACGTAAGTATGGACATGCACACGTCCAGCGTATCGGAGATAATGCGTTGACCAAGACCAGTTGGATTCGTCTCTATTGCTGCACCAAGGATTGATAGCGCGCTCGTGCGCATGCGCTGGTCTTCGGCTTCGTTTATGGATGGCCAGGAGGTTAGGATTTGGGTGGCGTGGGATGTGAGTGCTTCGTCCCCCTCGTCGTCCTGGGTATTGGTGTCCCATTCTTCGCTGGGATCGGATGGGCTTTGTTTCCTTATGCGGCGTCGGGAGACTAGGGTTATCATACCCTCGCCTACAATTCTTGCTGTCTCGCCGACTAGTGCCCCGCCCAGTCGCTGTACTGTTGCTAAGAGGGCTTCTCCGAGGCGGAGGCGTTCGTCCAGACCCAATTTCTCCTTCTCTCCCCCTCCTTGTTCTTTTTTTTCATCGTCGTCGTCGTCGAGGTATGCTTCGACTAGCATCCTCGTCACGGTCCCTGAATGCCGCTCTGTCAGGGCTGATAGACATTTTACTATGTTCAAGTATACGAAACTATCATCATCTTTTAGCTGGCTGATTAGCAGTGCCAAAGTGTTTTGAATGTTTATTACTGGCGAAGAAGAGAGGATTAGGTCTCTGAGAAGGTGCAGGCCATGAGCGCGCACTGGAATTAGTGGGTCGCGGAGGTAGGATAGGGCGAGCGTGTAGGTTTCTCTTTGGCGGGTGAGGAGGGTTGCTGTTGAGGGGGGGGAAGAGGAGGGGTATGCAGAGTGGAGAGTTAGAAGGGAGGTTATGTTCAGTGTTAGGGTTTTGATATCCGGGTTTGTGGACCCTGATGTGGCGATGTAGGTGAGCGCCGGCTCGAGGGTATGGATCAAACGCTCGTCCGATGGTGTTAGTTTTGTGGTTGGGTTGGAGATTATCACACTTAGGAGAGAGAGGGCCATTGTTAATGTTTGGGTGCGTCCATCTTCTTCATGTAGCTCTTCTCCCCCACCATCTGCTTTTGGGCCGGGCGGAGGCGAGTTGGAGACAATCTTCCCTAGGCCACCCAAACTTGGTGTGATAGTGTCTTTACTAGAAATCTTTAAATTCTCTTGGTACTCAACGTGCTCATCCAACACACCCCTGACAATCTGCAATATCTGAGTCGGATTCTTGGCAAGCGTTTCCTCATGCCCACCCAACACCTCTTGCAGGATTTTGAGCGTAGTGAACATCTTCACCGGATTCTCAGTCTCGATATTCCGTCGCCCAAGCCAAGTCCTTAAGATCCCCAGGAAGAAGTCATTCAAGACAGCACCGCTAACCCCGCCGTCCCCTAATAGTCCCATGAATTCTTGAACCCTCGCCTCAGCCTTTCCAAGATCGAACCCTGCAGCACCCCCAATTCGAGGCCGAACCTCGATCCCACCCTCACTCCCAGGCCCGAACTCCCATGCCTCCCCGCCAGAATATAGTATCTGCCCTTGAATCTTCTGAAGGACGGACTCGTCGGGGGAGGTCTTTATGTAGGTCTTTATTAGAGAGAGGGTGCGCTCGTACCAGGTGCTTCTTCCGGTGGACTTTGCAAAGTTGGTTAGTGCCCAGAGGGGGAGAAGTATTGGGGCTATGAGTCTTTGCGGGAGCGTAGGAGAGGGTTGGGAGGACAAGAGGATTTCTAGGTGGCGAAGGGCGTTTGAGAGGTCTGTTTCTGGGACTAGGGGTCTGGAGTTGAGGTCTTCGGCTGCGCCATCCTCTACCACGGCAACCCAAGGCCCCCGTGGTGGGGGCCCCGACACTACCGATCTGGCGAGTGGGGAGTCTTCAAATGCTAACAGTGCTGAGGAAGATTCCTTCCCCTCCTTCTTACTCTCCTCCACCTTCTTAGGAGAAACCTCCTCCTTCACCCCTGCCGAAATGGTCGGATCTAATCTCGATATCAATGGCATGACTAACACCCTCTCCACAGTCTCCTCAATCCCTCTCCCTTTCCTCCCCAGCACATTTGCAATCGCAAACCCCGCCGCCCGCATCATCAACGCATCCTCCGAATCCAACAGCTCTAGTAGTTCAATGCAGACTTTAGAAAAGTACTCTCCTGCATCGACCGAGCTAGGCACCGCACATATAATCTCTGAGGCCTTACTCAGCGCTTCAATAGATAAATTTGAAGGCGCCGAGGAATCAGCCGAAGTGTCAGTCGACAAGAATAGTTCGATTATATGACGGACAGCGTTGGGGCGTCTGAACGGGATGAGGGAGAGTGTCTTTGTGAGGGGGTTTCTGAAGAACGGGGGTGTTTGAGGAGTCAACAGTTGCAGGAGGAGTGGGAGTAATTGCGGTGTTGGTGTTCTAGAAGGGGAGATGTCAGTATCCGAGTGATTGTCTGTGAAAATGAAACTGAGACGAACCCGTCAATCAAGACCCGAAATTTTTCCTTCCATTCTCCCGCATCCCCGTTTTCAGGATTGAAGGCCAATTCAGCGCACCCGGCGATCACATCCACCAAAACCCGATCACCCGCCCTCCGTAGCAAATCCCCAGCCACGATACCCTCCCCACGAAGCAGCCCCAGCAATCTCCCAACAACAAGCCCCAATAACTCCACATCCCTCCTATCCCGTACTTCTTCCACCCTCTTCCTACCCCGCCCCGTTAAAAGTCCAGGAAGCGCAGCGCTCCTCGTCCGCCGCTCAATCGGGATTCCAACACCCCGAGTCAACGATGGGTATACTCCTTCCAGCACGACCAGGTCTAGTAGACATACTACTACTCTAACCTCTGCAGGATTGACTAACTGTGGTCCAATCTGTCCTGTGCTTGTCCGGGCCCGCGCCTCGGAGTCGAGATCCGAGAGGAGGGAAAGGGCGTGTGTTACGACTGCTGCTGCGGTGGACTTTTCGTCTCCGGATAATGGTGGCGGTGTCGAGAGTGTTTGGGAAAGTTGTTGGAGGAGGGATTGGCCAAGGGGTTTTGGTTTAGCTATAGGTAGTAAGGTTGGGAAGCAGGTTACTTGAGAGTAAGTTAAAGAAGGGCCCACTTACTTTTGTCAAGAACTGGAGAGAGCAAATGTGTTGCTTGGGATATCGCTGGTGAAGCCATGCCAGTTTTCCGGAGTAGAGTATAAAGAAAGTCAAGCAAGGAAGGAGCTGGCAAAGGGAAGTTCCGAGAAGCCTTCCGAAACCCAACTCAATTACAACATGGTTACCCTCTTCCACGGCAAAACATTTTTCCGGCGCTAAGCCCTTTCAAGCATCCAACCCCACCATAAACATCACCCGCCCACCAAAACAGGTATCCATATTATACAAAATTAATCAAAACACACCTCCGAAAACCCCACAAAATGCTCCGCATACCAATCACCCGTTCACTAACCCATTCCCTCCTCCATCCAATCCCTCCGCAATTCCTCCGGTAACCCCCCCCTCTCCCCCTCCCCCCCTCTCTCCCCCCCTAACCCCAACTAAACCCCCCTCCCCAACAGCGCCCTCCCTCCACTCCCCCTCCAAAAAACCATCACCACAACCCCCCACCCGCAAAAGAAAGCCCCAGCAAAGTCCTCAAAAGCGCACCCGTACGGCGACAACGTGCAAAACAAAACGCACGATTCCTCCTTCGACTACGCCGCGCACTTCGAATCACTGGAGGCGCAATGCAACGCACACATCGATAAGCTAAAAACCGACATCACGAAGCTGCGCGCGGGCGGGCGTAACGATCCCAGCACACTCGAGAGCATTCAAGTCGTGCTGGACAAGTCCACCGGCGCAAGCGCTTCGCTGCGGGACATCGCGCACGTGCTGCCAAAGGGACGGTCGTTGGTTGTTAACGTTTATGAAGCCGCGGTGAGTTAAACCTAACCCCCCGAGCTGAGATCGGAATAGAGAGGGGGCTGACGAGGGGGGGGGATGGGTAGAATGTCAAACATGTCATAGCGGCGATACAGAAGGCGAATTTGAATGTTCAGCCGATGCCCGATCCGAAGAACGCGCAGTCCATTCATGTCCCCTTGCCCCCGCCGACAAAGGAGACCAGGATAGAGGTTGCTAAGACAGTGGGCAAGGCGGGTGAGAAGACGATGAATTTTTTGAGGCTGGCGAGGCAGGATTCGCATAAGCTGATTAAGGGGCTCAGGAAGGAGCGCCCGGATGACATTCGCAAGGCGGATAAACAGTTGGAGGTTGTTATGAAGAAGGTTAACGCTGAAGCAAAAAAAGTGATTGATGATGCTAAGAAGGGGGCTTTAGAGAATTGATCAAGCAGTGGGGCTGGTGCAACTGGAGATATCCCAGGACCAACACATGTCTATTTAAAAAAAAAGATACAAAAAAAGCCATGACAGTTTTGAAAGAGGGGGGGGCGAAAAGATATATATACAAATACGAATTTTTAGTTTCTGTCCAAGTAGCTGTTGATCTAGATAGATATACACCCGCACTGCACCCTCCACCCCCGAACAGAGCACCACGATCTACTTTAATCAATTTCCTTCCCCGGCCGAAACCCCTTCCTCCATCTGGCTGGGTAGGGGAGGAATCAGCTCAATCGGCACATTCCTCTTAACCTCCGCAAACAGTTTCTCCTTCGCCTTATCCGTATACGACCCATTAACCGTGATAAGCCTATGCACCTCCCTATACGGCCCGACATCGCTAGCAGGATCATCATACTCCCCGGCGACAACCTCCTTCGCCGCCCTCTCCCGCTGGCCTTGATATTCCTGCCACCTGGTCGTCGACCACTCCTTGGTGTTCTCAGTGACAGGCACCCTATCCAGCAGCCCGCTGGAGACACCGCCGGTGACGGTCAACTGTGTAGCAGGAATATACTCCACCAAGTCCGCCTCCGCAAAGTCAGCCGGAGAGTATACGCTCTCGGTCAATTCCGGCGGTGGTGGGAGAGACTTCTTGGCACGAGCGAACCGGGAAGACGACGCATTCTCATCGCCGCCCCTCCGTCCACGGCCGCGACCCCGGCCTCTACCTCTACCTCTTGCGCCCCTACCACCTCTACCCCCTCTGGCTCCCATGCCCATTCCAAACCCACCTCTGCCGCCGCCACGGTTCATACCGAACCCACCACCGCCCTGAGCACCACCAAATCCCCCTCCCATGCCCGTGCGAAATAATCCCCCACGCGGAGCGATGATCCTAGGACCCCGATCCGAAGCCGGTTCTGGCCAGGATGGGGACGCAGCAAAGTACCTACTCGTAATGCTCTGCTGGTGTTGTTGCTGTCCATCACGACGCTCCGACTGGGGAAAGGCCCCACTCCCTGCCGCTGTCGGGGGAGCCGGAGAATCAAGTCCTAGATCTTCGGCAGAGGCAGTCACGCGGCGCTGGATCGGCGGTGGGGTGTTTGTACGGCGGATGCGCAGGAGCGAAGAGATATCGACGGGTATTTTCAGGATTTCTATTACGCAGCTCATGAGTTAGTGGGTTGCGGGGAAGGTTGTGGAGAATGAGGGGAAGGACTAGGTTTATCATCATTATTGTTGTTGTTGTTTCCTTCATTGTTAATGGAGGAAACCGAGAATTGACGGTTTTGGAGAATGAGGGACCGACTACGGTGAGCGGATGCTTGGATGTTCCGGCCAAGCATTGCTGTTTGGTTTATTATTTTTGCCCGGAGGGGAGGGGGATGTGAGGCGGGATAAAATCCTCGTGCTAAAACCAAAACTAGAAAAAAAGTCATCCGTCACCAAGTATCCCACTATATCACGTGATCTTAGTTTCTCCACCCCACCTAACCTTCCATCACCAAGTTGACACCAATACCTACCCACTCATTCGATTCATCCCAACACAAACCGAAAACACGAAATGAACTTCCTCCGCCCCCTAACTCGTACCCTCCTCCGCCGGCCCCCCCTCCGCCAACAACCCCTTCCCCTTCTCCTCCGACCACTGCCCACCCACTTCCCCCGCCACAACTCCTCCCAACCCCCCGCACAGCCTGCACAGTCTGTACAGTCTGCACAGCCTACACAGCCTACACAGCCCAACAAACCCTCCTACGACCTAACATTCACCTGCCGCCCCTGCACCCGCCGTTCCACACACCGCATCAGCAAACAAGCATACCACGCCGGCAGCGTGCTGATCACCTGCCCCGGGTGTAGTAATCGACATGTTATTACTGATCACTTGAAGGTATGCCCCAGCTCCGTCGATCCGCGCAAGGGATTGATTTAATACGGGGAGGCAGATATTCGGTGAGACAGCGAAGTCGTTGGAGGATATTTTACGAGAGAATGGGGAGGTGCTGAAAAAGGGGATTGTCACGGCTGAGGGGGATATCGAGTTTTTGTCTGAGGGGGGGGAGGAGGTTAAGGCGCTCGGGGGTGGGGCGTAATCCAGGGGAGGGAATAGGAAATGGTATATTGTACGATATGTATTCTAGGGAGGGAGGGAAGGTAGTTGTAGAGGAGGTTCACAAACTAGTCGAGGCATAGAGACCTTGCGATATCAGTGGTTATCGTAATTATAGGCATAAATAGGCATTCCCAGTCACTTTAAATCACTTACCGCAGCTCATCGCCCTACCTTAATAACCCATCAAAACCAAATTTGTCTCCATCCCGTATGTTATTCAGGCCAAAAGTATACACAAGCCCGCAATTCCAAATCAATCACTGGAACAAGCCTATCTATCGTACTACCAAGTGATACCGTAACCGCTACACATCTTACAAAAGAGAATAAAAGAGGAAAAGAAAAACGAACGAAAACAGCTAAAATCCCGCAACCCGAGCAAGATTAATGCAAAATGATACAAAACATTCGGGGAAGGAAAGGAAAGGCAGTGACGCGATAGGGTCAAGAGGGAACACCAATCGTCATAATATCCAAAATTCCACTATTGAAGAAATAAGGAAGAAACGGGTACGTATAGTCCATGCAAAAACCCGTTGTCCTCGTGAAAAAGAAATACCAAGCCCAGACACACAACCCCAGTCCCAAAACGAGAAGGTGGTGTAGCCATTACTACCTGCAACCCACCCCCGGCCGAGATCAAACATCTCAGGGTGAGACAAATGAGAGATTATCGAAACCCCCAGCAAAGACTAATCCTTCTTTGGGACCCAACTGAACCTCTTCTTTAACCTTGAACTTAGCGATCCCTTCGAAGAACCGCCTCGACTAGCACCGCTTTCACTCCTTTCCAAGTTCCCACTATCCGGCTGGAAGGCAGGGCTGTTGGAAGTCGATTGAGACACCATCTGGTATACACCTTGAGCTTCGGATTGACGCACTTTTCCCTCGGCCTTCCGCTGCTTGTCTAAGAGGTCTTGGGTGTATCCCGGCTCACCTTTACCCTTGAGATCTTCCTTAAGGTAATTCTGCACATAATCAGTAAACATAGATCCACAAAAATAAGGCAAGAGGCTTACAAAGCCAGGGTATCTTCTGTAGTTACCCCCAGGCCCTTGACGCATCATGTCGTACTCTTCATAGTCACCGATGAATTCACCACTGGGCAGCCTTGCTCCCGGTGCCACCATGGCAGTTCCCTGCAAGGGTTTATGACTTTCCAAGGAGTCACGTATGTTGGCCATGGGCGTAGCAGCTAACGCAGCAGCATTGCTCTCACGCAGGGCTTCAACAGGAGGCCTAGGCCCGTTCTGTCTGGCTAGCAGTGTAGAGTCGTAAGGTCCCTCATGATGGTAATGGCCGCCAAAAACTCCATTGTCTAATCTATCGATAGTATCCGGACCAGGAATGGAGCTCGCCCGACGTCGAGACCTATGTGACGAGTAAGGAGGAGGAGGGCCTTGAAGTCTGGCCCTGTCCGTTCTAGGAGCACCAGTATTATGGGAGTGAGACCGAGCATGAGGGTTAGGACGGGGAGAAGGTCGATCCCTGTTATCTTTGCGAATATTAGGTGAAGCCATTGTGTGCTCTGACCGTGGTTGCTTGAAAGATCCTGGGGCACGACAGCTGGAACCTAGCCTTCGCCGGTGGACGTCGTCTGGGCCGAGGCGGGGCTGCTGGGCTATATGGCTATCCGACTAGAGATTGTGAGCGGGGTCGAACTACCATCATCACCAACCAGGAAGGGAAACGGGCAGCCGGCAGAATGGATCGGTGATATGATTGGGAAAGGGTCTGTGTTAGACAGCAAAGCAACCAACTTACCCAAGGATTTTGTTGGTTCATGGTAGTGACAGAAGTCATTTCCGTACTCGAGCAGTATCAAAGATAGCAGCGATAGGTAGATAAAGGTTGGCTGTCTTAGGTTCCTCGAGTTCCAATGAAGTTTGTACAGTACTGTAGCTGCTCTACCGAGGGGCGGACGAGAGGATAAAGTATAGGGGGGTGTGTGTGGGCGCTCTCTGGACAAAGTGTCTCCAAGAGAGCTGACGACAACTTTTTGAGTAGCCCACGGTATGATGCCCTCTGTCTTCGGGGGGGGGGAAGAGTTGGATTGGAAATAGGACAGAGTTTCAGCAGACTCACTGCCAAGTAGTTTTTGCACGTAGGACAAAATAAGGAGGAATACACCAGAAAAGGAGGATCAGGAGAAGGGGGGATGAGGTGAAAATTCAAGAGCGGTGGATGCCGCGTTAGGAACGGGAGGGGATAAATAGTGATTTTATTGCAGACCGAGACAACCGTGGCCGGTAGTATGAATATTACAATGTTTGCAGTAGCCAGTGTACCTATCATCCCGAAGATTACACTCCTATCCGGAGCTTCGGTTCTAGGCGATGGGGAAAAAAAGGATTCAGGGACAGAACACATACAGCATGGGGGATGAAAGAAGAAAAAATAGCCAATTGTGACGGCACCAATACAGGTACAAGGGCCACAATACCAGTCCCTCCAACCAGATCAGGGTCTCCAAGGTGAATACCGGTACCGAATACTCTGCTGAACTCAGAAGCCAGAGAAAGCTATCAAATCCCAGTCATACATTATCCATCAAGTGACTTGTTGGGTGACGTGAAGACATTCATTGCGTAACGGTCTTGTAGGGCCCCCCTTATCGGGCCCGTGATACCAGTGATCAAGAATAGAAAATAGGGCAATAGGAGAAAAACCCTGAGCTCCCCAGCAAGGGAAAGTAGTTCTCTTGTGTGAGTGACAGATTATGATGTTCTCTCACCCCCAATTTGGGGAAGGCTAACTAAGGAGGGATAAGAACAAATAAACAAATATCATATTCTGGGAGGTTGGCCCTGCAGAGCAAGCCCATCGCGGGGCGGGAAACGCCAAGCACCAGGCACGGTAGACCCTTTCTCTTCAATAACAAGGGATCGACGTCGACTGCAGCTTTACCGTTTCTCACGTCATACCGTCTTTTTATCAGAATGTGAGCCACATTCCTCGCCATTCTAGCTCGCTGAAACATTTCTGAGTCAGCTGAATTCATGAGACTAACCTGACTCTGGTCACGAAAGCAGGCTCTATCTTATTGCTAGGAAACAAGCTGCGGTCGCGCCTTAACTTTACTATGATGGACAGGCTCAGCGGGAGCTCTGCATACCAAAAACTTGACCGCACGGTAACGAAAAGACACTGACACCGGACCCAGATGCAAGGTTCCAACATTAACCTCCTAACGCCACACAATAACCCCGCCATATGGTGCCAGAGGCCGTGGAGGGGGGAGCGCGTGGACCCCCAACTTTGATTTTTTTGAGGGCAGCCAACAGCTAAACAGGCAGATTGGCATATGTTTCACTAAAGTTCTCCAAGTGTGCTACTTGTATTTACAAGCTTAGGTTCTATGAATTTCGCAGGCGGTCATAACCATAATAGCACCAGGTACTCGAGTAGGATTCAAGTAGGTGACAGTCCTGGGGAGTCTTTATGGGTGAAAAAGTTTCCGCACGACCCTTTTCCTCCACCTGCCTCTCGGGAGGGACCCGAGGAGAACAGTGACACCGATATCGGGATCAACGGCCACATCCTTTTGCGTGAGAAGACCGACCAACACGACCCGCAACGAGAATTGATTTCTTTTCACTCCCCTTTTTCCGCTCCCGTGCGACTCTGTATGAACCTCTACGAGTGTGCCCATCGTCCTTTCGGTAATAGTGAGGGCCAGGGCGATTTGATAGGGTAGTTTTAGCAGTCGGAGGGTGTTTTTGGCCGACTGTAAAATAATACACTAAATCAGTAGATAGCCAGAATTTCTGTCTCCTGTTTTCCTAGCTTAGACAAGTACGGTACGGTACAACCACACCTGCCTCAACGGTACCGTATCTTGGATTGGGTGGTTGCTCCTGTATTTAGTACGAATGGAATACCGGTATACCAAGTAGTGAACTCAAAGGTCAATTTCTATCGACTACCTTCATCCCAATTGAGTTTGGCTTTACCCCCTTTCGCTCATCTCTTATCTGCTATATTACACCGCATTGAATCTATTTGATCCCTCTCCCCCCCGGTTTATCAGTCCAGAGCGATATCCATGACACCAGGCCGCCTGGTCGAATCACGATCCAAAAGTGGCCAAACCGACTGGTTCTCTGATTCTCATTAGTCAGACAAGGTATCGTAAAAACTCCTTGAATCCACCACCAGGATCTCCACGAAATCACCGTGCTAAAACATATTAGGCTCAGAAGAGTAGGCTGACAAAATAACGAATACCGTGCCAGACAATGAGATCCAGCAAGCCCAGCCTCCAACCTATTACTCTGTCCGGAAGACATTATTCCTTCCGGCTCTTTTGTCCCAGATTGCGAAAGCTATGACCTGGCCATGGTGGATCCAACGGTAGTGAGGTTCGACCGTGCGTAAAAGTTGGCGAATCTATGGGAATTTGCGCAGGTTAAGCCCGACTGTTTATCCCTGTCAAACTTTGTCCCTTTTCGTTGCCGCCAACCCGCAGTGGAGCGGTAGCCACGAGCCCCATAGCTCACAACAAACCACGGTTCCATAGCTCCACTGCGCGATTCCCCTCATCATCATCGCCGTCATCGGCATCATCATTGAAGCCAAGGCTACGTCCTCCACCGCCAATATCCAACCCCGCGCTGTTTGTCACCCCAAAACTGCCCGTTTGCTTCCAGAGCAAACCGAGAATGGCCCCATTAGCCAACTCTCTCGTCGAATACTCTGATTCGGACTCCGACAGTTCTCCCCCAGCTAAGGTGACCAAAACAACCCACCCGATTCCCGTCACCCACCAATCGCCCACTTCCACCTCCAAGCATCTAAAAGCATCCTCGTCTAATTCGCTACCACCACTTCCCTCGCGCTTCCATGACCTCTACGCTGTGGCTCCGAGGGTAGGCCAACAAGATGATCCTTCGCTTCACGGTGGAAGAAAAAGATCTGTTCCACATGTTCAGGGAAATTGGCCAACTCATATTTTTATTGAGTGTATGTTCTTTATTTCTCCATCCCCCCACCCCCAATTTGAGAACTCCGAGGCCAAAGCAAAACTGACGGGAATTGGAGGGCATCTGTCGCGTTCAGAATTCGATGTTCTCAACGATGCCTACCATACCGCATCCACCATTACTGCTGAAGCTGGCGTGAAGCTTGAGAGCCATCTCAAAAGCGATCTAGGCAGCGAGCAGCCGCTACACTTAAGCTTAAGCAAACCCAATGTTCTTACTACTACCCAGAGGGAAGGTTTTTTAGAACTCTTGAAAGATAGACTCGATAAGAGTAGGATCAAGCCGTTCGTCCCAACCACTTCCCACACACTTTCATAGAGCAGGATGTCTGACGGATGTGGACCTAGATTCTTGGTAGAGTTTACAGGCCCTGAATTTGTGAGCAATAATGACCGAACACGTTGGTTTTTCGTCTTGAGAGCTACCAAGGGGGAGGATACACAGGTAATATCTTGCTTAGACGCAGAGCTAGATGCTAAGTCGGTAATTAACTATCATTACAGCTCGCTCGCCTACTCCAATTGGCTAATCATACCTTTGAAGCATTTGAACAGCCGCCACTCTATGCAGAAAATGGAAACGGGCTTGATGGCTTTCATGTCTCGCTTGCTTGGAGCCTTACTGAACCAGACAAAAACACGAAAGCTAGGGTGTTTGAGGCATTGAAAAAGCATGCTTGCTGGGACAAAATTTTTGGTAAAAGAGAAGTTGAGAGACTGAAATTGGTTATTAATGCTATCAAGGTCAAGATTGGCAACGTCGTGCACATAATTGAATTGGGGAAGAAGGAGAAGCAAGGCGAAGCCGGGAATCCCAAGAAGAGGAGGGCTTCTTATGATATTCATGAGAAGCGCAATACTTGAAGGAGGCGATCAATGCGTGCTTCACGGCCCACAGTGTACCGGGATACTCAGTCCGAGTCTTTAATCTATTACATTATTTTTACATAAACACACCTCTGAGGCCGCTAGTTTCCCTCGCAATCATAATCGCACATTATTTCCCTCCCCTTACCTTCTGCAAAACACATAGCTCCTGAGCATTGCATGTTTTTCTACCACATGTGCACACTCGTGTCACCGGCCCCAACAAAGCTTAAATACGCCCCACCTCGGCACAAACAGTGGGCTTATGAGAAATTATGTGGAAAGAACTGTGAAACGAGTGACAATTTGTGTACCGAGGTACTGTGCGCCTTTTTTTCTCTTTCCTTTCTTCGGCGAACATGAGAGAGCATCACCCCATTGATCGAGTACCACCAAATGACAATGTGGTTGGTTCCTTGGTGTTGTGACTTCCATACGCTAACTGTATTTGAACTCGAAGCAATAAGATCGATTCTTGCTGGGCCAATCAGAAATTCATACTGAGATGGGTTGCATCGGGGTTCATCGCTGCCCTCTCGCCCTCTGATTGGGGAGACCTCCTAGCGCCTTGTTAAGGCTCCTTTTTGGCTCGGTGAGGATAAGGTTCTCGCAGAATCTAAAGTCTTGGCTTTCTTTCTTTCAGGTTCGGGGAACTTGGGGGTGAGCCGCGCATTCTATGGCGTGTCCTTCCCCCTAACGGTTTCCCTGGAAGGGGCAGGGCTCGCGCCACGGGTAATCTTATCCATCGCATCTGCAGCAGCCAGACGGTAATTTGGCACCCACAATCAACACGCGAAGAACAAGCTGGTCTCTCCCTTTTTCTCTTTTTCTTCTTCTCCCTTCCCTCTCTCTCCCCTTACTTCCTTTGTCCATTTACATCACCAAAAACCCATACTTTCTCCTGGACTACTGCTTTCGGGTTTCCATTTCTTTGACGGATCTAAGATCATGGCTAACAATTGGGCCGGTAATCGGCCAAAAGGATCGAAAGGTACTGTCATTGCTGAACTACTTTTATAATGGACGGGATACAGGAGATGGAATTAATTATCGTTATGCTGACTCTGTTTTTCCTTGGGATGGTTTAGGTCAGGGAAGGAGTTCTGAGTTCCTTTCCGAAGATCAATTGGTCCATTTGAAGACCTACCGTTATCAGAGTGTTGACAAGTCCTTGATCTCACGATACATTTTAAAACACTACGTACGTCTTTACCCGGACCACAAATTATTGGGGATGGGCCTTGCTGATGGTGTGAAGTGGAATTTTATGGTTGAACTTTTGCCTCGATGGTTGGCGCCCAATGCTGTTACGCTTATTGGGTTTGGATTTATCTTGACGAATGTAATATGTTTGGAAATTTGGCTGCCTGATCTTGTGGGGCCTGGTCCTAGCTGGCTGTATTATTCTTTCGCTTTCGGTCTCTGGGCGTGCGTTGGAAAAACCTTTGGGAGATACTGCAGGGCTCAACGGGCTGATTATATTTGGATGCAGATACTCGACCATGGACAACATCGACGGTAAACAAGCTAGAAGGACTGGCTCCAGTTCGCCTCTGGGAGAGCTATTTGAGTATGCAGCTCATTAGTCTTTAAGTCTTTTACGATTGCTGACGCTGGAACGTAGTCATGGAATCGATTCTCTCAATTGCACTCTGGGTAATTGCATTTTTGGGCACATGGTTACACGATTGGGGACTGGACTGATATGGTTGTGTAGCTAGCTTGTGCGAAACGGCCTGCATGGGGCTCGGCCCTACCAAAGCTGGTGTCTTTACTGCTTTGATTCCTACTTTACCAATGTTCTTTTCTACCTGGGAGACATATCATTCCCATGTTCTCTATCTCGGGTACTTTAACGGCCCTACTGGTGAGATACATAACTCCGCTTCACGCACATAGAATGCGAGCTAACGGTAATGCTAAGAGGGATTGATCATTGCATGTGGTTTGATGGTCATGTCTGGGTACTATGGTCCTGAGATATGGACCTACAGAATTAGTGATGTTTTCGGGCATGAGTGGCTTTTCGAAGATTACTCCATTAGGGATATCTGGATCCCTGTTATTCTGGGATCCTTTCTATTAGCGCATCTCCCATTCTGGTATGTTCAAAAGCCTTGACGATTGCACACGATTTGGACAGATACTAACACCCACCAGCATTTATAATGTCGTTGTTGCCCGCCGTCGCCAGAAGCTCCCGGTTCTCCCAGTTTTCTTAGAATGGACGCCAATGGTAATTTTCACGCTCTCTTGCGGATTCTGGCTGTATTCCCCTCATACTACTTTGTTGGAAGAGAATAGGCTTGTCCTCTTTTGCTTGACTATGAGTTTCGTTTTTGGCCGGATGACTACAAAGATCATTTTGGCCCACTTGACCCATCAGCCTTTTCCCTACTGGACTGTACTTCTCGCGCCACTCATTGGCGGTGCCATGTTGGCTAATTTGCCATCATTTGGGCTGTGCGTTCATCCCTTTACATGATTTAGCTATATACAAATATTAACCTTCGATCTAGCGCCCCTGTTTCTTCGTTCGTCGAGCTTTGGTACCTACGTGGGTACTTTGTCTTTGCGGTAATCGTATACTTTCGTTGGGCAATGCTGGTCATTGATGGTATCTGCGGCTACCTCGGCATCCAGTGCCTTAGCATCCCATACACTCCCGCCCCCCGCGCGGGAGGTATTAACGGAGCGGCGCATCCCCTAAGTCCAAAGAAGGAGAGAGCAGCGTAACAATCTAGATCTTCGGATTTATCAATCACTCTTGCATCATTTAGTGTTCTTTCTCAATATTTCTTTTGAGTCTTAGGCTTTTTCTTTCTTTCTTTCTTTTTTGGGTGCGAGTGAGTGACAATGATGGGAAGGTAAGTAAGTTATAGTAGGCCGGGGTTTCATATAGACGGAAGAGAAAGAGGGGTTGGAGATGAGTGTTTTATATCATATGCCTTATAATGTTCTTGTCTTTATTTCAACAAGGGACAGAGGGATAAGTTAGTGGGGAGGGTCGGGAAAAAGCAAGAGCTACATAACTAGCGTCAAAAAGAAAGGTGGCAACAGGTGGTAACGAAGTCACGAAATGCGAGATAGGCATATATATAAATTGGCGTTGATGTTTGTCCAACTTACCCGGTTATCACCAAAAGAGGAAAAAAGTAGTGATGAATGGGGGAGTAGGGAGAATTTGTCTCATGTTATACTCGGTAGTAACTACATCGACATCATAACTTGATTCATTGAGATTAACTACCCGAGTGACGGCCCATGACCGTATACATATGGAGTACGAGAAGAAAAGGGGGACCAACCGCGAACTCTATTCTACAAGAAAAGAAGGAAAAGAGCGCGGGGAACATAAATAGTATACAATCGTACAGATGCCAGAGACTAGACCAAAGACTGAAGGGGGTGCGGGGTGACCGGGGTGAGAATGCGAGAAGATAGGTAAAGGAGGAGGAAAAGGGATGGAAAGGGATGGAAAAAACGCCGGATATAAACCTCATGCTTGCTAGATGGCCTCCTACTACCAATCGACCAGCCAGTCATGCCCCACAAAGGAAAGAAGGGGAAAAAAGAAAGGAAAACCCTAGGATGCAGAACGAAATGAAGCGAAAAAAAAGTTGAAAAGCAGAGGTATCTAAGTCACCCCGCCTGTTCAAGATATCCCCAATCCGACAACAGTAACAGACTCATGACTTCGATGAAGCGGCATCATCCCCGGCCCTCTTCGACCCTTCCTTCTCTTGTTCCCTGGGTGGCACCGGTGGCGTCGGTCCCTCTACCGATGCCCCGTCTGTGCTCGGTGCTACGGCTGTGACTTCCTTTTCGACGTCGACTTGGACGGCTTCTTTCTGAACCTTCTTCCGTTCCTTATCCTGCTTATCTATGAAGCTCCTCGCCTTATCCACGTTGCTCCGCTGTAGTGCTGCGGCGGCCTCGATGATTTCGGTTTTTGGTTGCTCGGTCGCGGACTTGACCACTACGACTCTAATCGTCGTGACTTGGTGCGGGGATGCCCGCCCTGGAGGCGACACCGGGGCCGCGATGACCTTCCCCCGTTTGTTCCTGGCGACGTAGCGCACGTCTATCTTGTGGAAGATGATGGAATTGAGGTCCTCTGGGTGGAAGCTGACAGTTACGTCCATCGCCACGCGGAGTTTGTCACCAGCGACTTGTACCAGACCGTCTAGGACTACGTGCCCTTGGGGGGCGGGCGGGCGACGATAAGTGCGGCGTAGCTGCACGATGCCGGATTGGATACCGTGGGAGATTGCGCGCTTGCCGAGGTCAATTGGGGAGGAAGTGGGGGAAGTTAGGGTGGAGAGGTTGGCAGCTTGGAGGAAGGAGTAGGTGTGTTGGAGGGAGGTGGTTACTGATGAGAACATCCAGGTTGGGTAGAAGGCTGTTATTAGGCGGTGCATAGTTGCAGTGGGGATGGGCCGGGTGGACCACTCGTAGGTTAGATTTGAGATGCGTAGAAGGGGGAGAGTGTCGTCTGGAAGTGGTTGTGGTGGGGATATCTTTAGTCTGGGCATAGTTAGCTTGTGGGGTTGAGAAGGGGTGGGGAGGAGGGAACTCACCCTTTGCGTTTGTATTCCCGAGGTCGGAGCCTGGGGTTGCCATTAGAGGAACTCTAAAGATACGCTTTTGGCAGGGGTAGCTCACGGGTAGTGATAGTATACAGTCGCGATCTCAAGTTCAATGTTCCCGCCAAACTTCTTTCCATACCTTTGCCCAAGATAGTCGATAAGTGCGTCGACGACTCTTCCTATAAAGCTGTCAGCGCTAACTCCACCATTTCCAAACTTCGGCCAACGAAGTGGGGGGGAAAGGCTCACTTTTCCCTTCCAGCGCCCTCCTTGGGTCCTTCCTAAACTTCATATACATAGCATACTCTGGATCGTCGGGGCTATACTCCCTCTCAGGGACAAACTCCGCGAACCCTAGCGGTATAAAAATTGGATTCTCCCACCCGTTCCCATATACCTGTAACAGCCCATTCGCCGCGAGCTGGAATCCGCTGAACCATATCATCGCCCGAGTAAATGTGTTGAGTCGACGTTCTTTAGGGACAAACCGCACACGATATATTGCGCCGCCGTCATTCATAAAGCGGCTAGGGTAGCGGGAACATGATAGGAGTGTTCGGAGGGATTTGAACATTGGGCAAGGTGCCGCGGGGGTGGCCGTTGTATTTTTCCTTAAAAAAAGAAGCTGCTATTGCAAGCGCTCGAGCCGTGATGGATAGATAGATGGGTGGATTTTAGAGTCGTCGGGAGGACTGTGGAAGCCGAGAGTATCCTATTATACAGGAGCTTGGCCGCGCGGAAAGTCAGATGTTCTAGATGTAAAGAGGGAGCCCTCTAAAGGGGAACAAACAAATTCGGGTTGGTTAGTTGAACAAAGTAAATGTAGAAAAAGCGGCCAGAGAGGGTGTTGCAGGTTTGAAGAGATTTAAAGAGAATTTCTTAGGGAAACCGAAGGGGAAGAAAAGAGAGAATTATCGATAATTCTCATCCAGAGCTAGCCGGATGAGTACCTTTCAGCACTGACCGTCGGTCTGATTGGGTAATTCTCATCACAGCATCAACCACCAAGCAACGCAACTCGGGCGGCTTTTGAAAACCGCACCACCCTTTCCAGTCCTACGATAAAAAATCCGCGGTTCGCCAGCTCCCAAAACTGCTTCCCACCGGAACACACCATTAAACGAACTTTTTCTCTCCCACTCCCTACCATCACGAATAGAACTCTAGCCATTTTCCCTCTCTTCTGTTTCCTACCATGAGAGTTCTCCCTAGTCTCGTTGCCTCCTGCTTCGCAGGCGTCGCAGCGTCATCCAAAGTCTACGAGCTCTACTACGACCATTCCGGTGATGCGACATCGGTCTCGCCTGAGGAGCTTGCTCTCTCTTTGTCAGAGCGTTTAGGTGTTTCAAGGTATCACAAGTTGGGGCTACAGGGGAATTTGCTGCGATTGGAGTTGGATGGGGGAAAGTCGAAGATGTTTCAAGAACGGATTGAGGAGGACTTTGTGCTCTCAATCGCTGGAGCATATGGTGTTGGAGGTACGCTTCCAAAGTTCTCATTGTACTTGCGTTCTTTCCCCGGCCCCTGTGGGGTGGTTCTGACAGATTATTCTTGGCAAGCAGCTCCTCTGCCCGAAAGTACACGGGTTGGTCTCAGGGATATGCCTAAGACGTCGGCGTTCGGCGAGTTAATGGATGTCTTTGTCCGAGAAAACCGTCAGTTTTTGGAGGCCGCTGTACCAAGAGTTGTTGATATGTCGCCGTGGGGCGGAACGTGCGTGGGTGTTTCTGAGGTACAACTAAAATATCCTAACCGCCGTGCCGCTGCTGATTCTTGAACAGAACGAAATTAGCCTTGACCCCAAGGAATATACACCTACCGTCGAGATTTCTGGAGGTGATTACGGTACACCTTCGGAAGCAGCCGACCTTTTCAGGGAATATGGCATCGTCAAAAAGATTGCCGAGCGAGACATTAGGTCCTTGCCTGGACAGCATCTTGCTTCTTGCCATGTTGTAGGCGTAGAGGTTTGCATATCTCCTCCAGATAATTCACAGATTACTCATGTTCAGCAGAAATACATCAAACGATACGGCCCAGAATCTAAACAAGCACTCAACGCAGCAAAACTATACCTGTCTCTAATTGACGACATCCCAGCACATATTAGGTCTACCATCCTCCTCCTTCCAGTAAGCAAAAGCAACACGGGCATCAGTGCTTTCAAGATAGACCTTCACAAGGTATACAAACGCTCCGAAGAGCCCCTCTCCCTCACTCCCCACTCCCCACCATCTGCCGAGGCAACCTCTACTTCCTCCAAAAACCCCAAAAGAATCCTCGGTCCCATCCCCCGCTGCTACTCTTCCAAAAATAGCTGCACGAACGCAACAAACGCCTGCTCTGGCCGTGGTGAATGTGTGAAGTCGGGCCCTCCGATAGATTGCTGGACCTGCTCGTGCAAGGGACCCGACGGGAAGAGGACGGATAAGTGGGCCGGTGCCGCATGCCAGAAGGAAGATATTAGTGTTCCCTTCAACTTGTTCCTTGTGTTTGGCATTGTCATCATCCTAGTGTCTGTTTGGGCTGTTGGGTTGCTGTACAGTATTGGCGATGAGCCACTGCCTAGTGTTCTCAGCGCGGGGGTTGCTCCGGCGAAGAGAGGGTAATTTGAATCGTTTACTATATTATTATTACTATCATCGTATCGCATGCGCTTTTGTTGCTTTTCTTCCCATTGTCTTGCTGGTATTCTTTTTCTTTTTTCTTTTTTCTTTTTTCTCTTTCCTCTTTTATACACTATTTGTCCACTGCTGGATTTTAGTTGCCTGGCTCCTGGTGGGGGGGCCGGATATCGTTTGTGGATTGCATTGGACTGGATTGAGGAAATGTAACTGTACAACTAAATTACCGTATCGCACATTAGGGGGGGGGGGGGGGCGGATATTAATGTGGGAAGAATAAAAAGGAAGAGGGGCCAGTAAGTTGAGTGGGAAACATGGTATTCTCCGATGTATTATGGTCGGCTTCACATCTGGTTTCTGAGACGAGTTTATAGGCAACATGGTCATAAGCCAAAACCCAGCAATAAGTAATAATACCGGCAATACCGGTGCAATAATCGGGAGTGCGAACCTGTCAGAGGATGGAGATGGAGATGGAGGTGGAGATGAGATGGCATTATCTACAAACCCTAGCCTTGCGCCCTTCCCATCTGGAGTATGATGGGGGGGGTCAAGGGGAAGTCGGACGGATGTGGTACTGGTATGATACATCGAGTAATGAAAAGAGAAAAAATGATGGACGAGAGTTACGCTTTTGTGGGTATTGTGCTCGAGTACAGTATTGCATTGTATGGGTAAGGTATGATATATTCCATGCCATGCTATGGTAGGCAGCATGGCAAGCCCTGTTTTTCGGTGGGTGATACTCGGGAGCGTTTTTAAGGCTTTTTGATTACAGCATGGCGCCGCACTCGGGGGTGGAAGTTTGCTCGTAGTGATGGGATGGGGATGGACAGGGGCTCGAGGTGTCAAAAGTTTTTTAACAAATTAAAAAATATTTTTTACCTCTGACAGTCACGAGTATGGGGGGACTTTGAATCCCTGTCCATCCCATCCCATCACTAACCTCTGTCCCCGAGTAGCCTTATTTATTGTGTGAGTGCGTACCATGGTACTTGGATGGTATGGTGAAACGCACTTTGCTCGGTCCCGCGTGTTGCTAGTTGGGAAATAGCGGGTACGGGTGACAGCGGCCACCCTTGTTTTATTCATTTACCGTTTCGTTCGGTTTCGTTCGCGCCAGGATCATCATCATCATCATCATCATCATCATCATCATCATCATGGTTATGTATGAGCCATGGTAAATTACGGCAGTCTATCTCCTTTCCAACTTGGCGCACATGAGATCACATCTCCCCACACTGACTAATGACCACATCTGTTGTCGGCCGGTCCAAGATGACCCTGACATTCTCGACCTTGCGAACAACATCCATGCCATCAATCACCTTTCCGAAGGCGACGTACTTCCCGTCGAGGAAGGGGGCTACCTTTGAGGTTATGAAGAATTGGCAGCCGTTCGTATTTGGGCCGGAGCTGTGTTTGCTTTAGCCAGGGATGGAAGGGAAGGGAGGGTAGGAGGAGGGTTGGTGAAGGGTACTTTGCCATAGAAACTATTCCCGGCGCGTCATGTTTTATGGAAAAGCCCTCGTCGGGGAAGCTATCGGAGGAATAGATACTTAGGGCGCCGGAGCCGTCGTTGTTCAGGAAGTCACCGCCTTGGATCCTGTTCCCGCTATTACTTGCCTTCCATTTGCTATCGTGCGAGGCGGGTGGAACTTACATGAAGTCTTTGATCTAGACAACATATGCTCAAGTTAAAAAAAAAATTAGAAACAGCCAACTGTGCGAAGAAGTGAAGAGTGAAAAAAAAACAAAAAAACAGATACGATAAGGCAATCATAGCTCACCACGCGATGGAATTTACACCCCTTGTACCCCAACGGCCGGCCTCCACGACCTTTCGTCTCACCGGTGCAAAAGACACGGAAGTTCTCGGCGGTTTTGGGCACCGTTTTCGAGAATAGTTGGATTTTGATGCGGCCGAGGGGTTCGCCTTTATTCGTTCCGTCATCGTTAGCCATGGTACTTGCTCGCGAAGAAAGCGGGCAAAGGTGAGGACATACCGCCTAGAGCCAAGTCCAAGAAAACTACCGGCTCTGGTTGATCAGCCATTGTGAATTGATTACCGGTAACTTATGAGCGGGGTGGGGTGTTGAGGTATGATATATCGTGTCGGTGAATGGTGGATGTATACCGCGGCTCAAAAATTCTCGAGGCGAGAGTTGATGTTGGAGCTTTCGGAAGGGGAGTCTTGGCAGTCGATCATACATATTAAATTATACCCTTATCACGTGACTGCTATTAATAGAGCCATCTCGTGATCGAGCTTGGCACGATGATGATCATCATGATGGACGGTGGAAGGGGGAGAGGGGGGGGATTCTCCACGCCGAGACTTTTTCTCCCTTTGTTTTCTCCGCCTTGCCTACGAATCTACGATCAATGTCTAGATGTCCGTGCGTTGCGTTATTGTCGTGATGATGATCAAGGACTTTGTTGCGGTCCACTCTCACAATGCATTGGTTGATATCCTACCTATCTATGGCAACTTTAATGGTAACTTGTGTACCGCCACCGTACTCGAGCAGGGCGAGGAAAGGTGGGGAGATACTAGCTGAAATTCCAGGGTACGGTTGATCTCGCTGCTCAGGACTATGCCTGTATGGTGTCGTATCGTGTCCGACGTGCGGCGCCTTCTCCTTCCCTGCCTGACTTGTCACTTCACGTGGTGTGGTCACTGTGGTGCTCGTGATACGGTAGCATGGGCGTTTCAGCGCCAGTGCGGATGCTTGTATTATCGCTACCATCATGCTACAGTAGTTCCTCCTGTACCAGTACCAGTGTGATAGAGCCCACTTCACGACTGTTTCTTATGTTTGAACGGTGAACGAGCGAGAAGGGCTTTGGCGTTCCTAACTCTTTTTTTTTCCTTTTCCTTTTCCTTTTTTCCTTTTTCCCTTTTTCTTCTTTTTTTAATGTCTCACTTATGGATATTCGGATGGGTAACTCCGCTTTTTTTCTTTCAGTTTTTTTAGCTTTTTTTCTTTCTTCTTTTTTGTTATCATGCTGTAGCATTTTTCGTTGATCTCTGATTGCTTGATGCTCTCTACTGTCTTCTCTATCGGTCTGGTTCAATTGTGTTTGTGTGAAGGCGGCTTAGTGTGCCGGTTGGTGGGTGGCTGTCATGTTTGCCGGCACCTCATGTTTGGAATAAGTTACTGGACTGTGGCTCGTTGCACAACTCAGGGTGAGGGCGACGTGTGAGGGGGCTGGTGAGTAAGCACTGGGCAAGGATTGACCCGAGGCTATCGTCGTACTGGTACCGTACTCGAGAACAGGCACTGTACCAGCATTTTCTGAGCTCATCATCATCATTTTCCTCCCAAGGAGAGTACCGTGCCGTGCAAAGGAATGTAAAGGCAGAGTTTCTCGCCTCGCGAGGATGTTTTAAATTGTGGCATACATATGTATGTACTTGTATATGGACAGATGAGGTGGGCTGAAGGAGATTCTGCGGTACTGCGGTGATATCTGACCTGTAGTCGGATTCTAGCCTCGTCGACATGATACTCGAGTAGACTGCCCCCCACATTTTGGGCGAGCATGGGAAGGTTAAAGAGGTTGAAAGGGTGTTTTAATTCAACATATTTATCCTATCATAGATAAACCTAGCCGTTGTCTCCTAAGGAATTCGTGAGATCCGTTAGTCTCTGCCCTCTGCCTGTCACTCATCTTTCAATATTTATTTGTTTTCTTTTCTTTTCGAGGACCCCACTCCCAGCTGACCCGACCCATGCGGTTTGTGGGGGTCTCATTGGGCAGTCTGTATTCCTTGTTATGATACCTTTGTCAACTTGTCTGGGACCTTTTTTTGGAAGGTTGGTTAGGTGAATTGTTGGCTTGAAAGGTCTGGGGTGGACCATGGCCTCTCCTTGGTCAGCACGCATTTTACTCTGTCGCCAATTTTTTATTTTTACCTGAGTTTTCCCCATTTCAAATGGTTTGGGTGGAAAGTGTCTTTTGCCCTTTCGAGATGTTAGCCGATGGATTGATTTCTTTGAAAGGGCTGATGGATGGCACGTAACTGTGGCATTCTATCCGGCTTGGAAGCCTGTTGCTGAACAAGTACGGTAATCCCATGAGAGTTTTTGTCACCATGGTGAAGACTTCCTCTTCCTGCCTTCCTGTGCTCGAGTAATCAGGTACCGGTACAGTACCTGTTGTATGGAGGACCGAGAGTAAAATACGGTGTGCAGTAAAATGGAAGGCTTTCTTCAACTGTATCGCTTTTTTCTTTTTCTTTTCCTTTTCTGAAGCGATAGATACGCCCGCCCATACGTTTATCATACCTGATTCGTGGAAAGGTACCATACTGTACCGGTGCCGGTATTGTTTACAACACCAGCACTGAAGCCTCTTATTGTTGTGTCGGAGTCCTGTCTCTCTCTCTCTGCTTGCTCCGCAGCTCAAACAATTTGGATGTAAAACCGAACCGACTCTCCTCCCCCTTTTTGCTTCTTTCACTCGAGCCGATCGTACTTGCTCTTGCGCTTTTCTTTTCTTGTCCTCTTTGTCCATTGATCTCCCCCCCTATTTCCTTCCTCTCCCTTCCCTTCCCTTCCCCTCCTCTCCCTTCTCTTTTCTCCCATTTCGTTGTTCTTTGATTTCAACCCTCCCCGAGGATTGCTTGCGTCTTGGGAGCCGTGAGGTTGTTTCCGGCGTCTGTGTTTGCAAGAGGAGCACTGGTTGCGAAAGGGGGAAAAGGGCCAAACGTGCAAAAGTGAAAAATAGTATTCGGACGGTCTACTCCCGTAATTGGGGTTTGAAATCCCATAAACCGAACAGAGTGGAAAAGGTATAGAGAGAACGATTCGTTGAACTTTCTTCTCTCTCTCCCTCTTTTTTCTTTCTTTTTTTCTACCTCACTGTTTGGCCGTCCGAATTATTGGGTGGCCACTGTTTTCTTGTTCACACAGGAGGGTTGAAGTTCTTTTACAACAACCACAAGCGGCTGGGGCGGAACGCTTCTCTCGCACCACCTTCTTCCAACTTTCCCCTTCTCACTTCACACTCCTCACCTCACTCCACCTCTCACTCCACCTCCCACCTCGACCCACAGCCTCCTCTGCCGCCCGACCGACCCGATCGATAGTCTCCCCAGTGCCCTGAGGGATTACCGACACTGGTGAAATAATTATCTCAACCACCACTCATCCCCCTCTCCCGTTTTAACCCCATCCACTTTTCTATTTCACCCCACTCAATTTTTCCTTCTGCCACTCTCTTTACTCTTTTGAGGCTGTTGTGTTGAGGCTCCTCTCCCATTTCCTCTCTTGTTGCTTGCCATCTCAAGGTCGACACCATATGGGAATATAGCATCTTCTCCGAACCTCTTTAACCCTGGCCGTTTCACAGCATCGCTTATAGTGGACGTTGTCACACGCGCAACTCAACCGTCATGTCCTCAACACTACCCGGCACACCAACGCCTTCTCCCTCTGGGAACGGCGGTGGCAGCGGTCCTACAAGTTCTCCATTGTTGTTTTTTGTTGCATTGGGTTTCGGTGTCGTTTTCACCAATTTGTGGTATGTACTCTCGTTTACTATTGATTGCTACGCACAAGAATTCCCTCCGCATACGATGTGTAGCGTGTCGCAGCGACTGACCAGCGAATTGTATTCACTCTTAGGATTATTGTTGGCGTCAAGTATTGTTTCCGTTACAATGCTCGACAACGACGTCGGGCGAACGGCGAGGAGGAACCTGTCGATCTTCAAACTATGCCACGTCCACATCGTCGGCGAAGGGAGAAGAAGCTTATGACGATGGACGAGGTCAACGAAAGGTTCCCGACTACAAAGTACAAATCATGGAGGGCGCAGAGGGAACGTATGGGATTGCCAACTGAAGGGGGAATTAAAACTGCTCCAAACAGCAGACCTGCGAGTTTAATGGATGTCGAAGCTGCAACTTCTGCCGATGCTAATAATGGGACTCCGGATGCTCTCGCTAAGGAACTCGCTCTTCCTCCTGCTGTTGATAAGGAAACCTCTCTTGCTCCTGCCCCAACTGTTTTCGCCGATAAATCGGAAGCGCCTGAGGTTGCGAGAAAACATCTGTCTGAAATCTCGGAACCAGAGAGGAGAAAGAGCGAGGATGATGACGATGACGATGAAGAGGATGATCATGATCATGTTCAAACCGCCGTCCCTGACGAACTTCTTAATTCTGTTGGAGATTCTTGCGCAATTTGTCTGGACACTATCGAGGATGACGATGATATCCGTGGTTTAACATGTGGACATGCTTTTCATGCAGGATGTCTCGATCCATGGCTTACCAGTAGGAAGGCTTGCTGTCCGCTGTGTAAGGCCGACTACCATATACCAAAACCGAGACCTGAGGGGGAAAATATTCCAGATGATCAGTCCAGATCTCATCGACATCGGCGCGGCGCTAGTGGAACCCCGACCCCACCTCCCAATGCTCACCTTGGGCCGCGACGTATGTTCTCGCCGGGCCGTATATTACCGCCTTATTATACCAGTAGTGCTTCGGCTCGTCCTAGGGATGGTTCTTCAGTGGCTCCTCAGCGTGGGTCAGAGACTGGGCAGTCTACGGGGGGTAGTCGTTGGATGCGGAACCCACTGCGGGGTGTTTCCTTGCCGTTTAGAGGGAGGAATAGCACCGCCGCTCCACCAACACCATCTAACCTGGAGGCTGGTGTCCTCAATAATACATCCGCCACCGCGACTCCATCAACCGGTGCACCAACACCAAATCCGATACACGGAGTAGGAGCTCCTTAGGAGGATGGTGTTTTTCTCACGATCAATTTTATTCTCAGCAACCCAAGCGTTTGGCTTTTTAATGACAAGCACGTTTTCGCACTCTCACATGTTTTACGACTCCTTACAATATTACCAAATAACCTGACCTCACCAACACCTCGCCAACCACAGCTACAATAGCTCTCCTAAACGTCTTGTCGAACGGCTGAATTATCTCAACTGGTTGCTTGAGTTTAACCCCCTTTGTCCAAACCTTTTTCTCTCTGGCGTCCTCCTTTTTCTTGTTCTTTTCCTTTTAGTTTGTGTATAGGAGCTTGGGATTTTCCTTCTTCCCTTTCCCTCTCGCCCCCCTCTTCCATCAGCAAACAAGCAAACGCCTTGTATCCTGCTTGTTTGCCTGTATAAAGTTTGAAATGCAGCGGATATTTTCTGTGAGAACATTATTCTCACGCTGAATGGCTCTTTTTGTCCGTTGACATTGTAACTTATGGTATCTGTGACAGCGCCGGGATGGATTACTGGATGGATGGGCGAATGGGCAGACGGATCGATAAGGGTTTTTCTGCTCAGTATCGCATGAAACGGGTGGATTGGGACTGGTAGGGAGTAATCTTTTTTCTTCTTGTTCATTATTTTGTGAGGCGTGGGGAAAATGGAATCTAGCATCTGTTAGTAGGAGGAAGGGGGGAGTTTATTTATTACAACTCTTTAACTGCGTTTCCTCTCCTTTTCTTATTTATTCATTATGGGTGTGGAGTACTGTAGTTGATGCCTTTTTCGCTTGTATGTCCTCTACACGCTCTCCTTTTGTCATTATGGTAATGCCAGCGAGGGGGGGTTGCGGTGCTGTCTGTTTCAACCGGGCTGCTGTGGAGTCGCTGCCTTGGGGGGAGGGGGAATCTTAATATCGTCCTTCTCCTTTCTTTTCTTTTCTTTGTTTCGGCGTAGGGGAGGTTGGGCCTCTTTATTTGCAGTCCTAGTTCATCAATTGACTTCCGGTACCGCACGGTACAGTGCTCGGGCGGGAGATCCACTCTATCAATCGACATATTATCCGGTCTGGCGGATAAGTTGGGTACCGTACTATCCAGTATGATACAGCACGGTATTAGCTTTTGGTGTATTCATAGGTGCTCACTCGGTTATTGTCCCTTCACTTCTCTTCTTCGGGTTCAACTCTTTTTTCCGGGGGGGAAACATGTGATTGTTTGACACTCTAGTTTACGCTTGGAAGAGACATAGTGCGTACGATAATACGGTACCACTAGCACTACCTCGCTTTACTAAGAAAAAAAGCTATACATACAAGGCAATAAATACGGAGAGGGGAGAGCAGCCTCCCAAGGTAAAAGAAACTATTTTTTTTCTATTTTTTTTTCTATTTACATTTTTACATTTTTTCATATTTCTTTTTTTCTCAGCCCCCCCTCCCATTCGCTTCTGCTACCCGCCGATCGCCAACCTTTAAGGTCTAGAGTCGGATTCTACCACCTCGTAGCAGGATTGTTAAACCCCACAGCCCTATTGATAAGGGCCAAGTTCTTCAATCTCCCAGTCCCCATAGGGCAGGATTTTTTTAATTCTCCTGCCCCATATGACGGATCGTTCAATAATAACTGATTGTCAGCATGGATTGAACTCCTGGGCTCCCGCTAATTGCGCAGGAGTGTTAACCACTGCGCCAGCTAGGTATTTCATGAAATGACAATCCGGGAACTAATATTTATCCTACTGGAAGCCCCGATTTCGGGATTTTAGTGTCTCTCTCTCCCCGAGTTGCTGCTGCTGGTATCATAGATTTCAACAGAGGCGTTTAATGAGAGATTCTCAGTGGTTTTTAAAACAGAATCAGTACTTTGTGCGCTTGTTCCTCTGGTAGTCTACGCCCCACTCGAGACCTCAAGCCTCCCTACTTCCCATGTGTGTTATCTCACTATAGTCTTCTGCTCGTTCTAGCTAGTTTTTTGTGGAGGTCTTTTATTCTTTTCCTTTCCTTTCCTTTCCTTCTCTTCCCCCCCCCCCCTCCGTACTTGCATTCTTTCTAGGGATGCCTCATTTCTCCCGGGGGGGGATCGCTTCCAGCAAGCAAGTAAGCATTGTGGTATAGATTACATCGAACTTTGAGATAGAACATTTAGATAAGACGTATAGTACATATTAGATAGTATATTCCGGGTGCGCTGGTACAAGTGCTTGAGAGAGTGGTAGTGGTAGTATCTAGCTAGCTATCCCGCTAGTTTATCAGTTTGAGCGAAAATAAATAAATAACCAAAAACACTCTGGAACATACGTACGTACTCTGGCGCCAGATATGCACAGTGCAGTGCAGTGCAAGGCAATGCAATATATAACTCTCGCACTACTGCTATTACTAAAATACTACCACTACTAGCCAACTTGACTTATCCGCGGGGGGGGGGGGGGGGGGGGGGGGGCGGGCGGGCGGGGGGGGGGCGGGGGGGGGCGGGCGCCGGAGGGGGCGG
>Ga0307513_10001870_pt1 | contig 29924 bp, 18 predicted proteins | sample 15_EM_MG_FD_202174 | JGI IMG/M metagenome (GOLD analysis project Ga0307513, IMG submission 202174) | Populus trichocarpa ectomycorrhiza microbial communities from riparian zone in the Pacific Northwest, United States - 15_EM | ecosystem: Host-associated > Plants > Roots > Unclassified | place... | reverse complement strand
CGATTATACCTCATCATACAGCTGCTCCAGAAACCTAAAAAAACCTCTACATTGTTGAGAGAGATAAAGAGAATAATGTAGAGGTTTTTTTGAGTCTCCTGGGTGACTTGTTCTGGTGGTATAATCGTTTGAAAATAGCTAGATTCCTAGTGCAGGTCTTGATCCGCACGAACCATATGTCCTCTAAAATACTAAAAATCGGAAAACATAACCCTTGCCTCTACCGTATAGAGGACTGTGTAGGATCAGCAGAAATAGCATTCCGATCGTTGTTGACCCCCCCCCCGAGTACCGCCCTTGTCTAGCATGGTACAGCGTTCGTGCACGAGTACGGTTTTCTCCCCGATCCCACCATATATAAGGATCTGTTAACCTTGCTCTATGCTCTCAAAGACAGGCCTTCCTTTTAAGCAGTAGCAGCGATACTGTAAGTCAGCGATTAAAATTTAACTACTCGTACATACGAACCAGTCTCGGGGGTATTTCCGGATGATCACCCAGAGTTTACCCCGCTCTATAATCCCACCGCCAAAAAAAATCTCCCCTGTCCCAGCCGCAGATTCTAGAAAACCCCCATTCTCTTGACGACTCTGTCGCCAACTATGCTACACTACAATTGTCAAGAACTAGTAAGGTGGGCGGCTTACCAAACAGTGTGGGATAATAGAGCAGCTTGGTGGGGCCGATTCTTGAGCAAGAGGGTCCGGGCAGACTATCGTTGGGTCATGCGACCTGTGCCTCGTGTTGTGCATGTTTGTGTGGTAGTAGAAACATCATACCACACACAGCATAAACAAATTACATGTGTCATAAATTAGAAGCAGTGAGAGTCAACGAAACGCCTCTGCTTCGCTGGGTTTCATCCAGAATGGTGTGTGGCAGGATATTTGGAGCGTTCGGTACCAGGAAACTATGTGCTCGAGGACTGGTACAGTACCGAACAAAACGGCCTCTTGAAATCTATCGTAAGTTGGGATGTCCACGAGCACTGTGCAATAGTACTTTAGCAACCGGTCAGCACGCCCATCGCATTCCAAACCGCAGCGCAGCCTGCTCTAGTTATCAAGCCCAGGTGCCGCCCTCTCTGCTAATCTACGGTACTTGTACTGGTAAAATTAACCCACCCCATCCCACTAGATACGGTGAAGTGGACACCCTCTCCAAAATACTCAGGTCAAGTCTAATCCAAAGGACTAGACTCGCCTGAGAGATATACCGGTTAGCTCTACGCACGGAGTAGCCCAGTTGGGCTATCCGGAAACATGAAGGTGAAGAAGTTGTTGGATATCTTGGGTTGTTCGCCGAAGCTTAGTAATACGTTTAGCTTAGTTGCAACCGGCCATGGGGCTCACTTGTCTTCTTTACACTCTGTTTCGTTTCGTCTTTCTTTTCTCTCTCAACTCCACTCAACAAGTTCTGCACAGTAAACTAAACCAACGAAACTGCTCTTGACACGACTCTCATTTTCCCTTTGAATCTCACTCTTGCCTTCGCTCCCAGTGAAGCTCTGTCCACAGTATCTCTACCCATCAAGCGGACTGCAAACACTTTATTCTCTCTACCGCTTAAAGAACTCGGCCGACCGCGGATCATTTCCAACAGAAGTTTCAGACACCCGGAGTGATATGTTGTGACTGTGGCAAAAAAAAGCCTCCCTAAAGCCAAACGACGTCTCCGGGAACTTGGGTTCCACCAAATTGTGGGCCCATTTGAGAGAACAAAGAGCAATCCATATTTGGACAACGGTCTCCCCACTTCCCATTCTAACGAAAACGCTCAGAAGGAGATGTTTCTTTATTTAACGAGCCAAGCAGGTGTTTAGGGTACGTGCAGTAATGGTGCATCACACTCGGGGGAGTCATTGAAATTCGGAAAACATGGCTTCTATTTCCGTAAAGATTTGTATGGGACCGGCAGAGATAGTTTGCCGGTGATTTCGACTGATCCCCGAGTACAATATCCCTAACACTGTCAGATACGTACTCGAGTACAAATAGCAAGGGCGATGGAAGACATACACCTATACTGCACATACTGTCCTCCGTATCCTTGCTCACCGCACGATACCCGCAATCTAGCATTACGCTTTCTTTCCCGCCCGCTGTCAGGAAACCCTCCAGCCCACTCAAACTGCAGCAGCCCTAAAACCGATATGAAGGTAAAATTTTATAAAACACTCCAGCAAGGAGTAGGAGCACACTCGCCTTACCAAATTTCCCCCTAATCATCACGAAACCAGACTTGTTGAATGGGATAAGAGGGTTTTCTGATTGGTACGAAGCTTTCCTAAACCTCCCTTCTTGTTCATATAGAAAGTGGACCTGCTGAGCCAGATTCTGGGGTCACAAGTAAAGCGGAGGAAAGTAGAGCAAAATGGGAGAGGTTATTATGGGGTTGAAGCTAAAGAGGGGGATTGAGGCAGGGTACACCGGCACAAGTTGGGATGGAGAGAAGGACATTTTTAAGGAAGGTACTACATGTGCGCCTACTAGATAGACTGCCAGGGGCACTAATACCGCATATGGATTTTGGCAGAGCTGAAGCTTCTAATAGGGTGGGAATGCATTTTCACTTTTTTTTCCTTCAAATGATATGATTTTTCTCTCACCATCACTTCTAATACTACATTCTTCAAGAAGAATTCCCGAGCTCCCGCCATTAGGGGAAACAGAGATCAATTGTATAAAAACCCAACAAATACAGAAACATACTCTCAGGCTCGAGGCTTCGAGTGGGTCCTGGCTAGTTGGATTATGTACTTAGAGGGTCCATATGGATACAGATCATATTTACTTATCACCCTAAACACCATTCTTCAGTTCAGCGATTACCATGGCAGCCGATTCTACTTAGAGGTACAGATTCCAAAATTCGACTGATCCCAGACCAGACCGCACTCCACCTGACCAAGTTGGTCAAGCCTATTCATTCAAGCTCCAAGGTCTAGCTAGCTAGGCATCTCCTTTATATACTCTGTAGCGGGACTATTCGAAAGCCTAATAATTAGAGCTTCCGGCATTGAAATTTAAGAATATCGCGTAGTTTAAGGTTGAAATAGACTAGTCCGGGCAAAAGGTCCAGAGGCTGTTCCACCGTTGTCCAAAGAGTATACAAAAGACCCCCTCCGGTTATTGAATGCTCTGGTAGAATTGTTTTTGAACTAAAACACAGCGGAGCCATCAATCGCTTAGATTTTTAGGGAAACATATTGACGTTGATTCGGTGGATTGGAGTAGGGCAGTCAAGTATGACGCTTTTCCACGTAGTTTGGATCACCCACCAGGATCCACTCGAAAAACTATAGGCAGAGCTATAGCACTTCACCTTATGTCACAATTACCAAAGCCCTGTCACCTGCCCTTCAAAATGATTCTGGTTATTAACTGAATCTAGGGCTGATGTATCAGCGGAACATAGCCGGGGGGGGGGTATGATATTGAAAAGAGAATGTCCACTTGCTTTTAGCCCCCGTACTAACCACACCTTATAAACAAAGCCTACAAGGTGTTAGTAATATAATATCAAAGGGATATACAGCTTCGGCTTCTGAAACCAAATCAAACCTATCCCGTCAGGAAGTCCAACACTCACACAAGTCCTAAAGCAAACTCAGCACTACAATATCATCAACCTTGCTTTATCGGGGTCAACCCTCTGGGTAGACACTTTATTTTTCACGCTCCTGATGGCAAGAATGGTGATGATGAGTCGCCGGTTCAAAAGAATATCCGAAGTGGGCACACCGAAAACTCCTAGCTTACATATCTTCCCGCCCAGACTCCACCAAAAATACGCCCAACCAATTTGGCTGATGAAGTCATACACGCCGCGACACTTCAGCTCGTTCACTTCAGTCACGTCCATGCCAAAGGGCAGGAATCAGAAGAAAATTCTTTCCATGGAATTGAAAGAGTTTTACAGGTTGTTTTCAATAGCTATAGAAATGGTGACGAACGTCAGAAAAGTCGCCACCAAGGTATTGTGTTTTCAACCCCCCCCCCAATTAATAGACTATGACCACACCTTGGCAAGGTGGACTGGGTGGAAGATTCGGATGCAGAGGATGAAAAGGATTTACAACAGCCACAAAAGCACCCAGCCACACCCAATCCTTCGCAAGTAATTACTTGAGCTGTTACTCTATGGTGATTTTTCTCGGGAAAACCAAAATGGCTATTGCCATTCCTATCCACCCCGGCAGTCAGTAGTCCGCTTTCAGTATCAAAATTGTTGCTAGAAACAAAGGCATTAATTCCAAACCACACGATTACAGGTTTGAACACATTCCGATGCGCTGTCGGAAGGATTTGATGAGCATTCACGATTTCGGTTTCGAGGATTATCAGATCAGTAAACCCATTGTATTTTTTTTTTAACCAGTCATATATTAAATAGAGGTTCGATCATGGGACGCCACTCGTGCCTCCCGGCTAACCCCTTCCCCGGACGTCCCTTGCCGTAACCGGCAGCCATTCCCCACCCCTAGGAGCTCTTGTTCGTATATGATTTCTTAGTCCTCTCAAATATAGTTTCTTTCCCCTCTCAAATTCTTCTTCTACGTCTTTGTATTCTTCTCAAGCAAGGTACAAGTCCGGACTTCTTTTTACTTTCTTTATTATTTCTTTTGTTCTTATATGTGTTTTCTTTCAATGCCTTTGTTCTTTGTTACGGAGACTTGGTGGAAGTGGAACCAAGTCATCTAACTATATAGCTTGTCAATATTGTTCCTGTCATTGAAATTAGTAGTTTGCGGTAATCTATCATCTTGACTCTTTTGCTATAATCACTTCTTCATTTGAGTTCCGTTCGAATATTACAACAGCTCTCTCTCTCTCTCTCTCTCTCTCTCTCTCTCTCTCTCCCCCTACAGGGCTCTATTTCAGCAACAAGACGGCCGAACTAAGATGTCACCGTCCTGGACCGACTTTTAATGGTTATCCTGTGAGTGTCGGGATCCTTGGCAGCTCCTCCGGGCCTTGCGATGACCCCAGGAAGTTGGGAGGGCCCGTATCCTGCCTTATTTCTCCTCTATTTAGAGATTTACCCCCTATCTCCCTAGCCACAGGCCCTTCTAGTCAAATAGGTTATGTTAACTATGGGTTTGTTTCGTCCACCTTGGCCACACACGGGGATCAATCAAAGGGGCCCCTTAGTAAGCAGACAAGTAGGTAAGCTATCGATGTCTAAGTAATTGGGCACTGTGTCTGAATATCCCGCTTTGATTGTTCAGGGGAGTAGGGGTGGAGTATGATGGGTTGCGATAAGCTGAACGATACAAAATAGTGCACATTCCGTCGCAGCCTAGCTGAGGGTATTTACGGGAGTGTTTCTACAATCAAACCTAAGCCTAATCAAACCTCGTAGCTGTGCTTCCTATTTTCAGATCTACCGGGTCAAAACTCGGGTCTACTCATGCTAGGGCGGACAGTTCAGAACCCAGGTAAGCGGGCTTTAGTTGGAGACTAGTCCCGTTGGTCCGGTACGGCCAAGAGTGTGGAGGGGGCCAGGTATTGCTTTTTCGTTTTTCTGAACCGTTCCGGAAATACTAAATCCAAGAGATAAGATGATGTGCATGGCCAACCATGGTATGATAAGATAATTCGAGCTATCAGTGCACCCGGCACAGTCTCTACTGGAGGCATGATGAAACCGGGCTGGTGAGGAAGATGGGTCTTTGGTGGGCAAAAAGTGAATTCCTTAAAGTAGGGTAACAAAATTTTGCTTGTTACTTGTACCGATCCCTGTCCATCACTGACCCAGCACCGTCGCTCCCCGAGCTGAGGCTATACCTTTGTATCCCTTGCCCGAGTCGACCCGAACAGTGCGACGCGAAATTCATAAGATAGCGGGGGAAAAGGAATAAGTGATGGAAAGTAGCGCGAACCTCTTCCCCAGAAGCTCTAGAATCACTGGCTATCACTCATATTTTCTGTAAATTGCGCTACCGCGGTTGGAGTCACACAATGATTATCAGTTTCTATCATCCACACCTACACCCACTCCAACTAATTCCCTACCGGTACTTGCATATTTCTGCCAAAACTTCCCGACAACCCGATCAATATGGCGACACGATTGCGCTCTCTCGGAATGATTCCGTGATTCAGATTGCGGGAGGAATGTGACCAATCGGATTCAAGATTCCTACTGCAGTGAAACAGAGTTTCCGGGTGAATGGGAAGCACAGGCGGACTATGTTACACCTACGGAAAAAACCGGAGCGATTTCCCTTATCGGCAGAAATCCGGGAAGCGAAATGTTCAGCCTTCCAGTAGGGAGTCCCAATTTCCACTCGAGTATTGATGCTTGTTGCCTTTGGGATCACGGCTCGGGTTGGATCGCAGGGAGTTTATGGATTTGCAGAGGGTGGAACTATGATAGGGGTTACTATTCCTTCCCTATCATGAAATAAAGAAAAGAAGAAAAAAAAGAGGACCCGACTGTTGGCAAGAAGTATCTCTTCTTTTTTTTTGGTGGGGGGGGTTTCTCTCTTGTTGGGATATGAGTGATTGCGCGTGATTGGTTTCAATCAAATCTTTATTAATAACTTAAAGTGAACCATGCCGATCCCGGCCCCGGCAAGTTTTGAGGCTAACATTTCGCCCGTGGGTACCCTCAAGCTCCCGCTTATCTCCCATGGCATGTCCACCTGCATCGCTAATCGGGCAACTGGTGTGATAGCAGGAAATGGGTGGTGTGATCCGCTATGGGTGTTACATTCCCTAGCATGATTCCCCCCGATGGCTCCCGTCTCAATCCCACTTGGGAGATCGGCCCAAGGTTAGGCTAGGCTCGAGTAGGGCTGTATGAAAAACCGACGAATAGGAGGTCTTTACTATGTGAGAGGAAGCAAACAGTATTCCGATTGGTGGAAACCTTCATAGAAAAATCGAGCCTGAGAAGGACCCGGACATCCAACCCGCAATTCCTTTTTCATTTAGGGTTCCTAGCATGTCCCAATGTCATTGGTGTTTGGGTGGTTTAGTGGGCTCTCCTCGCTTTCTATCTCCCAGCGGGGGCTCAATTCGTGCTGGATAGTGGATTTGTTAGACCCCGTTTTGCACGCCGCGGTATATAAAAAAAACTGCTGTTTTTCTTCCGGATTGGATTCAATGTTTACTTAGCCTCGGATCCCATTAACCGAAAGCACAAAAAAGTAATATTCGTGTCCACATAGCAATTGTCTTTTTGATAACTGAGATAAAAACAGCTAGTAGGAAGTCTGCAAGCTAAGCTATAACTCGGGAAGTGCAATTCTAGAGTGTTCCACTTGTAACACAAACGCCCCGAAAGCTAGCAAAGAGGCCATTTCTGCGGCGTGCCAAATAGGGGTTTAGTATCATTAGCTCTCAGGGGCATATGTAGCGTTGTTGGCACTTGAAGTGCCTTGTGCCATGCCAATGTTCCCGGCACGGCACAACGAAATGCCAGAGTGTAGTGAGATTAGCTGATAGCACTACTCGTACCTGGCACAATTCAATTATTGTAGGCTGGTTTCTGTTATCAAGGGAGCAAATATTCATGTTCTTCAGCACAGTGAGAGCTCAGAAGGATGGGAAATGGGGATATTCAATATCAATTGGACTTGTAGATGGTTTCTTTGTTTTTTCTTCTTAAAAAGTCATTCTATTTGTGCATGTATTTCTTGGGCACTACCTAGTGCCGTGCCGGGCACATCGATTTGAAAGGTTGTGCCATGGCACAAACTCTGGCGACTTGGTGCCGACAACGCTAGGCATATGTCACCCGCAGGAGTGCTATACATAGAGTGAAATACACCATGTTCCCGCTTCATCAACCTGCAGTCGCCTCTCTTGAAGTGCATACACAATCAAAAACACATGTCTCAAGAACCCGGCTTCGGGAGCATCCGGACCAAGCTGGTCTTTTGCAGTACGGTACATACGGTCGGGGGGCATATGAACCGGGTTTTCGAAAAACCAGGTTGTTTGTAGAGAATTTTATAGATAACCCCCTCAGGCTCTGCGGTTCAGTGCAATTAGAAAGTGCACCTTGCTGCACGCAACAAGGAACACCCAACTCTACGAGGATAAAGGACTCCAACCTTAAGGGGATAGCCTCCGGAAGATCTTGTGCTCGATCCGCCGTGATTTCTGCACTATCATCATACTAAAATTTCAATTTAAACGCTCACTTAGCCTAATCCCTCAATCCCAAGACTAGATTCCTTCAATACATCAAACCTAGTAAAATTAGCAGTTCATAAGTCGGTGGTCCTAGTTTTGAATAAGTGAGTACCCAAATAAAAGCATTCAAGTCAAAAGACATTTGGCCGCGCTCCCTTACCATCAACAATAAGAAAAAAAGCTCCGTATTTGTACCACGCAGTAAAAGTAGGGGTTTCAAGGTTATAGCTCTTTATCGTGGATGGGTTGGGTCTTATGATACGTCTTACATTAGGCCAGATGAACATTACTGTGCAATGTACCACCCCCATCCAGCGGCTTTTATTAGAATCTCTCCAAGAACAGGGCCGGGCTGTAGAGGCAAGCACGACATTAACCCGACTCTTCAGAACCCGAGCCCCACGGCAGCTTAGAATATGATTGAAATGCCCTCAGACAACTGTCTTCTCCTTGGGTCCACACTCCCAGCCCTATCAGTATCCCGGCTGCTCAGATGTCACCCTGCGCTTTGTAACATATGAGGACACCCGGCAAGTGGGGGAGACATCCACTCGTTTTAGATGCTTTTTAGTTTCGTAGTAACCTATTATGGAAGGGGTATACAGTAGTTATGTCTCAATGAGAGATAATAGCCCCTGTTCGGTAGGCGCAACTCCTTGGCCCTAGAAAATCACCGTCACCAGATAGTACTCGAAGTGGCTCGGGCTCTAAGGGTAGGGTACAGTAGGGGTATTCAAAGTTGAAAAACTTGAAAAAACTTAGCGTACTTCACAGTTTCATGTAAGCTTGGCACAGCTAAAAACAGTTAATTTACCATTACTTTACCTTACTATACAATACTATTTTTTTGTGTTGGGACGGTGGGTAAAAGGTCCGTATGATGGGTAAGTGATGTAAAACAGAGTAAAGTAAATGGCTTATCCACGGATGTCATAATTACGCGACTAAGACCACGTACCCAGCATTGCAAGGCATCTACTAGTACCTCAACTCCAGACAATTTGAAATGATAATAACATTATAGATATAAAAATAATAATAAAATCAATAGAAGTAAATAACTGGAGCACCACTAACCAATGTTTTCCCTCACGGGCATGCTCCAGGGTAGAGCTCAATAGCCTAGACTATTAATGCAATGAGAAGTTTTGGCAGTCATGAACTAGCAATGTGAAGTCGATTAGAGGTACATCAGTTGCAATGCTGGCTACCCACCCTCGGTCACGTACCTTGAATTATGACCCCTGTGGATACTTGTTCTTTAAGCCACCTGCACTCAACCAGGGCATAGTATCTGTTGCCCAAAAACTATTTGGAGAAATGTATTATAAAATAAGGGAGATTTCACATAGCTCCCCAGTAAGGCAAATATGCAACTGATTGACCTGTCTGTGTGAGTAGCCCATCACTCGTACAGCAGAATTCATGCTGGACCCTTTGTATTAGAATTTCTACCTTAGGTGTCTGACATCAACTTAGCCAAAGGAGTAGACTAATTCTTACCATGAACTTCCTACATTTTACTCGAGTACAATGGGGCACTCAAACATATTACTGAAAATCTGTCATTACAATTGGTTAATTGGATAAGGTAACCTAATGCAAGATCCCGTGGTTACTTTTACTGAAAATTCCTCCTTTTAACTTTGAATACCCCTAGTAAGCCACCATCCGATACGATACCATACCGTACGGTAACGTATGGTAAACTTACAGCGCGCCGTTTGCCGACCGTCATAAAGCCTCAGATGATAATCTTGGATCTCACTCTCCAGCGCTCAACCCCCTTTTTTCCCTGAATTTAGGTTCACAAGAAGTATTCACACAAAAAAATCATGGAGGAATGTCAGCATGAAGGCCTTGGCAAAATTTATAAGATTATATAATATTATAATGTATGAATTTTTTTAAGCATACCATATGCCAAATGTTTGCCATAATGGGGTGGGCCGGGAGGCTAGAGGATTCAATTACTTCAGCTTGATGTAAAAACATAGTGAAGGCAGGATTACCTAACATCAGAATTTAACGTGGGATGCCGTTTTCCGGTATTTTACTCTGCTAGTGCACTCTGCGGTAATTACCGTACCGTAAAAACTCGAATAGAAGAAAAATGTGCTAGGACGTTGGAGTTCCCTCTCCTAGTAAGGCGCCTCGTGTATTCCTTCCCTTTTGTCCCAACTGGGGGCTGAGTTTGCGGTGTTTTCCCCTCGCGTTGCTCAGAAGGGAAATTCCAACGTCCTAGCACATTTTTCTTCTATTCGAGTTTTTACGGTATTGTATCAATCGTGCACTTTTAAGGTACTCGCGGTACGTTCTTGTTTTTTTCAATACTTTACCCTACCGCGAGTACTCGAGTACAGGAAGCTCCAGCCGTTCGAGCACTGGGGTGTACTGGTTAGCACGGCTCGAGCAACGGGTATGATATGACGCGATAGGATTGGCCGTTTGGAGTGCGGCAAGGTAATTAAGAAATTAAGAACTTGTTTATTTTTTTCAGTGCCCAGAGGGACGGGGTCACATCTAATCTGAAGGTTCTATATGTAAATGCCCAGGATGAAGCGCCAAACCCTCCGAGCCTAAACTTAGTATGGGCACCCAGACCCTCATAAACAACCGCCAAAGACAACTCTTGACTCCTGTATTAGCATAGGATACACCTATGATACCTGTGTTCAAGCCCGATTTACCTACCGAAACAACAAGTCTATCCCCGAGGCAACCTTGCGGTTGTTCAACAACAACAGATTGAACCTTCTCATCAGATTTGGCAATAGCGGTAGTTAACCTCTAAAATTAGTGCCTCTACTGTCCTCGGGGGCGTGGAGTGGCTCCGGGCAGGTGAGGCCATAGTTGATCAGGCCAGGGTGAGGGGTCCGGATACGCTTCCTATTCTGATGGTACCGGTAGTACTATGGATACCAGTGTGGTATTGCAGAGTAACTTAGAGATTAACTTTAGAGCAGACGTTTAGAAATGGCCCAAAACACTATATCGCATTAGCTGCGGTTGACCTGTTTGTGCTTCTGATCTTCTGATGGGGCGGGCAGCACGAGGGATAAAGGCATACAGTAGATCTACCATACGGCGCTATCACGCCCTACACTTTTCGTAGCCAGAGCCTTCTTGCCTCTTGATAGCAAATCTTATTAGAGTGAGACCCCAGTGCATAGACTAAACCAAAGCTAGAGGTTAGAAATCCGAAGCCTTAGCAATCATGCCCGAGCCGGAGAAAACAAAGTATACGCTATGATACAAACTTCTTGCCGTGGAGGAGTTTTCTTCCCTCTCAAATATGTACCAAGAGTTCCAACTTCGAAGTTCGAACTTTCCTGCTCGAGGCGCCATCATCCTATTCTGGAAACCTCGGCGTTCCCAATGGAACCGGGATCTCCTATCATGCCATAAAATAGGTATAACCAACATCATGCAGTACTATACCAGTATTATACATCCTCCGCTCCTGCCGCCATTCTTTCCACAGTCCGCCCAGGTATTTATTTCTGTGATTGTAGAGATGCTCAAAAAAAAAAAGGAAGATCCACAGCCAGGAAAGATATCCTTGACGGAAGCAGAAACCTGGTGGAAATTAAGGCTTATCTTTCCTTAATTGGTAGTAGAAATGCAGTGGCTCTCAGACTACGCGTCTTGACGGCATGGTGTGGAGCGGCCGCGCACCTCGCTAAAAAGAGCATAACAGGACAATGTCGCGGACAGGATAATGTCGCATCTCTAAGGGTATTGGTAAGTAAACAGGATTTACTCTTCATTGTTGCAACCAGACCTGCCATATGCGACATTATCCTGTCGGCGACATTGTCCTATCATGCTCTTTACAGTACCGTACTCGCCCCAAGCAAGAATTATCCGAAAACAGGGATTAAAATACTCGAGTATGGGTAATACCCCTGCGATTGTCTGAGCACCCATAAAAACTCAAAACTCGTAGTTTCGAATACTTCTTCTCTGGGACGAGTTAATGGAAATTCTTATAAGGGAAACTCGCTATTACGAATGAACCCCCTAGGATTTTACACCCTTGCTCCCCATACAAATTGACCTCGCTATAAGGAATCTCCCCCAAAACCTCGCTGTAACGAACGAAAAATCATGAACTCTTGGCGTTGCTTATAACGAGGTGCGACTGTATTCGTTTTCTCTTAGCAAAGGCACAGATGCTCGAGAACCGCTGCAACCAGGCAACCGTACAGTGCTCGAGTATCTGCGAGGGTCTAAATCCCCCCCCGCTAGAAAAGGGGCGGGGGAGCGCTAGAACCCTTCCCTCCGGGACAAATAAAAAGAAGAAACCCCAGGAAAAGCAACTCCAACGTCCTAGCACATGGTGCGCTCATAGTCGTACCCCGCTATTAGACTACTTATAAGGGAAACCTAGCTATTACGAATGAACCCTAGGGGGGAAAATTTACACCCCTACTCCCATACAAATTACCCTCGCTATAGGGAATTTTTTCCAAACCCCACTATCAAACAAAAAATCCCGAATTTTTAGAGTTCGTTATAGCGGGGTGCGACTGTATCAACCAATTAACCGGAACCTACCGTAGGAGCTCAAATAGTTGAATCTCATGCGAGGACGTTGGAGTTGCCTTTGCTGGTAAGGTCTGGCTCTTTTTCTTTCCTTTTTTGGTCTTAAGCTAGGGCTGAGGAGTCAGCTTTCGCTGTGCGCTTACCCCCTATCCAAGAGAGGGAATTTCAGACGTCCCAGCTCGAGGTTCAATTATTCGAGTTCTTACGGTGCGATGATATAATACTGTATTTGGCTAGTTAACACTGAGCAACCATTCCGCGACTTTTGGTACGCTAAGAGCGGCCCTTTGTGAATAAACGCCACCTATTTCTACCATGGATGTCAGAAGCACTCGGGGGCGATTGACCGGAAAACATAACTCTGCGCGGAAGTGTACAAGTATTGGATCGGCGGGTTTAGTTTTCCGATTTTTAATGACCCCCCTTCCCCCTGCAGAGGATTGGACCCTCTAAGATCTCAATGGAAACTCTACAGTAGGTATTCCTATGCCCCCCGATTAATATAGAGAGAGTTGTCCACTCCACCATAGAGGGGAGCCGTAGTTCTAATCAGAGTGGCGGTTAAAAATCCTTTGAGGGGCAAAGTTGGGCAATGTTTCTTGGCAAAGTATCTTGGATACAATGTCCTACACCGAAGGAGTCCTCGAGGGGGCGGCGGGTCATCAAAACTCCGGAAACATGAACCGGCCTCTAGAGGGTTCGAACGGGATAGGAAGAAATAGCATCCCGGTTTTCACTGATCTCCCCGAACACGGCAACCCGGATTCGTCTGCTTGGTATTGTTGCAGGCTGCAGGGGTCAGTGTTGGAGCCTCGATGCCAAGGTTTCCGAACACCCGAGCATCGGGATGCCTTACACGTGTACTAGTGCCGCAGATCCCGCAAAGCGGATGTGGAGTGTGCTCGCCCCAGGCAAGAAATATGGAGCCCGAACATTTAGAGGGAAAACAGGATACCGTATTTACTCGTGAAATCCATCATCGGATTCGGATCCCCCCGATCAGAGACACAGCACCCCAAGAAGGAATAGTGTTATCCAGACGGAGTGCCGGTATAGCTTTGGGAGGCTGAGCTCACTGGACCTCATTAACTGGTATTCGTCAGTGAATCGTCACCTCGCTAACCTACTTTCTCTGCCGATTGCGGTTTAGACTGCGATTCCTATTGAGATCCCCGATGGTGGGTTTCACGAGTAAATACGGTATTTCAGGCACCGGAGGGACATTCCGCCCTTCCCCAAGGCGGCGCTCGCCCCCCGCACGAGCGGGTACGAGCGCTTCTCGCCTCGGACGAGCAAGCGATAAGGCTATCATTTCTCTGTGATACGGTAAAGCTGCAGTATTATCTATCCGAGAATGAGACATGGCTTTTTCGCTAGCTGGTTGTGTACTTGTCCCAGGCAAGAAGTACCCGAAAATTTAGGAGGACAACAGGGATAATTCAGGGATAATTCAGGGATAGAGCAAGGGGATTTTGTATGGCCGACCGTCTGTGCACATCAGTGCGCCCATACAAAAAAGGTCAAAGTCCAATTTTCGGGTACTTCTTGCCAGGGACGAGTAGCAATGCATCCTCAGAGCCAAGCGGTAAGAAAGAGATTCGATTTTTATGTGTTGCATATCTCCCTTACGTTTGTTGGTTGGTGGGGCTCTGTATGAATACTCGTGCAGTATGGCCAAAAGCTCCTGGGAAGAGATTGCCGGGAGTCTTCCCTAGACGAGTAATGTACCCGAAGGCGTACCGAAAAATACGGCACAACGAAAAATTTGGCGAGCGACACCAGCTTCACAACACAATGGCGGTAAAAAATGATGGCTAAGTGAATTAACTACTTGTATCGAATAGTTAGAAAGGGACAGTCAAGACTTTCCTGCATGGTTGCTTCTTCCGGATATTTCCCATACTCACCAAATTTTTCGCTGCGCCGTATTTTTCGGTGCGCCGTCAAGTACTCGACCCTTTATGAGGTCAGCGCCCTGGAGCTACAATCCCTTGGACGGATGAAGCTGTCAAGCTTGTTGCAAGACTTGTGCGACCTCACTTTCTTATTAATAAGAAATTATTCAAAAGAATTCTTGATCACACCCTCCCCGTTCTCCAATGAAGTTTCTGAAAAAGCTGTGCACAAGCCATGCAACAAATTACAATGTCTCACCTGTCTAAGGGATCTCATTCACTAATGTTGGCAATTCCGCGGCTTGTTGGACTGTGTCGCCGGTATCCTGGGCTGACAGGCTGGTTTCCACTCATAGCCGGATCGCAGATCCCACAATCCATTTTGAAATGATCGTCTATCTTTCGGTTCTGGCCTTCTCAATTTATCTCCTAGACGTCAGGACAGGAACCCAGATTGGGTCTGATTCGGGAGGTGAGGTTCATGGTTAAAAGTTCGAAGATAAATTTCAGCACTGACTGGAGTACCTTTTGAAATCGATAGTAGTGGATGATGCTTGCCTCAACGCCCCGCTCGAGCGCCGTTGCAAATCTCTCTATATATGCAACACCTTATACAAGCACTCCTTGCCTTTCCTACATAAGAGGGACCAACAAAAGCCCAGCCTTCCCGCGTACTCTGCATAAGGTAATTCCGCCCAAGTCCTTTTCACCGTTGTCGCTCCGTTACCGACCCCCGGGAGCGAATGCGAGACTAGGGAACCAGGGCTATAAGCAACTCTCGGGCTCTTCGCCGCCAACAATAGGGGTCTTTTGGTACTTGTAACTAGACAGAGGCCAAAACACAACAGAATTTCAGGTTTTCGAGCTATCATATTTCCACGGACGCCTTGAAACTTAGCTTTAAATCCCTTTTAAGAAGGTTTGGCATTTCTGAGGTATATTATTTATTTATTTCAGTTTTTTATCTGGAGTTTGTGGAGAGCTCTGGGCACATGAACTGGGCAAGGTGTATTGCAGCGCATCTTTCCTACACAAAAACCCTGGTCTTGGTGGGTACCCTGAGGGAAATGACATTCTACCCCTTACTACTCTAGAACTGAAAGATAAAATCCCACACCTTTTTGGGTGGGTGCTCTTATAGCAAATTACTTTTTGGATTTTTTTCCATGCTGTTTCCACCTATGATGGTTGGATTATAGTATCATAGTAAACGAACCCAATTGCGATACACGCCGAGTGACGGCCTATGATTCCACCGTACGACCATGAACTAACAGAGGTTTAGTCTGGGTAAAATACCGGTAGGGGCTACCTGTAGGGCAGAGGTCTTGCCGATACCTTGGCAGAATTTTTTCCGCGAGGGCGTGACACCTGCGGAAGGGCTAGACTGCCAGAAGGGGGAATCCTACTCCCCCGGTCGAAACATCTTCCGTTTGTTTCCCAAGCGTAGAAGGATTTAAAGACCGCGGTCGCCTCCTTTTCCTTCCTCTGTTTTTGAGATGTTGTCTTTTCCTTTACTAGTGCTTACTACCGCTTCTATCCCTGCAAACTCTATCTTGGATCGGGGAAGAAGAAGAAAAAAATGCTATCGAGGGCAAAGCTCCTTGTGCCAAAGCTGGCACTCGCAACTCGTGGGGTGGCTACTACCGCTACACGGGGCAAAACTGGAGGGGATATTTCTTCTGTTTTCCCTTCACTTTCGGGGATCTCCCCGCCGCCATTACCCGATCGGTATGCTGAGCTTAAAAGGTTATTTACCGCTGGGCGGGAAAGGGTTCTCTCAGAGTCCTGGCAGAGGCTACTGTTTGACCTCGAGAAGGAGGCGGCGGTGGTGAAGAGGTTTGGGAGCGATGTTTGTCTTTCCCCCTTATTCCTAGTTCCTCTCCGGTGAGATAGTGGAGTTAGTGTTGATTGATGGACAGCTTATTCCACAAGTTGAGTTTAAAGACCTCGCTATTCTTTCCAAAGAGAAAATAGAGGATATTAAGAAGCGAGGTGTGGTCGTTATTAAAAATGTCCTGCCGGAGAGGGATAGTCTGGCAATGAAGGAGTCATTGAAGGATCACATCAAGCGCAACTCCTGGGCTAAAGGTTTTCTATCTCTACGACTTGGTTCACTGTTCAAAGCTAAGCCAAGAAACACAGCCTTCCCCGCCGACTCGCCGGCAGTCTACGAACTATACTGGTCCCCAGCACAGCGCGCCGCGAGAGCTCACCCATCTCTCATAGCCTCCCAGTGTTTCGTAAACTCCCTGTGGCACTCTTCGCTCCCGTCATCGATGGTGAACACCTCCGAGTCTCTGTCATACGCCGACCGCTTCCGGATTCGCCAGCCGGGTGATGCGGGCTTTGCTCTCGGGGCGCACATTGACGGGGGCAGCGTGGAACGCTGGGAGGATCTCCAGTATTCCCTCTGCTATGAGAAGATTTGGACGGGGAGATGGGAGGAGTACGATCCGTATAACGCGGATCACAGGGTTCATGCAATGATGGATCTCTACGATGGAGCGGGGAGCTGCGGAGTCTGGAGGAGCTGGCAGGGATGGGCAAGCCCCCCCACACCCTCTCTCTTCCCACCTAATTAATCTGCTAACCATCTCCAGCTCTCCCTGTCAGAAACATCTCCTGGCGAAGGCACCCTCCTGGTAAACCCACTGCTAAAGCACGCAACGGCATACACAATTCTGCGCCCCTTCTTCACCCTCTCCGACCCCCCAACCATCAGCACAACCCCTCACTTCCCAAATTCAGTCCAGGGGGCATGTCAAGAATACAACAATTCAACGCACCCTCATCTCTGCCTCGACGACGTGATGACGCATGTGCCTCGCATATCGCCGGGTGACTACGTCTTCTGGCACTGTGATACTATTCACGCTGTAGATCGAGTGCACCAGGGTGCGAGCGATAGTTCAGTTATGTACATCCCGGCGGTTCCGTGGACTGTAGAGAATCAAGCCTATGTTGAGCGGCAGAGAGACGCGGAGAGGAGGGGGGTCTCGCCGGAGGATTTTCCCGTGGGAATTGGAGTGGAAGTTTGAGGGGATGTCAGGGGGATGTTTTTCTTAGTTTGTCACTGGCCGAGAGTGGGGGATGCGTCTTAATGGCCGTGTTCGGAAGCCATACAAATAAAAATTACCGCCTCCCCTTTTCTTTTCTTTCTTTTCTCTCTAACACTACTCGAGTAGCTGCTTCGGCTGCTTCCGTTTCCTATGAGTACTTGCATTCCCGCAAGCCCTACACTAGTACTCCTAATGTCGAAACGATTTTAAAAAGGGCTTCTATTGCATACTGCCAGGATTTGTCACTTTTTTCGAATCGGGGTAGCATGCAATAGCAGTTCTTTTAAAAACGCTTCGACGTACCTACCCACCCCCCATGCAGCCTTCCCAAAATCGCGATAGCTCCCGCCCCTCCCCTGGAAGGGTTCCCGCACCCTAGATTTAATGTACATGTAGCTGCATGCCAAAACGGGGGTGGTATCCCCTGGCTTTGAATTAGACTCACGATAACTAAGTTTTCCCGATCTTTCGGTGGACAACAACGTCACATTCTGTTATTTTATTTATCCCTTTTGTATAACAATCCCGAGTGGTGTAAGGGACATACGGTATTCGTAGAGCGTATTTGATTCCAGAGAGGTGGCTCTTGCCATGGTGGCGATTGAAGTTGGAGCGAAATTTGAATGGGCCTTGGGGGTTGCCATACGAGCGAAGGAACCAGCCCGGGCAAGCCCCACTACACCAAAACACGTAGTCTTCACATTGATACCAACCCGGAGTTCACCGGGACGAAAACAGCTTCATACACTCCTATTGCCCCTCCGCTTTGCCTCCCCTCGTTTTGGAAATGTGCCAGGGTGTAAGGGTAAGCGATCAGAAGGAAAATTGCTTGTCTCCCGATCACCTTTTCCGTCACCTTAAGCCTGAAACCCAAAGTGGCTGCTCTCCAAGATCTCATGGTAGGGATTGGTCAAATGAGCGGTTTCCCGATCGTCACTCTTTGCCTCGGGCTCGTGCTGTAGATATTGGTTCAGTTTCACTCGCTATCTCGAGTACGGCTGGGACTAGAAAACCATCGTTTTGCCACACCAAAAAGTGCCAGTTACGGTACCCGGAGGCGGTGTTGGAGGTAATTTCGAATCCGGCGGCGGTGGCCAGGCATTCCTTGAGAACTTTCGAGAATCTGGGTAGGGAATTCCTAGGGATGGTTAAGGCTATCTGTTCAATGTCTCGAATTTTAAATATTTCTGGGCTGTTGATGATTATTCAGGATACCCCTGTCGGAATCTTGCTGTCCCACAATTTTCCCCACCCGTACCGTACCCCACCCGCAGATGGTTGTCGCCACCCGTGTGGGGAAGAGGAGTACGGAGGTACAGCGCCTAAGTTTTGTATGTTCCACAAGCGAGGTTTGCTGCCCCTACCTCCTGTGGAACATACAATACGGTACTTAGGAGCTGTACCTCCGTAGACTTACTGGTTGAGTATGATAATATGAAATTTATTGCCTAAAGTAGTGTGGTAGCTCTACTGGGGCTAGCGCACTGACTTAACTGTGGGTGGTACTAAGGACCGATTGTAAAGTGCCAGTGCAATTCTGCTATCAGGCGTAAAGTATCTGAATGGGAGAGGGTTTTTCTTAATGAGCTTGCTACTTGTATGGCCGTGCTTTCAGATACCATAGGAACTCGGGTAGTTGGACCGTATAGGGCAGAGTATTGGGACGTTAGAGTTGCCTATCCTAGCAATGTCTAAATCCTTTTGCCTCCTTATCTATCTGGATGAGCAGATATTTGGATGTGTTTTTCGCCCCTTCGCCACGGGACGAAACGGTGGAACACCTAATACCGGTATGGTCCGTTTATTCGAGTTCCTCCAAGACCATCCATACCCGAGCGGAAACCCGATCCAACTGTCTCTGTCAGCCACCCGTCAGGATAGGTTTAATTTGACGGGCGAACGGAAAATGGAATTGCGAATAACTGCACTGGAGTTCCGGTTCCAATTAATGAGATCCAACAGCTCTTGCTCGTTGATCCTGGGGTGGTCCCCGGAACTCGGAATTCGTACGGGGCCCGGGAAACTTGGGGACCGGCAATCAAAATAGCGCGGTGTAGTCAAAAATTCCCTTCTCCGGAAAAGGGGCTAAAAGAACCGCGACGGCTACTTCTAAGCAAAAGGGAAAAAAAAGTGCCCTTTAGAGCACTTTGCCACGGCAGCCCGAAACGCCATCCCAACACCCAATGCGAAAAATAATCTCGTCCGCCAGCTAAGCCCCCTTGTGCGACTTTCCCCCCTTGATTACTTTATTTGTTTTTGTAGTGGGGTGCCTGTTCTTCGCTGTCAAGCTACGAGTGCTGTATGCCCGCGCTCCCGACACACGATTGGATCCCCTCCACATTTCTCTTTTTTCAATCGTGGGGGGTCGGGATGTGGGGAATATGATAAGTTACGTATGTGCTGATTTCTGGAATGTTCCTTGGTGAATGGAGGTGGGATGGGGCTGTTTTTGAGGCATTGCGGGGGTGGTGGGGGGTGTGGCCAGGGATTAAGTCAGCGGGGGTTCACACCTGTGGGGCTGGAGGTAGGTCTTGCATAAGGGCTCAGGGCTTCCGATAGAGCTTGGAGTTGTAGGTGTTGTTGGGCTTGGCTGTTCTGGAGATGGAAGGGGTTGACGGTGAGTTGGGGAGCTAATTCCGCGGGGAAATGCTGGTATAAATTTCAGGTTGCTCCGAGGCGAGCTGTGTTGAGCGTTTGGGCCAAGGGTCCCTTAGAAATTGATTTGCATTGTGCGCACACGGGAAGCTTGGAGGATTGTGTAAGGTGTTGCTAAGGGGCGCTTTATAGAAGGGGGTTAGTTTACAGCATCTCCTAGACCGGCAAGACATTGAAAATTTAATGCCGCCCCCTCAGTGTTTGAGACATGGATGACTTGAGGTTTTTGAACTCCAATCTGAGTACTAGTACCGGTAGACGGCTTGACTTGGATAAACTGTGGCTCCTGTGTTGGCCATCGTTCGCTTCCTCGTACTCGAAGATGGTCAAAAAGGGCGGAAAACTTTCAGGAGATGGAAAAAATGGGGGCGTTACAGGACGCCATTAGCCTGGAGCAGTTGCGGTGTAGTCACAGATGTATTCTATCTATGGGTCTTATTAAGAATCTGGATCATATAGGGCCAAATTAATACTAAAGGAGAAGGAATCAGTGCTTTAGAAGAGTTCTTTAAGAGACTCATATAAACGCATAGGTTGAACTGCGCACTAGCAATTCCATCACCTAAATGTCACCTAAATCGTCAAGTATCATTCTAAGATTCTTATTTCTTCAGTCGGGATTTCTGGTGTCCGCCAAGGCAAGATTTTTTCCACTGTTGCAACCTGTTTCCGAACTACCCCACCCGATCTTGCTGATCTTGTTTCCACCCTTCAGACTGTGACCATATCGAAGTACCATACAAAACCCACCAATTAGCGTTTGTCCGGGTAGCCTGGGAGGCCGCCTACGGTATTCCTTAGTGATACTAGGGCAATTGTGGTCGTTTTTTGCTAATAGACTGTTAGTTATGTTCTGAATTATTCGCGGCGGGAATAAGTCCTGAGACAACGGCAGACGGGCTCAGGCTGCTAATTCCCCAAACCACTCGGCTATCGCTAGAGCGCGACAATTTGAGCCAATGCCGCAGTCAGGACCAGAGGACCTGATACCAGATCATTATAGTGGTTATACATGTACTCCCAATTGCCTGACGTTTGTAAAAACGACTGCTATTGCATACCACCAAAAACCTGAGGCTCTGGTCCATTTTTTGCCCATATGCAATAGCAGTTGTTTTTACAAACGTCAGGAAATTAGGAGTAGTAGTTGAATTTGCGGGAGATCGTGGATGCGCCTATTGTCTCAGGACTTATTCTCGCCGTTAGTACAAGTGTATATCTCGAGAGTTTTACTTAGTTATTGACGAAAATTTGCTTGATAATCGCTATCTTAAAACCTGACATGGGTGGTATCAAATTTTCAATCTCTTGCGGGTCCAGGGAATATGCGTGGGGTAATGGAGTGCCCGAGTGAGTGAGTGGGGGGCGCAGTGGGTGATCATTTGGAATAAATGTGTTTGGGAATGTTGGGGCGGTTTCGTGGGGATTGCGTGATCCTTCACGTTCAGTGAGGCTATCAAGACTCTATCCTCTCGTCATGAAACCCGCAGCGCAATGCTCTAGGTGTCATCGTGGTTTAGGAATACGGAACTGTGGTATGATAATCCCATGTTACACGTTTATCAATGTTCGGATGCTTGTCAAAATTCCGCCTTGCCCAAGGCAGAACGTGCTAGAATGTCTTTGCGTCGGTGATACCCCATTATCCCTTTGAACAAGATACGGTATAATCTCTCTCTCTTAAGAGTGTATCCGCTCCTATAATGCACCCAAGCGTGGTCGACAACATAATATTATTATATCAAACTTCAGGTTAGGGAGGGTAAATCAATTCCACCTGCTGACCTCAAGGAGGACAATATTCCAACTTTATATCAAGTGATTTGCAAACTATATGTTCGGTAAGTAGAGCACCAGGGACCAATTTACCACTGTCAAACATTAGGAAGAGGCCCCCGAGTCGAGTCTTCTACTTAGAGATTCCTTATTACACGATGCATCGCAAACGAAGGGTCCTAATCTGTCGGTGCTGAGGGGCTTAGGAGCGCCTCTAATTTGATAAGGCTAAGGGCACAAAAAAGGCCTACTGCGATGTGACGATTCTAGATTACGCACTTAGGCCGTTCGGCGGGTCCAGATTTTGATCCGTTGGTCCGAACTTAAAAACAAAGTCCAATACCTTCCAGCCTAGACTTTGGAGACTGGGCCGACTGAACACTCCGGGATTTAGATTTAGATTTAGGACTTTATCAATTGGTAATCGCTTGGGTATCAGATATAAATCTCTCGAGATAACAAGAACACAGTGGATACGGATGAAACTAAAAACATAATAGAGAAAAAGGACCCTATTATTAAAAGACTCTGACTGTGCTTTTCACGAAAATCTAGCTTGAAAAAAAAATGTTGATATGGATTTTCGTGAAAAACACAGTCAATGAATATTCTCATGAAAGTCGGAATGGCGCTAAAGCGAACCATGAAATTAAGGCAGCCGAACCAAGAGGAAGGGATGAAGGACGCCAAGTCGCCATTGTTTAAACATATGAAGAACGACAATTGGGCAGGTTCGAGAAAATCATCACTTACGCCATCCCGACTTTCATGAGATTCTATAGTTATCAACAAAATAAAGTTTAGGCCAAGTCCTGACTCAGATCTAGGGTCTAGAGTTAGCGCATAATCACCAATCCAAGTTTAACTTTACTCGTGCCAAACAGGGCCCTAGGTTGCCGTGGACGGTGCTGAGGGAGGGGGAGGTGAGATAGTATTGTTTTTTTTGTTTTCTTTCTTTGGTTTGAAAAAGGATATAGGAACACGAACTCTCTAACCCGGAAATGTCTAAACTAATCCACGGGGTCCGTTTGCCACAAAACAACCCTTCCGCTATCGTATTTATCCCTTGGGAAACCCACTGTATCCTCTACAAAAAGAAATTAATTAAAAAGCAAAAATGAACTTAGGTATGAAAATTTATTACTGATAAAGGATGTAAGGTTTACGCAATTCCAGGCTGGAGCAAACTCAGGCTTCCATCAGCGATTATCCCCGTACTAGTACTGTACACCACTGTGAACTGGTTACCGACACAAACCCTTTCTAATTATGGGATACCTTTTCCAGCTCTTTTCACCCTCCACTGATTAGCGGGCGATTCCATATCTTCACAGTAAGCATAGATCGCAAACCGGCATTCTATATACGCCAGCGGAGAGCTGCTATCACGGGAGATTCCTGATGCATTTGTCCCTGGTTTGCAGATCACAAGTATCACTGCTCCTGATAGTGGGTCGAAAGCGGAGCACAATTCTCTGGTTGGGGCAGCGATGGGCGGGGGGATATCTCGGGTTTCGAGTACTTCATCATTACGTATTAGTGTATGGGCTTCTCTAGCTATAACATGGCTGCCCAACCAGAATAGATGACTCCTAAAAAACCTTCCCTCTAAGTATGACGGTATTTGGAGACAGCAAGCTGTGCGGGGTATTCTTAAATTCTCCTTATGAAAGTATCTTGGATCTACTACTCATAATCTCTAGGATCCAAAGCATGCAAGCCATACATAACTACTACTTCCTGCTACAGATATATCGCTACGCACGTACTAGTACTTGACAATATTTGGCCGTCTATCTAGCTGATATCCTATACAAATCCTTCAAATTCCTTCCCGTAAGTAGCCAAATACGATTTCTTGTCCCCCCGGCGATATTTTTTCTAGTCTACCGTAAAAACTGGAATAATCGAGTCGTGTGCTATGTCGTTGAGAATTCCCTACTTTAGAAAAGGGGCCAAAACACAGCAAAAGAAGAGCGACTCAGCCCCTCTGAGAGACATAAAAACCCAAAAAATATCAGACCTTACCGGAGGGGGCAACTCTGACTACACAGCACACGACTCGATTATTCCAGTTTTTACGGTATGAGGCAAGGACCGGTATGCGTATTACCGGGATCTCTAGAATAGACTTGCCTATAGAGGGAACCTCGCATACAGACTGGCCAGTGAGCTGGCGAGAAAATCTTTTGAGCACGCAGCCCAATTAGGAGCTCCTTTGACTGCCCAGTCATGGAGATGCACTCGTTTCTAGACTCCGGCTACAATTAGCGAATATTTGGTCCATGCTGGCTGTGCCGGTATTAGTTTCGCGGAAAAAATGGAGTATCACGTTTTGTGTGCACATCGGTCTACTGCCGTGGGGCTGTGGGAACATGGACTTCGTTTTTGCTCTCTCTCCTTGTACCTTATCTGAACGTCTAGTAAATAGCGTTTTGGTAAGATGAGGGTATTCATCAGGTAGAGGGGTAGTATGGGTATGGTCATCAACACCCTTATTTATTCGGCATTCGAGCTAATATTGACAATGAAAGCGTCTTGATGTTCTCGTGGGTTACTATATTAGTACATGCCTTGGTTACCCGACGCAAGCCCCGCTTCTCCGCATATTCCCGATGGCAGAGGAAAGGCATGACCGGAGAACCTTCTCCGTAAATCACGATAACTCTAGAACAGTCCACGATACTCCTAATACCAGCACTTCCACAATCACACTTACCCACCGGGTGCCCCCCCCCAATGCTAACACTTTCCTGGCTCTTCTATTTCTATTTTTCTTTTTTTTTTTGCTTCTCGTTTCTTTACTTTCCAGTCCTCTCTCGCACCTGTGAATTCCGAAACCTTAAGACACCCACCCGGCTTGACGATGGGCAATTATGTTCACTTTAGCTCCTTTGTCTCACTTTTTTAACTTTAGTGAAAAAAGCTGATCAGGCTGGTTCGATGGCTCTCGGACAGAGCCTATCTGCTGGGCGCTCGTTGTCTTCATGGTGGCCTGGGAAAACCGCCCCGGAATGGTAATAATAAAGAGAAAGGGAAGCATGAGCAATTCCAGTTCAATGTGGTAACCCCGTAAAGCCTTCCTACCATTCAAGTGAGGGAGAATATAGGATCAATATCTCACTAATCACATCATTGATGTATCTGGGAATCACCTGTAGTGGAATCACCTGTGCAGGGGAGCCTAGGAATTCCGTCCAGGCGCTCAGAATTCGCATGCCAGCCCAGATGGGGGGCGCCTACCGGAAGAAACCGAAATAATCGAGAATGGCGCTGGGACGTCCAGAATTTCCGGCTTTGGATTAGGGGACAAATACAGCCAGAGGATTCTCCTTCAGCCCTCACTTGAGACACAGACCTTACTAGGAGAGGCAACTCCAACGTCGTAGAGAAATTCTCAATTATTTCGGTTTTTCCTGTATTTGGGAAATATGATTTCGCCGATTCGCACAGACCCCAAAACCCCCAATATATATCCCAAGTCTTAACTTACTACAACAGCCTAATCTTGGACCGATCGAAAAATATCTGGAATTGAATAACTTCTGGTTCTGTTGTAAATCTAGGAAAAGACATTAACTTGGGTAAGTAGTGCTATAAGATGCACGACGACGATCAGATATGTCAGCGAACTGTGAGGAGTTATGACGGGGGGAGGGGCTGGAAGTAGTTGTTAGGATAGCCACTTTGGCTTTCAGAACCCCATCTGTAATGGTAATTGTCTAGGGGTGGAGCTCTTTCCTTGGGGTTTGTTCTCTCTTATTTCCTTTGCCTTCATACTTTTCTGGTGCTAGTTTTTATACGAGCTATGAGTATTCCAGGGTTGTGGTATCCGTTTACTAAGCACATTCAGATTTATTTATTCAAGTGGTCGCGGAAAGCAATCTTATATATCTGTTTAACCAAGTAGAGCGGGCATAAATATAGGATGTTGGTCTAAACGTGCGCGTAGCTTATCATATCACCTTGAATCAAGTTCTTTCCGCTAACCCAACTTTCCTCTCGGCAATATATGGCCTAAGGGTATTGCGAGCAAACTAAGTGACAAGGAACTAAGTGACTGGCCATGTTTACCGGTAGCACAGGAGGAAGACAAGCGACGATAGATTTGTGAGATATTAGGAAGTGTGTAATAATCTATTATATCACGAGGCCAAGGAGTTGTAGTATCAGCAGTCTGACATTAAGAGATTAAGAGGGTGTATCAGGGGTCCTGGAATTAAGGTGGAAACACTAGATTGCAAAGACGGGCTAGGAAAGCTACCAGGCCGGAAAACAAACCAACGAGAAAACACAAAAGAAAGGGAGGAATCTGCTAACCCTCAATTTGTCTCCGTTAACAGAGAGAAAGGAAATTCAAACAGCTACAGTTATCCCCAAACCTGAGGGACATTATTTTCGTGCTTGCTCAGGTCGAGTTTAAAGAATTTCCCCCTTTCTAAAATCCTAATGGTGAAAGCTTAGGTGAAATCTGCATATAACTCTTTAGTTTGTAGGTCTAGCGAGCCCTCCGCCCAGTTAGTTCTAATTTAGGTGGTCAAAAAACAAATACCTCTTTGCTAGGATCACTACTCATTACTCAACCTTTTAGCGCGCAGGGCAAGCAAGTCCTCACTCGGAGCCTAGTGTTTTCTCCCGTAGGGGCTGCCTTGCCATGGCGCTTTTGCCCATTGGGTTCCGGATGCAAAACCTCCTCCCCCGCCTGCTTGGGTTCGGCACATAGTAACAGGGCTGCAGCGTTTTTAGCTGGCCGGAAGTGTCTTCTCCCGGAGAGTACGAAAGAGAGGGGGTGTAAGGTTAGGCCCTGGGTGCGGGGAAGGGGTCTTATCGGATAATCCGGAAATGCTTTTAGCTCATTTATAAGCGTATCTCATAGGCTAGCGGGTCCCTCCAATTCTGAGGGAGTTGGAAATGCTTGGCTCCCTTTGGAGCTTCCACAAGGCATCCAGCCCAACAACATCCATCTCCTATATAGAGAGGAATAATACAGGAAGCTTTATTTTTCTCTAATTCCGCTCGCCTGAATATCAGAGTTAGGCTACAAGGAAGAAAGTGACTTGATTATATGGGTCGCCGAATGAATAGGTCGCGCGTTTTGATGAGTAGAGCATCACCAAAGCAATACCCGCCTCAAGATATCTCGGGGCATTCGCTCACTGTGAGTTCCTTACTCCTTGGGGAGGGGGGGGGGCATTTCCAAGGACTCCCCTTCCTTTCTGCCTTACCTGGCAGGATTTGTGTCTTTTGCCAATGCTGAGGGAGTCCGTTCCAAGCAAGCAAGAAAACACAATACTGGCCTGTGAGCATGGGTCGGCGCCCTCATCAGGCAATCCGGGCTGGATGCTGGCTTCTTCAAGGAGAGCACATAATGAATTGCATACGAACTGTACCTTAGTAATTCCGATCAGCAGTGATTAAAATCCCCTACTTTTAGCACAATCCATTTTTAGGCACAGCTGGGGGCCAGCCCTTAGCCAGGTAATGTCTTCAACGAGCTTAGGGCTCTCAATCCCCTTTACCGGTATCATATCATAATATTATAGTTAACGGAAGAATCGACTAGTGCTAATGACACCCCCGGCCTACCCATACCTAGGACTAGCCAAAAAGCAAAAGGTGGCTTGGCATGAGAACTTCTTAAAGAGGAACATATCAAATCATTGGCATAAGGAGTGCTAGCTTTTTTTAAAAAAAGCCTCTGGGATGGGATGTCAATTAGTGATTCAGTTATGGAATAGTTGATAGGGTCGCCAGCTCCGCACTCTGTGAGAACTACCCCAGTCCCGGCCCAGGGTATATGTCTCACGTTCGGGAGGCCAAAACCGGCTAGTATATACAAGTAGAGGCACATGAAAGAGAGGACACTAGGCAAATGTTTACCCGGTTCTTTTTTCTTTTTTCTTTTTCTTAATCTGCTCCCCAAAGGTCAGAGCACCACTGACCGCACCGGAATTGGTCCAGAATGAGTAATCATCCAACGTATTCACAGCCCAAAACCTCTCCAAAATTTTACGCGGGGGGCACTCCGCCGTAGGGGGGTCAGATTCGGAGTGTTTTGAAGGCAAATTACCCGCCGGGCTTAGTGATCATTTTACCTCCGGTATTGTCAGCTTCCGGTTCTATTTGTGGCGACAACCTACGGTAATCGCCGTCAGTGTTCTAAACAGTCCAGCTATATTTCATATCGGGTCGGGGCAGGGAGTCGGCTAGCTTCGTTGAACCCTGGAGGCTGTGGACCCTTTTGGAGCCCCCATACGTGGGCTGAATGTCCAGAAAAAATATAGAGGTATGATAGTAATTAGGATTTCAAACCAGCACCGAACATGTCTCCGAGCTACCCGTGCTTCTCAGCCAAGAGTTGCCTTCCCCATTTGCCCTAGGAAGGTCTGCACAGATTTTTCTGCCAAAGCGGTATAGTGTGTAGGGCAGTGCATAACAAGCACAGGCCTAACTATCTACTATAGCGGATTTCATGAGGCATCATGAACTGAGTTTGGTGGGATTGAACTTTCTTGCATGTCTACGCAATCTTGATACTCCGGATACTAGAACACACACTAGCCATACGCTATGTAGTATGTACTGGCAAAAAGTCCGGGCGCACTTCCAAAAAGAGACGGGGGTCAATTGTATCGGAACCACCCCGATTATGAAATTCGAGTGATATTTGGTGAGTAGTTTTTGGTGTCGGCAAAAAGCCGGGCCCACTCTGCAATCCACTCCTCCCCGATCATATTGCCTACAGGCAGGCCCAGAAACCTGCTCTCCTACAAGCGGGCTCAGAAGCCCACCAAGCTGCCAATCTGCTTTTACTATTGCATGCATTCATATTTTAGTATCTACCAGACATATTGAAAGATATGCTGTCACTACTGGGTTATCAAGGAGGTAACACTGGGAGAGGTGAAGAGGGAGTCAGGGGAATTCTCGCGATTGAAACGAGGGCGTGGCTACCCGGACCAAAAAACAGCGAAAAGCCTGTCGAATCCAGAAATGGCAGTGCCCCCGACTTACCCTCACACCCGTGTACTAGTACTCTACCTCTTCGGCAGAAAAATCTGTGCAAGCCTTCCTAGGACGAATGGGGAAGGCAATTCTTGGCTAAGAAGCACGAGTACCCTCTGCCCCCCCGGTGCGTCACAGTTTCTCACCCAATCCGATTGACTGGGTGTCTTCTTCAATGCCGAGTGTTTAGAAATATGCATATAACACCCCACGCCCATCCCTTGTGAAAGTCCCTATCACTACAGATGACAGTTATGTAGATTAGGGGTTTATATTTTTACAAATCGACTATGGTCGAACGGCGAATAACGGCGGCGAGTGATCGGTGGTGGAACGAAACGAAAAACGCCAAGGCAAAAGGTATGTAATACAATCGCACACTGAAGCGGGGAAAATTTTCTCTTCAACAACACCCTCACGATGCTCACTAACTAACCTAACTAACGGCGAAGACAGAAGTATATAGGAAAAACAACAATATCTTCCATCCACCCACTGAGTCCAATCCTCCCATCGATCGTCATACTGATCCACGCTCTTCCACGCATACTGCCGTTTCCATACCGGCCCCCAGACCTTCCATGCTCGCCCCCGCTCTTCTACGCAGGTCTCCCTTTTCTCCCGTGAAGAACAATCATGCTAACAAAGGAAAGAACAAAGAAAACTCTTCCAGGCTCCATAGCCTACTCGCATTCGAGTCGCTCTCACCGATCGCAAGTGCCTCCCCGGAGGTTTGTCGAGTGAACGCTGTGCCGATGCTGAGTTTGCTGGACAAGATATGCTTCCGGGTGTTCGCTTTCCTTCCGATGGATGTATTGATCCAGCGCGCATGTCAG
>Ga0307513_10001869_pt1 | contig 29929 bp, 28 predicted proteins | sample 15_EM_MG_FD_202174 | JGI IMG/M metagenome (GOLD analysis project Ga0307513, IMG submission 202174) | Populus trichocarpa ectomycorrhiza microbial communities from riparian zone in the Pacific Northwest, United States - 15_EM | ecosystem: Host-associated > Plants > Roots > Unclassified | place... | reverse complement strand
GACCGCATTGCGGTCGCGCCCCTCCGGTTTCGTGTCCCAGCGGCCCGAGCCTCGGCAGGTCGAAGCTCAGTAGACCGACGCTCAGAAATCCACGGGGTCGCGGATGATCGGGCAGGTCATGCAGTGCCCGCCGCCGCGGCCGCGCCCCAGTTCGGCCCCGACGATCGTCACGACCTCGATGCCGGCCTTGCGCAGCAGCGTGTTCGTGACCGTGTTCCGGTCGTACGTCATGACCGTGCCCGGCTCCAACGCGACCGCGTTGTTCCCCGAGTCCCATTGCTGCCGTTCGGAGGCGTACTCGTCGCCGCCCGTCTCGATGACCCGCAGCCCCGAAAGGCCCAAGGACTGGGCGACCACGTCCGTGAACGGCGTCTGACCGTGGTCGGTCAAGTCGACCTCGGCCTCACTGCGACCCGGCCGCAGCGTGAACGTGTGCACCGCGTCCATGATGCGCGGGTACAGCGTCACCACGTCCCGGTCCGCGAAGGTGAACACCGTGTCCAGGTGCATGGCCGCCCGCAGCTTCGGCATGCCCGCCACCACCACCCGCTCGGCCGCACCCCGCGCGAACAGGGCGCTCGCGACCTGCGTGATCGCCTGCCGGGACGTTCGCTCGCTCATCCCCATGAGCACCACCCCGTTCCCCACCGGCATGATGTCGCCGCCCTCGAACGTCGCCTGCCCCCAGGACTCGTCCGGATCGCCCCACCACACCGTCGCGCCTTCGTACTCGGGGTGGAACCTGTAGATCGCCTTCATCAGCAGCGTCTCGTCGTGCCGCGCGGGCCAGTACAGCGGGTTGAGCGTCAGCCCGCCGTACAGCCAGCACGTGGTGTCCCTGGTGTACAAGGTGTTCGGCAGCGGCGGCATCAGATACTCGCGCACCCCCGTCGACTCCCGCGCCAGCGCGATGTACGGCGGGCGCAGGTCCTCGGGCAGGTCCTGGGTGGCGAGGCCGCCGATGAGGTGTTCGGCGAGCTCTGCGGGTGTGAGCGATTCGAGGTAGGTGCGGGTGGCGTCGATGAGGCCGAGGCCGACCTCGTTCGCGGTGATCTTGCGGTCGAGGAGCCAGTCGCGGGCGGCCGGGTCGGCGACGGTGGCGGCGAGGAGGTCGTGCAGTTCGACGACTTCGACGCCTCTGGTGCGCATCTTGTTGACGAAGTCGGCGTGGTCCCTCTGGGCGTTCTCGACCCACATGACGTCGTCGAAGAGGAGCCCGTCGGCGTTGGTCGGCGTGAGCCGCCGGTGGGCGAGGCCCGGCCTGCACACGAGCACTTTCCGCAGCTTTCCGACCTCGGAGTGGACTCCGTAGTCGGTCTGGGGTCGGTCGGTCATGGCGGTGCTCCTTCGTTGATGCCGTTCCCATCAGATGCGGTCAGATGCTGATCCAGTCGAGGGCCAGGGCGATGACGCCGAGGGCGGCTCCGGCGATGGACACCGCGAGCAGGACCGCCTCTCCGGGGCTGAAGAGGCGTCGGCCCTGTTCGCGGCGGGCCATGACGAACAGGATGGTCGCGGGCGCGTAGATGATGAGGGAGACGAGCACGTACTTCAATCCGGCCGCGTACAGCAGGAACGCGGTGTACGCGGCGGCGAGGACCGCGATGGTCATCTCGCTGCCGGTACCGCGCGAGGCGACCCCGTCCTTCCCGGCGGCGACCTTGATCGCGAAGAGGGCGGCGAGGAGGAACGGGATGAGCGTCAGGGCGCTGGTGAGGTCGAGGGCGAAGTTGAAGGCGTCCTCGGAGAAGTAGATGACGATCAGGACGACCTGGCTGAGCGCGGTGGTCATCATCAGGGCCGGGACGGGCACGTCGGCGCTGGTGGCGCGGGCGAGGAACCGGGGCATGTCCTTGTCCTTCGCGGCCACGAACAGCACTTCGGCGGCCATGAGCGTCCACGCGAGGTAGGCGCCGAGCACGGAGACGACCAGGCCGATGGACACGAACACCATGCCCCAGGTGCCGACCGCGTGTTCGAGGACGCCGGCCATGGAGGGCTGGCGCAGCTCGGCGATCTGGTCCATCGGCATGATGCCGTAGGACACGATCGTGACCGACGCGAAGATCGCGAAGACGGCGAGGAAGCCGGTGACGGTCGCCTTGCCGACGTCCTCGCGGCGCTTGGCGTGCCGGGAGTAGACGGACGCGCCCTCCACACCGAGGAACACGAACACCGTGGCGAGCATCGTGCCCCTGACCTGGCTGAACAGTGACCCGGCGTAGTCGGCGCCGCCGAAGTTCTCGGCGAAGACCTTCGGGTCGAGGAGGAACACGGCGAGGAGCACGAACACGATGATGGGGATGAGTTTGGCGACGGTGACGATCCGGTTGATCGCCGCGGCCTCTTTCACGCCGCGTTTGATGAGGAGGAAGAACCCCCACAGGCCCGCGGAGGAGAGCACGATCGCGAGGACGGTGTCGCCTTCGCCGAGCGCGGGGACGAGTGCGCCGGCGGTGGACATGATGAGGACCCAGTAGGTCACGTTGCCGACGCACGCGGAGGCCCAGTAGCCGAACGCGGAGAAGAAGCCGGGGTATTCGCCGAATCCGGCTTTGGCGTAGGCGTAGACCCCGGCGTCGAGGTCGGGGCGGCGCATGGCGAGGCGTTGGAACACGAACGCGAGCATGAGCATGCCGGTGCCGGCGATGGCCCAGGAGATGAGGGCCCCGGCGACGCCGGTCTCCTGCGCGAAGCGGCTCGGCAGGGAGAACACGCCCGCGCCGACCATGGAGCCGACGACCATGGAGGTGAGGGTCCAGTACGCGAGTTTCGCCGCGGGCGGCGACGGGGCTCCGGTCTCGGTTTGCGCCATGGCGTCCTCGCAGGTCAGGCCGCGATGCCCGGGTGGCCGGTCGGGCGCTGAAGGCCTGAATATATCGCCGCCTGCCTGTCCCGGACGCGCTTTCGCGGCAATCGCCGCAGTTCAGGGCCCGTTCGGGTGACCGCTCAGGGCCCTGCTGCGGCCCTGCCGTCCTTGAGGCGGAGGACGCGGTCGGCGAGGTGTTCGGCGGCGGCAGGTTCGTGGGTGATGAGGAGGATCGTCAGGCCCTGCTCTTTGAGCCGGGCGAGGAGGTCGAGGACGCCGCGGCGGGCGAGGGCGTCGAGGCCGGAGGTGATCTCGTCGCAGACGAGGACGTCCGGTCCGGCCGCAAGCGCCCGCGCGAGGGCTGCGCGTTGGAGTTGGCCGCCGGAGAGGCGGTCGCGGCGGCGTTCGGCGGCCCCGGCCGGGAGCCCGACCTCGCCGAGCAGCCGCTCGGCCTCGGCTTTCGCCGCGGCCTTGGACAGGCCCCGCAGGCGGACGGCGCTGCGGGCGACCTGGTCGATGATGCTGCGGTGCTCGTCGAAGGAGGCGCGGGCGTCCTGGAAGACGTACTGGACGCGGGCCCGTTCGGCGCGGGCGCGCCGCCGTCCCCTCACCGGGAGCGGTGCGCCGTCGAGCCGCAGTTCACCGCCGGAGGCCTGCTGGAGTCCGGCGACGGTGCGGGCGAGGGTGGTCTTGCCTGAACCGGAGACGCCGAGGACGGCGAGGCATTCGCCTTGGCGCACTTCGAAGTCCACGCCGTCGAGGAGCATCGTGCGGCCGCGGTTCACGGTCACCGCGAGGCCGGTCCCGGCCAGTCGGATGGGCGAGTCGGGGTTGGCCGCGGGCGCGGGTTCGCGGGTGCGGGCGGCGAGGAGCGCCCTTGTGTAGGCGTGCCGCGGTTCGGTGAAGACGCGCGCGGTCGGGCCGCGTTCGACCACCGACCCGGCCTCCAGGACCAGCGTGTCGTCGCTGACGGCCTCGACCAGTTCGAGGTCGTGGCTGAGCAGGACGACGGCCATGCCGCCGGCGGCCGCGAGCCGCAGTTCGGCGGCGATCCGGTCGCGGTGGCCGTAGTCCTGGCCGGTCGTCGGCTCGTCCACGACCAGAAGCCTTGCGTCGCAAAGGAACGCCTGGGCGAGCACGAGCCGCTGCTGCTGCCCGCCCGAGAGCTGATGCGGGAAGCGGCGCAGGTAGGCGGGGCCTGCGAGTCCGACGCGCCGCATCGCGTCGGCGATGCGATCGGTGGCCGCGGCCTTGACGAGGGCGCGACCTGCGGCCCGGCCGCGCCAGTGCGTCCGCCCGGCGGTCTGCGCGCCGCGCCCTCCGGTTCGACTGCCGGGCTCGGCGGCCCGGCCGCTGCCCAGGTCCGCGAGGCTGCCATTCCCGGTGTCATAACCGTTGCGGAGGTTCGCGATGGCGATGTCGTGGAGGACGCCGCCGATGCGCCGCACCGGGTTGAGCACCGCCGCCGGGTGCTGCGGCAGGTAGGCGGCGGGCACTTCGCCTGGGGCGCAGGTCAAGACGTCTACACCGGCGACCTCGACGGTGCCGGAGGCGCGGACGCCGGGCCGGACCGCGCCCAGCAGGGCCGAGCCGATGGTGGTCTTGCCCGAACCGGAGGCGCCCACGATCGCGAGCACCTTCCCGGCGGCCACGGTGAAATGGACGTCCTCGACCAAGACCTGCACCCCGGCCCCGACCGAGGTTCCGACTCCGACTCTGGACCCGGCTTCGGCTCCACTTCCGGCCTCGGATCCGGCTTCGGCGCGCAGCGCGGCGACGTTCACGATCATGAAGCGGCCCTTCTCGACAGGAGCCGGTCGAACAGCAGATTCAGGCCCACGGACAACGCGACCAGCAGCGCCGCCGGGAGCACGACGCCCCAGGGGGACAGGAAGATCCCGCCCCGGTTGACGTCGACCATGACGGCCCAGTCGCTCGCCTCCGGGCCCGCGCCGACGCCGAGGAAGCTCGCGGCCGCCACGAGGTAGAACGCGCCGACCAGGCGCACTCCGGCGTCCGCGGCCACCGTCGGCAGGATCGACCGGCCGATGTAGACACCGTTGTGCCACTTGGACTCCCCCTGGAGCCACATGGCCTCCATGGCAGGGCGGCGCGCGACCTCGAGGGCCGCGGCGCGCACGATCCGGGCGATGTCCGGCAGGTTCACGAGCGCCACGATGAGCACGAGCATCCACGCCGTCGGCGGTGCGATAGAGGCGAGCAGGAGCATGAGCAGCAGTGAGGGGATCGCGAGCAGGAGGTCGAAGGGCCGCATGAGGATCTCGTCGATCCAGCGGTGCCGGGTCGCGGCCGCCGCGAGGCCGATCGGGAACCCGACGAGGTAGGCGAGGAGGGTTGCCGCGGCGGCCGTGACCACGATGCCCCAGCCGCCGTCGAAGATCCCGTCGAGGACGCTCGCGCCGAGGTGGTCGGTGCCGGGCCAGGGCGCGTCGGCGTCGAAGGGCCGGGTGCGGTCGCCGCCGACGTCGGGGAGGAACGGTCCGACGAGGGCCAGGCCGAGCGGGACGGTGAGCAGCGCGAGGATCGCGATGAGGTCGGCGCTGGGAGGAGCAGTACGGCGGGCGGTCCGGCGGGTTGGGCCGGGATCCCGAGGTCGGGTGTGTCGGAATCCGAGCGCCCCCGGCTTCGAGTGTGCCCGGCGGGTACGACGTTTTTCGGCGCTCGACGGTTCGCCGTCTGTTGGGTGACCTCGGGCTTCGGCCTGCGATGGTTCCGCGGTCATCTCGCCACCTCCATCCTCGGTGCGAGCCGGAACGCCACCAGGTCCGCGAGGAGGTTCACCGCCACCGTCGTCACCCCGAAGACCACCGCGATGCCCTGCACCACAGGCAGATCGCGGGCGTTCACCGCGTCCACGAGGGCCGTTCCCAGGCCGGGGATGACGAAGACGCTCTCGACCACGATCACCCCGCCCAGCAGCCAGTCCACGGTGCGCGCGATCTGCGCGGTCGCGGGCGTCAGCGCGTTCGGCAGCGCGTGCGCGAACACCACGCGCCGCTCCGCGACCCCGGCGCGGCGCACATGCGCGACGTACTCCGAGCCGAGCGCCTCGATCATGCCCGCGCGCACCAGCCGCGCGATCGAGCAGATCGGGCGGGCCAGCAGCACCGCCAAGGGCAGCACCAGGACCAGGGGTTCGGCCAGGAGCGAGGGCACGCCGACCGCCGTGGGCGGCAGCCACGCGAGGCCGATCGCGAAGACGCTCACCAGGAGCACCGCGAGCGCGAACTCCGGGACCGAGTACAGGCCCACCGTCGCAGTGGTGATGAGCCGGTCGGGCCACCGGCCCCGGCGCCGGGCCGCCGCCACGCCGAGGCCGATCGACAAGGGCAGCAGCAGCACGAGTGTCGAGACGGCGAGCACCAGCGTGGGCTGGAGGGCGGCCCCGAGGATGTCGGCGACGGGCCGCCCCGAGACGAGCGAAGCGCCGAGGTCGCCGGTGACCAGGCCGCCGATCCAGTCCGCGAGGCGCACGAGCGCGGGCTGGTCGAGGTGCATCCGCTCCCGGATGCGCTCGATCGCGGCCGGGTCGGGCTGGTCCCCGGCGAGCGCGACCGCCGCGTCGCCGGGCAGCAGTTCGACCAGCGCGAACGCCAGGACCGCAACGGCCAGAACCTGGACGAACCCGAGGCCCGTCCGCCGGGCCGCGTAGGCGAGCACCTAGTCCATCCAGACCTTGTCGAAGCGGGCCCATTCGAGCGTGTTCGCCGGGGCCTGCTCGACCCCGTGCACGCCGGGCAGAGTGCCGATGATCCAGTCGGCGAAGCCCCACACCAGGTAGCCGCCCTCGTCGTGGAGGCGCTGCTGGATCGCGTCGTACAGGGCCTGGCGGTCCGCATCGTCCGCTGTGGACTGAAGCTGGAGGTACTGCTCGTCGAAGTCCGCGTGGTGCCACTGGGTGAGGTTGGTGGGCGAGTCGGTGAGGAGCCGCTGGGAGATGTGGGAGGCGATGGGCATGGCCCCGGAGCGGTAGGACGCGATCTGGCCTTCGGTGAGGACCTCGGACCAGTAGGCGTCGGCGTTCCTCTCGTTGAGCTCCACGGCGACTCCGGCCGCGCGGATCTGCTCGGCGAAGATCTGGGCGGCCTCGACCAGGCCCGAGCCGACGTCGGCGGTGTCGATCGTGATGGTCTCCACGCCCGCTTCGGCGAAGAGCGCCTTGGCCGCTTCGAGGTCCTTCTCGCGCTGGGGGATCGCATCGGCGTAGTGCTCGAAGCCGAGGCCGAAGAGGTCGTTGCCGATCTGGCCGCGACCGGACAGGACCGACTCGACGAGTTCGGCGCGGTCGGCGAGGAGGAACATCGCCTGGCGCACACGGACATCGTCGAAGGGCGCGCGGTCGGTCTTCATCGCGAAGCCGAGCATGTTCGAGCCGGGCGAGGCGACGAGGCCGACCGCGTCGTTGCCTTCGTTGGCGCGGGCGGTGGTCGCCGAGAGGTCGTGCGCGTACTCGACCTGCCCGCCGAGGAGGGCGTTGACGCGCGCGGACTCCTCGTCGGCGACGACGATCTGCACGCGGTCGAGCAGGGCCGGGCCGTCCCAGTAGTCGGCGAAGCGCTCGGCGGTGAACTCCCGGCCGGGTTCGAAGGAGGCGAACGTGAAGGGCCCGGAGCCGATCGGGGACGTGAAGTCCTCGGCGCCTTCGGGAACGATGTAGGCCCCGAAGGCGGCCAAGGCGTTCGGGAACTCCGCGAGCGGATAGTTGAGGACGAACTCGACCGTGGTGTCGTCCACGGCGCGGCTCGCCTCGAGGTCGATCGGGGCGAGGTCGGACCTGGCGCGGAACGTCTCCTCGGGGTCGGCGATGCGCCGGTAGGAGTAGAGGACGTCGGCCGCGCGGACGGGGCCGCCGTCGTGGAAGGTCGCCTTCCGCAGCTTCACGGTCCACACGGTCAGGTCGGGGTCGGCCTCCCAGGACTCGGCCAGGCGCGGCACGGCGGCCATGTCGGTGCCGAGGTCGGCGAGTTTGTCGAACATCGCCTTGGCGCGGGCGGCGTCGGCGAAGAGGTTGACGCGGTGCGGGTCGAGCACTTCGTCCGCGCCGCTCCCGGCGAAGGCCGCGCGGAGCGTCCCGCCGGTCTTGGCCTCGGTCGACGGCTCGTCGGCGCCGCAGCCGGCGACGAGCGCGGCCCCGGTGACGCTCGCGGCCAGACTGGCCGCGCCGAGGATCGTCCGCCTGCGGACGAAGGGGGCGTTCTGCATGATGGGTTCCTTTTCGTTGTGTTCCAAGGGGAGTGACGCAAGAGGGGCGGGTTGAGTGGCGTGGTTCAGGAGGCCGGCATGGTTTCCCGCGGCACGGGCTCCCTCGGGGTGGCCGCCATCGACCGCGAGCCGAACTTGACGGCGGCCGCCGAGGCGAAGCCGAGGAGGGCGCAGCAGATCCAGGCGGCCCAGGCCGCTTCGGCGCCCGCGAGGTCGGCCACGAGCCCGACCGCACTGGTGCCGACGGCCGCCACGACCCCCGCGAGCAGGTAGTACGCGCCGAAATAGGTGCCGGTGAGCCCCGGCGGCGCGTAGTCGGGGATGAGCTCCATGACGAACGGCTGCGCGACCATGACCCCGACCGACAGCAGCAGCGCCGCGACCAGCACGGCAGCGAAACGCGGCCAGGAAGCGCCGGCGGGAACCAGGACCGGGGCGAGGAAGGCCGCGCCGATGAGCGCCATGCCGAGCGCGATCGCGGTGGTCCGGCTGAGGTACCGCTGGCACCATTCGGTGCCGCGCACCTGAAGCCCGAGGGTCGCGACGGTGGCGGCGCCGAAGACCGCGGCGGTCGCCCACTCGCTCCCCGTCGCGTCCACGGCCGCCTTCGGCAGCAGCAGGTACAGCTGGTTCTGGAGTGCGAACAGTGCGGCCGTCGCGAGCGTGAACGCCAGGAACCCCTTGTCGGCGAAGGCCGAACGCCACCCGGCGAGCACCGTCACGGCCGCGGCCGCACCGCGGTGCGGCGGCAGGACGAGCCACTGCGCGAGCCCGAGCCCCGCGAAGACGAACGCGGCGACCAGGGCTCCGAGCCGGAAGTCGACCATGACGAGCGCGCTGCCCGCGACCGGCCCGAGGAACATCCCGACGTTCGCGAACAGGTTGAACAGCGCGAACGCCTCGACCCGGCGCTCCCCGGAGGCCTCGGCGACATACGCGCGCACCGCCGGGTTGAACAGTGCCCCGGCCAGGCCGCTGACGACCGACGCGAGAAGCAGCACCGGCATCGTGGGCGTCAGCGCGAACAGCCCGAAACCCAAGGCGCGCAGCAGGCACCCCGCGATGATGACCCCGCGCGGGCCGAGCCGGTCCGAGGCCGTCCCGCCGATGAGGAACAGCCCCTGCTGGCTGAGGTTGCGCACCCCGAGGACGACGCCGATCGCGGCGAGCGACATCCCGGCCGAGGACTCCAGGTGCACCGCCAGGTAGGGGATGACCATGTAGAACCCGAGGTTCACGCCCAACTGGTTCACCAGGAGCAACCGCACCGCAAGCGGTTGCGCCGCAAAGGATCGAAGGGTGCGCACTGGACCTCACCGGAGTCGGGGCGCGGACGGGGGAGCGCCTGGGGTGGAACTGGTTTTCGACAAAGATAACGGAACTCATTTTCAAATAGAGGTGCCGAGGTCCCGATGTGACCTGCCTCCGTTCATGCGATCATCGGCATGAACGCACCTGCGAACACCACGGAGACCGCAACGACCCCTTCCGAGGACCAGAACCGCCGCCTGCTCAGAGCCCGCGACGCCATGGACCGCGACTTCGCCGCGCCCCTCGATGTGCCCGCACTCGCGCGCGTCGCCCTCATGTCTCCCGCGCACTTCAGCCGCCGGTTCCGCCTCGCGTTCGGCGAGACCCCGCACCGCTATCTCCAGCGCCGCCGCATCGAACGCGCCTGCGCCATGCTCCGCGATACCGAGGACACCGTCACTGCGATCGCCCTCGCCGTCGGCTTCGACAGCTTCGGCACGTTCAGCCGCACCTTCACCGCGATCATCGGCCGCCCGCCCACCCAGTACCGCGCCAACACGGACCCGTTCAAAGCGCCGGTCTGCTTCGTCAAGAGCTGGACGAGGCCGAGCAGTTTCGGCTGAGCGGTCGCAGGGCCGGGCAGTCGCAGAGCCGAGCAGTCTCAGAGCTGAGCAGTTTGCGAGCTGAGCAGTTTTAGATAAGGCAAGCCGCCCGCAGGGGCCATAGGCTGGGCGCATGTTCACCGGAATCAGCATTCACACCGTGTTCGTCCTCGACCAGGAAGAGGCGATCGACTTCTACGTAGGCAAGCTCGGCTTCCAGATATCGGCGGATGCCGACCTCGGGTTCATGCGCTGGCTCACCGTCGCGCTCCCGGAGGCGCCTGACCGCCACCTCCACCTGGAGGTCCCCGGCCCGCCCGCGCACAGCGACGAGACCGCCGCCGCCGTTCGCGACCTGCTCACCAAGGGCGCGCTCGGCGCGACCATCCTCACCACCGACGACTGCCGGGGTACCTTCAAGCGCCTCTCCGACCTCGGCGTCGAGTTCACCGAAGAGCCCGTCGAGCAGCCCTACGGCATCGACTGCGCCCTGCGCGACCCCTTCGGCAACCACATCCGGATCACCCAGCCCATCGGCTGAAACGGCCCGGCCGGGGCGGTTCGAACCCGCCCCGACCGGGTACACCTCCCCTTTCACCCGGTACGAACGGGAGGAAGCGGACATGGATGCGGCACAGCGCGAACAGCAGCGGATCGTCGTCGGCGTCGACGGATCCCCGGCCTCGATCAGGGCGCTCGAATGGGCGCTCCACCAGGCCGAATTCACCGGGGCGAACGTCGAGGCCGTGCAGGCCTGGGAAGCCCCCGTCATGTACGGCACCGGCATGATGGTGCTGCCCGGCGGCGAGGAGTTCGACGCGTCCGCGAAGCAGTCACTGCAACGCGCCGTCGACCAGGCCACCGCGGTCGTCCCGAACGTGGGCGTCGAAGCGCACACCGTCGCGGGGCACCCGGCCAAGACGCTGCTCGACATGGCCGCGGGAGCGGACCTGCTCGTCGTCGGCAGCCGCGGCCACGGCGGCTTCGTGGGGATGCTGGTCGGCTCGGTGAGCCACTACTGCGTCTCGCACGCGCAGTGCCCGGTCGTCGTCGTCCGCGACGGTGACAAGGACGGGGACTGAGCTACCGCGGCGAGTAGGACACTCGCCGCAGGACCGAGGAGTCCCCGGTCGCCGCGGACGAGGCCGCGCTGGACGAGGTCGTATCGGCCGAGACCGCACCGCCCGCCGCGCCGAACGCGAGCACGCGGCCGGTGAAGCCGGTGGCGACCTCGGTCGACAGGTAGCGCCCGTCCAAGCGGCCCAGCACCGTCGCCTCATCACCATCCACAAGGGACAGGATGATTTCGTCGGGACCGTACGCTGTCATGGTCTCGGCCTCGCACTCGACCGACGTGATCCGAAGCGTCACCGGGCCTTCGGGCGCCTCGGTGCTGCCCAGGTCGGCTGTGAGCCCGCCGATGCGCGCCCTCGCGCGGACCCGGCCGTCCTCGAAGACCAGGCCGTACCAGTGCCGGTCGTCGATGCGGACCTCGAACCGGCCCGAACCCTCGAACACGGCCTCGGCCTCCCAGCGCAGGTCCTCGACGCGGGCGCACAGCAGCCCCGAGCCGCGCAGTGCGAGCCCGCCCCCGGGCAGGTGCTCGGCCACCGCGGCGGGCTCCGACCCGGGCGAGATCCAGCGCAGACCGAATGCGGGAGTGGAGAACTCGTCCTTGAACGCGGTGTCTGCCGGGGTGAACTCGTAGCGGCCCTCGTCGAAGACCGGCCAGCCGTCGACCCAGTCGACGCCCGCGAGGAACGTCTCGCGGCCGATCACGTGGAAGCACGGCGTGAACCCGCCGATGCGAACCGCCAGGTAGACCGCGGCCCAGTCGCCGTCCGCGGTCTGGACGAGGTCGGTGTGGCCGGTGTTCTGGACCAGCCCGGCGGTCGAGCGGTGGCTGAAGACGGGGTTGGTGGGGCAGGCCTCGTAGGGGCCCTCGGGCCGGTCGGCGCGGGCGATCGTGACCGAGTGGCCGCGCTCGGTGCCGCCCTCGGCGAGGACCAGGTACCAGTGCTCGCCGATCCGGTACATATGCGGCGCTTCGGCAGCGGCGAGGCCGTGGCCCTGCCAGACAAGGTAGGGCTCGCCGATGAACTCGCCGGTCTTGAGGTCGAGGCGGCCCTGGAAGATCCCGTCGCCCTCACCGCCTGAGACGGTGCCCCTCCAGGTCAGGTAGCACTCGCCGTCCTCGTCCCAGGCCAGGTCGGGGTCGATGCCGACGGCCTGCGTGATGAAGACCGGGTCACTCCAGGGCCCGGCGGGGTCCTCGGCGGTGACGACGGTCTGGCCCGAACCGGTGTGGCCGACGTTGGTGGTCACGAAGTGGAAGCGGCCGTCGTGGTGGCGCAGGGTCGACCCGTAGATGCCGCCGGACGCGCGGCGGTCGCCGGGCAGGAACTGGCCGCGGCGGTCGAGGATGTTCCCGATCTGCTTCCAGGACACCAGGTCGCGGCTGTGGTAGATCGGTGCGCCGGGGAAGTACTCGAAGCTCGAATGCGCGAGGTAGTAGTCCTCGTCGACGCGGCAGATCGTGGGGTCGGGGTGGAAGCCCGGCACGATCGGGTGCTCGGCTCCGGACACGATCGGTGCTCCCACGGTGATCCTCTTCTCCACGATGGATGGTCGGCCGAGCGTACGAGGCGCACGGCCGACCCAGATTAGTTGTGTCGATAAACTTTGTCAACCGCCACGACGGCCGATCGCGGTCCAGGTGATCGCGGATTCGCCCGCCCGAGGCCGTTCAATCGGAGTTCACTTGACGTTGGTGGAACCGCCCACCCGCACCGCATAGCTTCCACTCAGGTGAGAGAACCAGCCAGCGAGTCCCCCGCTCGTTCAAACCGGACCGAACTGGAGCCGTGATGCAATCCCCGTCCCATCGCCGTCGTCTGCCGCTGTTCGCCCCCCACGTGGGCGGCCGCTCGGCGATGACCTGCGCCTTCCGCTGCGGCAACGCCTGCAGCCACCCGGTGCCCAACACCTCCGACAACGCGTACCTGGGCGATCTCATCGCCCAGGCCGTCTCGCGCCGCTCGTTCCTGCGCAGCGGCGTGGTCGCCTCCGTGGCCGCGGGTGCCGCGGGGGTGTTCGCGGCCCCCGCGACCGCCGCCCCGACCGAGACCTCGAACGCCGCTGCCGACTGGGGCCGCGGGCCCCTCGGCCTCGGCTTCACCGCGGTGCCGCCGAACCGGGCCGACCAGGTCACGACCCCGGACGGCTACGAGCAGCAGGTCGTCATCCGCTGGGGCGACCCGATCCTCGAAGGCGCGCCCGAATTCGACGCCGACGACCAGACGCCCGAGGCCCAGGCCGGGCAGTTCGGCTACAACAACGACTACACCGCGCTCCTGCCGCACCCCGACGGCCGCCGCCAGAAGGTGCTCGTGTGCAACCACGAGTACACCGACGAAGTGCTCATGTTCCCCGCGTACGACGACGCCGCGCCGACCCGCGAGCAGGTCGAGATCGCCTGGGCCGCACACGGACTCAGCGTCGTCACGGTCGACGAGCACCGCCGCACCGGCGCGCTCACCCCCGTGGTCGGCGACGAGCTGAACCGGCGCATCACCGTGACCACCGCGTTCAAGGTCACCGGCCCCGCCGCCGGATCGGACCTGCTCAAGACCACCGCCGACCCCGAGGGCACCACAGTCCTCGGCACGCTCAACAACTGCGCCGGCGGCACCACCCCGTGGGGCACGATCCTCTCCGGCGAGGAGAACTTCAACCAGTACTTCGCCAACGCCTCCCAGGTAACTGAGCCGGTCGAGAAGGCCCGCCTGGCCCGCTACGGCATCTCCGGCGGCGCCAGCGCCCGCAAATGGGAGCAGTACGACCCGCGGTTCGACATCGCGCAGGAGCCCAACGAGTCCCACCGGTTCGGGTGGATCGTCGAGCTCGACCCGTACGACCCGGACTGGGCGCCGCGCAAGCGCACCGCCTTGGGCCGCTTCAAGCACGAGGGCGCCGGGCCGCGCCTGGCCCGCGACGGCCGCGTCGTGGTCTACATGGGCGACGACGAGCGCTTCGACTACCTGTACAAGTTCGTGTCCGACAAGAAGATGAAGACCGGTTCCGGTCGGAGCGCCCGCGAGCACAACCGCAAGCTCCTGGACGAGGGCACGCTGTACGTCGCGAAGTTCACCGGCGACAGCCCGGCCGCCGAGATCGACGGCACCGGGGCGCTGCCTGCGGATGGGAAGTTCGACGGCTCCGGCGAGTGGATCAAGCTCGCCCACGGAACCGAGTCCTTCGTGGACGGCATGAGCGCCGAAGAGGTGTACGTCTTCACGCGCCAGGCGGGCGACAAGGTCGGCGCCACGAAGATGGACCGGCCCGAGGACGTGGAGACGAGCCCGAAGACCGGCAAGCTCTACGTCGCGCTCACCAACAACTCGGCGCGCGGCACGGGCTCGAACGCCAAGGCGGACGAGGCGAACCCGCGCAACGCGAACAAGCACGGGCAGGTCCTGGAGCTGACCGAGAAGAACGACGACCCGACCGCGCTGAAGTTCGGCTGGGACCTGCTGCTGGTGTGCGGCGATCCCGAGGACGCCGCCACGTACTTCGGCGGGTTCCCCAAGGACCAGGTCTCCCCGATCTCGTGCCCGGACAACGTCACGTTCGACTCGTACGGGAACCTGTGGATCTCGACCGACGGGAACGCGTTGGGCAGCAACGACGGCCTGTTCGCGGTGCCGCTGGAGGGGCGGTACCGGGGGCAGGTGAAGCAGTTCCTGAGCGTGCCGATCGGCGCGGAGACCTGCGGGCCGGTCGCGCAGGACAAGCATGTGCTGGTCGCGGTGCAGCACCCGGGCGAGTTGGACGGGGCGAGCTTCGAGAACCCGCTGTCGGAGTGGCCGGACGGGCCGGGGAACATCCCGCGCCCGGCGGTGGTCAACGTGACCCGTGAAGGCTTCGGCCGCATCGGTTGTTAAGCGCCGCAATGTTAAGAGCCGCACGGTGAAGAGACGGCGGGGCGGCGTACCCACAGGCGCCGCCCCGTGCTTCCGAGGCGCGAGACGAGGGACCGCCGCCCTCGCCTCGCGCCTTCGCGTTGGCCTGCTTTGTTTTCGCGCGAAATGATCCGCCCGCCGCCCGCCGCCCGCCGCCCGCCGCCCAGGCCCGGCCTTCATACCCGGCCGGGTCGCCTTACCAGGTGACCGGCAGTTCGTAGACCCCGTACACCGAGGCGTCGTGCTTGAACGGGATCTCCTCGATGTCGACCGCGAGCTTCAGCGTCGGGATCCGCTTGTAGAGCGTCGAGTAGACGACCTGGAGTTCCATGCGCGCCAACGGCTGCCCGAGGCACTGGTGCACGCCGAAGCCGAACGCGACGTGGCGCCGCGACTCGCGCGTCAGGTCGAGCCGGTCCGGGTCGGCGAAGATCCGCGCGTCCCGGTTGCCGATGTCGTTCGCCATGATCAGGCCCTCCCCGGCCTTCACGGTCTGCCCGGCGACCTCCATGTCCTCCAACGCGACCCGGCGCCGCCCGTTGTGGGTGATGTGGAGGTAGCGCAGCAGTTCCTCGACGGCGCTCGCGAAGAGCTTCGGGTCCTCGGCCTCCTGCAGGAGCCTGAGCTGGTCGGGGTGTTCGAGCAGCGCGAGCGTGCCGAGCGCGATCATGTTCGCGGTGGTCTCATGCCCGGCGATGAGCAGCAGCATTCCGATCTGGGCGGCCTCCATGCGGGTGAGGTCGCCGCTCTCGATGCGCCCGACGAGCCCCGAGAGCAGGTCGTCGCCGGGTTCCTTCATCTTCTGCCCCACCAGGTCGTCGAGGTAGCCGACGAGGTTGCCCATCGCCTGCATGCGCTCGCCCTCGGCCGTGTCGCGGTTGATGATGACCTTGCTGTTGTCCTGGAAGAAGTCGTGGTCGGCGTAGTGCACGCCGAGCAGGTTCGAGATGACGAGCGAGGGCATCGGGAGCGCGAAGGCCTCGACCAGGTCGGCGGGCTTGGGCCCGTCGAGCATCACGTCGAGCAGGTCGTCGACGATCTTCTGCACGGACGGGCGCATCGCCTCGACCCGCTTGACCATGAACGGCGCGGTCACCATGCGCCGCAGGCGGGCGTGCTCGGGGTCGTCCATGAGGATGAACCCGATGCCAGGCGCCTTGCGCTCGGGTTCCGGTTCACCCTCGGCCCGGTCGTATTGGGAGCCTTCAGCCCTGGGGATCGGGTAGCCGGGACGGGACGCGTCGGAGGAGACCCTCGGATCCGAGAGCACCGTCTTCTGGTCGTCGTAGCCGGTGACCAGCCACGGGGTGGTGCCGTCGCTGAGGCGGACCCGCGCGATGGGCGTCTCTGCTTGCAGCGCTTTGAGTCCGGGCGGCGGGTCGAAGGGGCAGCGCGCGGCGCGCTCCATCGGGTAGTCCGGGACGGCGGCTTCGGTGTCGGTGGTGTTCGCGGTGTCGGTCATGACCGGTGTTCCTCTCATCGTGGGTGTTCGGCGCGCAGCGCACGGCACGGCGCGCCGGGGCGAGGTCGGGCATCCGGGGGCACAGGCTTGCTAGATCGGGGCCGCGACCTGGGCGAAGGCGTCGACCACTGCGGCCCGGTGGAGTCGGGTCTGCTTGGGCATGTTCCAGCCGACGACGGCGCTGACGCGGCCGTCCTGGCGGTAGCGGATCACGAAGCGCCGCTTGCCAGTGCCGGCATCGAAGCCGAGGTCGCCCTCGACCAGTTCCGCTTCGCCGCCGGGCAGGCCGAAGACCTGGATCTTCGCGTCGAACTGGTCGCTCCAGAAGTACGGGACCGGCGCGTACGGCCGCGGCTCGCCCAGCAGGTTCGCCGCGACGGCGAGGCCCTGCTCGGTGGCGTTGGTGCGGTTCTCCAGGCGCAGCGACCGGCCGAGCCCGTCGTGGTGCCAGCGGGCCACGTCGCCCACGGCCCAGATCCCTTCGGCGGCACGGCAGTGCGCGTCGCAGACCACGCCGTTCTCCACGGTGAGACCGGAACCGGCGAGCCATTCGGTGGCCGGGATCGACCCGATGGAGACGACCACGGCGTCGGCCTCCAGGACTTCACCGGTGGCGAGCCGGACCCCGCTGACGTGCCCGTCCGTCTCGACCAAGCCATCGACGCCGACGCCCGGTCGCAGATCCACGCCGCGTTCGACGTGGAGTTCGGCGAGCGCCTTAGCGACGGCCGAGCCCAGTTGCAGTTCCATCGGCGCGGCCTGCGGCCCGACGAGCGTCACCTTGTCGCACAAGGCGGTCGCGGTCGCGGCGATCTCGGCGCCGAGGACGCCGTCGCCGACCACGACGAGGCGGCGGGCCCGGGACAACTCCCCGCGCAGCCGCAGCGTGTCCTCAATGGTGCGCAGCAGGTGGACCCCGCCGACGCCGGCGCTGCCGGGGAACGCCCTGGGCCGCACGCCGGTGGCGATGACGATCGCGTCGGCGCGCAGCTCCCGGCCCCGCTCGGTCTTGACGGTCCGGTTCGTCGCGTCCAGGCCCACGGCCGCCTCGCCGAGCGCGAACTCGACGTCGAGCCCGGCCAGCGCCGATTCGGGCCGCAGCTGCGCCCGTTCGGGCTGCCACTCGCCCGAAAGGACCTGCTTGGACAGCGGCGGCCGGTCGTACGGCAGGTGGGCTTCGGCCCCGAGCAGTGTGAGGCGTCCTTCGAAGCCCTTGCGGCGCAGTGCTTCAGCGGTCGTCAGGCCGGCGGCCGAGGCGCCGACGACGAGGACGCTCCCCGGCGTGGTCACGCGGCCTCGTCCAGTTCGATCGCCAGGGCCGGGCAGATGCTGGCGGCCTCGCGGACCGCCTCCAGCTGGTCCGCGCCGGGCGCTTCCTGGAGGAGGACGACGATGCCGTCCTCGTCGCGCTGGTCGAAGACGTCGGGCGCGGCCATGACGCACGATCCGGCGCCGCAGCACTTGTCCTCGTAGACGGTGATCTTCATGGTGTTCTCCTTGCGGGTTCTGTTTCCTTAGATGGCACAGCCTTGGGCGGTACAGCCTTGTGCGGCACGGCCTTAGACGGGGCCTTCTCGGCCGGTCGAGCCTCGTCGCCCGACGTGCCCTGTGCGGTGTGCGGGGCCTGGAGCAGACCGACGATCGCGTCGATCAGCGCGGCCCCGGCCTCATGCCAGGAGGTGCCGTACACCGGCGCCCCCTTGGCGAGCGCCGCCTCGCGTGAGGCGGGGGTGAACACCAGGAGCATCTGCATCAGTCGGAACCGCTCCTCGACCACCGGCTCGGGCAGGTGCGGCAGGCACCGCCGCAGTCCCGCCACCGTCAGGTCGATGGAGTCGACGCGGCGGGCCTCCTCCTCGACGATCGGGCGCAGCTGCGGGTCGGACTGGACCTGCGCCGCGAACCGCGCGAACCAGGACGGGTCGCCGAGCGAGTCGAAGTGCTCGATGATCGGCCCGACCAGGCACTCGATCCAGGCCCGCAGCTCCGTCGAATCCCCTGTCGCGGCGAGCCTGCGCTCGCGCAGCGGCTCCATCTGGCCGACGTGCTTGCGCACGATCGCCCTGACCAGGTCGGCCTTGGTGCCGAAGTGGTAGCCGACGGCGGCGTTGTTGCCCTGCCCGGCGGCCTCGGAGATCTGGCGGTTCGAGACGGCCTGGACGCCCTGCTCGGCGAAGAGCCGTTCGGCGGCGGCCACGATGGCCTCGCGGGTGGCCGCGACGCGTGCGATGCGCTTGGTGCTCTGGTTGTTCATGTCACCATCTAACCGGGACGGCCACCATTCCCCCGACGAGCAGGCCTTCGACCTTCTTCAGTTCCTTGGTCGGCACGGCCAGTTCGAGCGTGGGGAGCCTGCGGAGCAGGACTTCGAGGACCACTTGGAGTTCGGTGCGGGCCAAGGACTGCCCGAGGCAGGAGTGGAGTCCTGCGCCGAAGGCCAAGTGCGGGTTGGGGGTCCGCGCGAGGTCCATGTCGGCCGCGCCCGTGAACGCGGTCTCGTCCCGGTTGGCGGCGGCCATGGAGCACACGACGGTGGTGCCGGGCGCGATCGTCTCACCTGCGATCGCGATCGGCTCGTCGATGTAGCGGATCATGCCGAACCCGGCGTTGACGTCCAGGCGCAGCGACTCCTCCACGGCCGAGCGCACCAGCTTCGGGTCGGCCAGGAGCGCTTCCCAGCGGGAGCGGTCGGCCAGCAGCATCGCGCCCATCTTGCCGATCATGTTCGCCGTGGTCTCGTGGCCGGCGACGAGGAGGCCCTGGCCGGTGGCGATGAGCGTCGCGTCCGACATGGTCGACTCGGGGTCGTTCGCGAGTTCGGAGAGCAGGTCGTCGCCGGGGTTCGCGCGCTTGGCGGCCACATGGCGGGCCAGGTAGGCGTAGAACTCGGTCTGGGCGGCGCGGATCTCCTCGCCGCCGTACCGGCTCATGTTCAGCAGCGTGTCCGACCAGTAAGCGAACTTGTCGCGGTCGTCCTCGGGGACGCCGAGGATCTCGCAGATCACCCACACCGGGAGCGGGAAGCCCAGGTCGGCCTTGAGGTCGGCGGGCGCGCCCTTCGCGATCATCTCGTCGACCAGGCGGTCGGCGACCTCGGTGATGCGCGGGCGCAGGCGCGCCATCTGCTTGGCGGTGAACCACTTGTTGAGCTGGCGGCGCCAGGCCAGGTGGCCCTCGCCGGACTGGGGGATGGCCATGGCCATCTCGGAGTTGTTGAGCGGGTCGTGCTCGCCCTCGGTCACGCTCGCGGCGTCGTCCCGGCCGGTGCCGCGCTCGAAGCGGGGGTCGGCCAGGAGCCCCTTGACGTCGTCATAGCGGGTGAGGAGCCGGGCCGCGTCCCCGCTGGGGAAGGTGACATGGGCGACCGGGCACTTGCCGCGCAGCTCGGCCCACTCCGCTGGCGGCTCCAGGACCGTTTCGCTCTTGATCGGGTAACTGTGCACCTCTGTGCTCTCTTGCACCATTGCTCTGCCTCCTTGGCTTCGGCGACGATTTCGCCACAATTCAACCGCGGTTATAGTCGTAAGTCAAGCATTTGACTTAAAATTCATCGAGTCATCCTTCTTGACAGAACGGAAACCACATCGATGTCCGACAACACCACTGAGACGGACGAGACGCCAAGCGCTGCAACAACAGTCACGAGTCCCAACGTCATCGTCGCGGTCCTGGCCGTCGCCGGGATCGGGGTCTCGCTCATGCAGACCCTCGTCATCCCGCTCCTACCCGAACTGCCCCGCCTCATCGGCGCCAGCGCCGCCGACACCTCCTGGACCGTGACCGCCACACTCCTGGCCGCCGCCGTCGCCACACCCGTGGTCGGTCGCCTCGGCGACATGGTCGGCAAGAAGCGGATGCTCCTGGTCAGCCTCGTCATGCTCGTCGCCGGCTCCGCCGTCGCCGCGCTCAGCGACTCGCTCACCCCGCTGGTCGTCGGCCGCGCCATGCAGGGCCTGGCCGCGGGCGTCATCCCGCTCGGGATCAGCATCATGCGCGACGAACTGCCCAGGGAGAAGATGGCCTCGGCCATGGCCCTCATGAGCGCCTCGCTCGGCATCGGCGGCGCCCTCGGCCTCCCGACCGCGGCGTTCATCGCCGACAACGCCGACTGGCACGTCCTGTTCTGGGCCGCCGCCGCCATGGGCGTCGTCTGCTTCGCGCTCGTCGCCGCCCTCGTCCCCGAATCCTCCGTGCGCGGCGGCGGACGCTTCGACGGCGTCGGCGCGGCCGGACTCTCGATCGGCCTGGTCGCGATGCTCCTGGCCGTCTCCAAGGGCGCCGACTGGGGCTGGACCGACCCGCTCACGCTGGGCCTGGCCGCCCTCGCGCTCGTCACGTTCGGGCTGTGGGGCCGGTGGGAGCTGCGGATCGCCGAACCGCTGGTCGACCTGCGCACCACCGTCAGGCGGCAGGTCCTCGTGACCGACCTCGCCTCGGTCGTGTTCGGCTTCGCGATGCTCGCCATGTCCCTGGTCCTGCCCGCGCTGCTCCAACTGCCCGAGGCCACCGGATACGGCATGGGCCAGTCCATGCTCGCCGTCGGCCTCGTCATGGCACCGTCCGGCCTGGTCATGGTCGCCATCGCGCCGCTCTCGGCCCGCGTCACCAACGCCAAGGGCCCCAAGACGACGCTCATGATCGGCGCGGTCATCGTCGCCGCCTCCTACGGCCTGGGCACCGTGCTCATGGCCGAGATCTGGCAGCTCGTCCTCGTCTCCGCCCTCATGGGGGCCGGCATGGGCTTCGCGTACGGGGCCATGCCGGCTCTGATCATGGCCGCCACGCCGCAGTCCGAGACGGCCGCCGCCAACAGCCTCAACACGCTGATGCGATCCATCGGCACCTCCGTGGCCAGCGCGGTCGCCGGGGTCATCCTCGCGCACATGACCGTCGACCTCGGCGGCGTCGCCGTCCCGTCCCAAAACGCGTTCAGGCTGGTCATGGGCATCGCCGCGGCTGCGGCGGTGGCGGCGCTCGCCATCGCCGCGTTCCTGCCGCGCAACGGTTCTGAGGCGGAGGAGAGCGAGTCCGAGCCCGTTCTGGCGGGCGCAAGGCACTGACCTGGGGGACCGGGCGCGGCGGCGGTCCGCGCCCGGTCCCGCGACCCCGGTCGGGCTCCTTGGGCGACCTCTTGGTGTGAAATGCCTCAACTCGGGAATGCGGGCGGGCTCACCAGGGAAGACTTCAAGTCGACGGACGTATCCGGCGAGCTACAGTCCATCGGTTGGATCGGACCACCGGCGCCCGGAACCGCCCGAGAAGGAGTACCGCCGTGACCGCTGCGAGCAGCGCGAGTGAGCCCGCACTCGAGGACTCGTCACCCCATCGCTTCGGCGTGCGCCGGACCGCGACGCTCGCCGTCGTCGTCGGCGCCCTCGGCGTCGTGTTCGGCGACATCGGCACCAGCCCGATCTACGCCCTCCAGACCGTCTTCAACCCGGCCGACCCGCACCCGGTTCCCGTGGACGACGCGAACGTCTTCGGCGTCATCTCGCTCATGTTCTGGTCGATGACGATCATCGTCACCGTGACCTACGTGCTACTGGCGATGCGCGTGGACAACGACGGCGAGGGCGGCATCATGGCCCTCATCACCCTCCTGCGCCGCTGGAAGGCCGATCGCGGACGCAAGGCCGCTTTCACCCTCGCGGCCCTGGGCATCTTCGGGGCGTCCCTGTTCCTGGGCGACAGCATGATCACCCCGGCGATCTCGGTGCTCTCGGCGGTCGAGGGCCTGAACGTGGTCGAACCCTCGTTGGAAAGCTGGATCGTCCCGATCACGGCGGTCATCATCGTGGCGCTCTTCGGGTTCCAGCGCAAGGGCACCGCCTCGATCGGGCGCCTGTTCGGCCCGGTCATGATCGTCTGGTTCACCGTCCTCGCCGTGCTCGGCATCGGCGGCATCGGGCACCACCCGGACATCCTCAAGGCCCTCTCGCCGACGTACGCGGCGGCGTTCCTGGTCGGGAACTTCCACATCGCGTTCTTCGCTCTTGCGGCGATCGTCCTGTGCATCACCGGCGCCGAGGCGCTGTACGCCGACATGGGGCACTTCGGCCGCAAGGCCATCAGCAAGGCGTGGCTGCTCCTGGTGTTTCCCGCGTGCCTGCTCAGCTACATGGGCCAGGGCGCGCTGATACTCCAGGACCCTTCGGCAGTGAGCGGCCCGTTCTTCCTGCTCGCGCCGGGCTGGGCGCGAGTGCCGCTCCTGGTGCTCGCGACGGCGGCAACGGTGATCGCGGCGCAGGCGGTCATCACCGGCGCGTACTCGGTCGCGTCGCAGGCCTCGCGCCTGGGCTACCTGCCACGGCTGCGCATCGACCACACCTCCGAGCAGCAGTACGGGCAGATCTACGTCCCGTGGATCAACTGGCTGCTCATGGTCTCGGTGCTCACCCTGGTCTTCGCGTTCCGCACCTCCAGTTCGCTCGCTTACGCGTACGGGATGGCGGTGATGGGGACGATCGCGATCATGACGCTCCTGTTCCTGTACATCGCCAAGCACCGGTGGCACCTGCCGCTGTGGACCGTGGTCGTGGGCGGCGGGGCGCTGCTCGCGTTCGAACTGCTGTTCGTCGCGGCGAACTTCACGAAGCTCGTCCATGGGGCGTGGCTGCCGCTGCTCATCGGCGTCACCGCGTTCACGGTCATGCTCACCTGGCAGCGGGGGCGGTCGATCGTCACCAATGAGCGCGACCGGCTCGAAGGGCCGCTGCGCGGGTTCGTCAAGCGGATGCGGGCGGAACTGCCCAAGACCCAGTGCGTGCCCGGGACCGCGGTGTTCCTCAACCGCGGCAAGCTCACCGCACCGCTCGCGCTGCGTGCGAACCTGGAGCACAACCATGTGCGCCACAAGCACATCGTGATCGTCTCGATCGAGACCGAACCGGTCCCGCGCATCGCGGACGACCAGCGGGTGCGCGTGGACTACCTCGGCTACGCCGACGACGGCATCATCCACGTCACGGCCCGCTTCGGCTACATGGAGATCCAGGACGTGCCGCGCGCGCTCGCGCTCCTGGAGGACGAGGACCACCGCGGGTGGCTGCACATCGACCAGGCCTCGTACTTCCTCTCCACGATCCAGCTCCGGTGCGGCGGCGAGAGCACCATGCCGGTCTGGCGCAAGCGGCTGTTCATCGCGACCTCCCACATCACCGCTGACGCCGCCGAGCACTTCCGCCTCCCGAGGGACCGAACGGTGATCATGGGCTCCCAGATCGAGGTCTGAAAACTTAGCCCTTGCGCAAAGTATTGTCTTGAGCAATACTTAACCTCATGGCAAACTATTTGGCGGCGCTCGACGAGGTCTTCGTGGCCCTCGCCGACCCGACCCGCCGCGAGGTGGTCCGCCACCTCGGCCGGGGCCCCAAGAGCGTGGGCGATCTCGCCCGCGAGTTCCCGATGACCCTCCCGTCCTTCCTGAAGCACGTGCGGACCCTCGAGGCGAGCGGCCTCATCAGCACGGCCAAATCGGGCCGGGTCCGGACTTGCGAACTGCGCCGCGACCGCCTCGCCGTCGTCGATGACTGGCTCGCGGACCAGCGCCGCATCTGGGAAGAACGCACCGACAGGCTCGAAAGCCTCGTCACCGATCCGAAGGAGCAGTCATGAATCCCGAACTCGACCTGACCCTGGAACGCGTCATCCGCGCACCGCGCGCCGCCGTCTGGCTGGCCTGGACGGACCCGTCCCGCTTCGAGCAGTGGTGGATCCCGTCCCCGCTCACCTGCCGAGTCGACCGTCTGGAAGTCCGCCCTGGCGGAGCGATGGTGACCCGCATGAGCGAGGACGGCACCAATTTCGTCCCGCACATGGACGCGAGCTTCCTCGTGGTGGAAGACCGCGAACGGCTCGTCTTCACCAACGCGATAGACAGCACCTGGCGCCCGGCGAACCCGCAGCCCGTGGCGATGACCGCGGAGATAACGCTCAGCGACCACCCGGACGGAACGAACTACCACGTAACCGTCACCCACGCCGACCCGCAAGCCCGAGCCCACCACGAACAACTCGGCTTCCTCGAAGGCTGGGGAACGGTAACCGACCAACTGGCCGAAATCGCCGAATCCCAAGGCCGCTAACCACACCGAACAAGAACCACAACGCAAACGGCTCCAAAACAAAACGCCCGGGCGCGATCACCCGGGCGTTTCTACTGGTGGAGCTTAGGGGATTCGAACCCCTGACCTTTTCCATGCCATTGAACTAGACGTCTAGATCATCTAGATTTATTCGACCAACGCGCTCAGGTTCCATGAACGCGACCAGCACAGCTTCCGGATTGATCGGCTTCACCACAAGGAAGCTCCCAGAGGGCCAAGCGCGCCTTTCTGTCTCATCCTGGAGGCGTCGCATGGTCAGCTCATCACCTCGTAGTCGATCAAGGTTCTGCTCGTCTAGTGCGGTGCCGAGCATGATCTGGACTCCGTCAAGACAGTCCAGTTCAACCGGCACTCCCTGATCGTTAACCGTGATCCCGAGCCGCCAGCTTTCCCAGCCCCGGCAGATGGGGCCGTCAGGGTCACTGATCTCGAGCTGCCATTCCGGCTGGAGCACCTGATCCATGAGCCTGACCTTAATGCGGTTCTGATCTGGCAGAGCCAGTTTGCCTGATAGCGAGCGCTCCGCTAGGTCGCAGCCTAAGCCACCGTGGACTTGCCACCTTGCCGAAGGCGGCGACGGAGTCGACGCCGAGTACCGCAGGGCCCACCTTCGGCGATGCCGCCGACCGCCACGGTCCGCTGCCACGGCGGCGGCGGACTACGTTCATTTTGGTCTTGCTCACGATGGCGAACGGGGCTACGTCGACATGAGCCCTCGCGGCAAGTCGATCTTGGGGCGGAGTTCCCAGAGTCCCTTGTCGCCGCCGAAGCGCCCCGCGCTCACCTTGCTCGTGTTGGCGCTCTCGTCGGCGGCGGCGCCGGGCGGGACCGGCGCCAGCCGCACGCCCGTCCCGAGCGCCGACCGCCAGGCGCGCTTGCGCGCCCTTGATCCAGTAGAGAAAGTTTGAACACAAGCTGGGCCACAGGGCCAAGTTTGGTCTAAGGCCGATCCGGGTCATCTAGCCCGATCTGTCGATGCCTCCACCATGTGGACGCTTGCTCAACGCTCCGAAGGTGCTGCTCGATCTTCTTGAGGTTCTTGGCGATCAGAACGGTCCCAGAGTCCAAGGCAAGTTTCGGAGCAATCTGATCGAGATCGATCGTGAAGATCTCCTGCTCTATCGCCCCGAACGGGCCATTGCCTTCAATGGTGACCGTGAAGAGCCTAGGGAGGTTCTTTTCGAAGTATTGCGGTGCTGTGTCAACTGCCTGTTCCCAGACGGCCCCAGGTGCAAGAGTGGACAACTCGATTGCATCGATGTGTCCTTTCCGATGCGTCTGGAGCGGGGGATCAACTACGACCTTTACGTCACGAGCAACTGTCATGCCCGCATTAGAGACCCTGATGACGAGAAGTTCAGACTCTCGGAGGCTGACATCGATCTCTGCAGTCAGATACGGTTGGGCCTGGTCCTTGCGAAGCAGTTCTGCAAGTTCAAGCTGACGTTCGGCATACTCAGACTGTTTCTGCGCCTGCTCGACTTCCCGACCAGCAAACTCTGTCTGGAGCCTTGCCTGCTCAAGTGCCTCACGTGTAAGTAGGGTCTGCGCCGTGGCTTCCATGACAGCTTGTTTCGCGCTCTTGCTTTGCTGGAAGGAGTAGATCACCGCAAGAAGTGAGATGACGCCCGCAACTGCTGCGACGACGAAGGCTCCGACATCGGTCCAGGTTGGATCATTCATGAAGCGATCGTAAGCCGAGGTGCGTGAGGATGACACACGAGCTTCACTCGATCGAGCAACGGTTACCTGAGCTCCACGTCTGGAACGAAGATTACCCAGCGAGGGCCCGAAGACGCTCCTGAAAGTCCTTGGTGGCGTTCTCCTCCGGGAATCGCTGCTGGAGTTCGCCGGACAGCTCGCCTGCCACCATGAGCAGTGACGGCAGGGACTTCCGCTCGGAGTTGAAGACTTGGTCCGCCTGTTCGATGGCCTGATCAAGTTGGCCCTGCCGGGCGGCGGTGATCGCGAGGACCAGGCGGGCTTCCTGGTTCCTCATCGGCGCGATTTCGATGCCGTTCGGAGTGGTACCGAATCTGATCACTTCGCCTGCGTACTGGGTCGCGAGGTCGTAGTCCTGAGCCTGCGAGTATGCGTCCATGGCGTAGAACTGCCACTTTGGAAGGTCAATCGCGAAGTGGTTATCCGACCGCGAGGGCGCCTCGAAGCGCTCAAGGATCTCCGCGCCTTCGTCAAGAGCCCTACGCACGCCTTGCACGTCTCCAAGTCGGCCAAGCGCTTTGGCCTCCTGGCCGATGAGCTGAACGGCGACGTTGTGCCCTGCCGCAAGGTGGCGGCCCTCGGCAACTGCGTTGAGGACGTCCGGGTAGCGGCCCTGGGTCAGAGCAATCCACGCCTTCATTTCGAGAGCCCAACCGTGGATCTCGGGTGCCCCGGCCTCGACGCCGAGGTTCGACGCCATGATGCGGGTTGCCTCGGCGGATGCCCTCATACCGAGGTCGTACTCAAGGCAGCCGATGAGCAGGGCAAGCCACCCAGCATTGACGAGCAGTTCCCTGTGAGCTTGCAGCCCAACGGGTTGCTTGATCATGCGAGCAACCTCGCGGAGCCACCTGTGCCCTTCAGCGCGGAGCTGTGTCGGGTCGGTGGTGGCGTACTGGCAACAGAGGTCTTCGACCGTGGACCGAAGCGCCTCAATGGTGGTGCTGCTGGTGTCGGTCGCTCGAATGCGCTGTAGGAGTTCCACGGTCTCGTTGGGTCGGAGGTCCCGCGCGGCGGCGATGTCGAGGTGTGCGGCTCCGATGAGGTCACCGCGGGCGTTCAGTAGCTCATCACAGCGCTGCGCGACGGCCTCAGAGGGCTTCTGTCGGCCGTTGATGAGTTTCGACAGGTGGCCCTTGTTGCAAGGGATCGCAGCGGCAAGCTGGCTTTGTGACCAGCCCCGTTCCTGAAGGAGGCGGCGGAGCGTCTCTGCAAACAATGACCTCATGCCTCCATCGTGGGGTTGCCTAGTTGCCAACGTCAACGAGGCAACCTAGAACGTCTGGGCAACTTCTGGCTGACCTGGGACCTTGGTCCCATGATGGCACAGATTACTAGGACCCAGGCGGCGGAGATCCTTGAGCGGATTGAGGCAATGCGCGTTCAGGTGCGTGGGATCAAGAAACGGGTTATAGCTCTTGAGTCCGCTGATTCTCCAGCTGAGCGACCCGTCCCGACAGGTCAGTGATCTCGGTTTGCAGCTCTTCAAGCTGGGTAAGGATCGCTTCCCCGGGGTCGACCTCTGCCGGGGCGGCCGTCGGTACGCCGTCGCGTTCCAGGACAAGCGTTCCGCGTCCCTGGATGGCCTTGACGAGGTCTTCGCTCTCCAAGACCTCGATAGCGGCCCGCACGGTCATCCGCGCGGCCTTGAAGTCCTGGTCCGCGAGGATCGACTGAGACGGCAGGTAGGTACCCACCGGATACTTGCCGCTCAAGATGCGTTTGCGCAGCTCATTAGCGATGCGCAGATAGGTCGGGTTCCTGCTGTCGTTGCCGTCGCTCATGCCGGAAGTCTAGCTCACTAGAGGTCTCACGGCCTAGATGAGCTGGAATGCTTGACTAGTGGTCTAGACGTATGGTCTACTGGACCGACCAAGGCCGCTGGCCCCTCCGATCGACAGAGGAGAACCGCATGAAGACCGCAATCGCATCGCCCGACTGGTTCGACGCTGAGCCGACCTTTGCCGACCTCGACGCGATCGAGATCGAGTGGCCCTGCATTGAAGCCGACCTCGCCGAACTGGACCGCGCCATCGGCGGCTCCGCTCCTGAGCGGTTCGTGGCCTTCGACATTGACCGCGCCCTCGGCGACACCCTCGCGCCCGGCTTCCCGACCTTCTCGTTGTCCTAGGGGTGTGTGCCGTGAATCTGCTGCGCCGCACCCGATCCCAGTCGCTCAGTAACGCTGCGTTCGCTCGCGCCTTCCCCGCGTATGCCGCCCTTACTGACGACCAGCTTGTGGAGCTGATCGAGGAGACCTCGACTGCTCTGGCGCTGTTGGCCCGCGGCGAGGACGAGGCCGCCGAAGTCATCTTCACCGCCGCTGCGATCCGACTTGGAATCGCGAGCGAGGTTGACCGCTTGAGCGCTCACCTGTTGGGCCAGAACGGAGTCCCGTCATGACCATCGTCTACGACGACACCGACGAGAACGCCCCGGAAGCGTTGGAGCGTCGGGCTAACGAGATTTACGCCGATGACCAGGTCTACACGCCCGCGGGTCGCTGGGAGACCGTGACTGCTGTCGTCCACCACGACTGGCGCGTCGAGATCCGCACCGCCGCTGGCCGCCGCGAGTGCACCTGGTGGTTCGGCGCTAACGAGAAGCTGCCCGTGCTGCGCTCGTGGCACCGACCTGAGGCGCCGACCGTGCGCCTGTGGGACGGGACCGGCACCAGTCCCTACCGCGAGGTCCTGGTTGCGGTCGCGGCGAATGACCGCCGTACGGCGGTCATCGACGGCCACCACCTGGCATCGGCCCGGTGGCAGGGCCGCGGGTGCGGTTGGGCCGTCTACGACCTGACCGAGGGCACCACCGTCACGCTGGGCGTCTCCAAGGCTGAAGCGTTCGCCGAGGTCAAGCGCCTGGCCCGCCAGTACGCCAAAGCCCTGGGCCTGCCCTGCGAGATCACGAAAGCGGTGAACCGATGACCACCGATAACACCCTGATCGGGCCCGACGAGCCCGGCCGTGACTGGGCCGCGATCGAGGCCGCGGTCCTCGCCGCCGCTGGCGTCGAACCGGCTCCGAGCGTCCCGGCCGTGTCGGCTCCCGTTGTCCGCGAGGCGCCCTCTGCACCCGACCCCGACCCCGCCGCCGACGTCGAGCCCGGGGCCGATGTGGACCCGGATGCCGATTCCTACCTGTGGCCGTCGGTCGTGGACGCTAAGGGCCGCAACACTGGTGAGCTGGCGCGGCCGAACCCGGAAGCGGCGCGTGCGGCGATGCGCCGCGCCGCGGCGGTCTCGGCGGCCGACATCGGAGTCCTGGCCGATGCCATCTCCGAACCTGAGGCCCGCGACATCATCGCGCAGGCCGCCGGGCAGCGCTCCGTGGCGCGGGACTTGAGTGCCGGGGTCGCGAAGCTCCGCGTCCAGCTCGCCGCCGAAGGCGCACGGCGCCAGGCGGAGCACGAGGCGCGCATGGCAGAGGCCCGCCGCCGCAGGGAGAACCGTGCCGCCGCGGCCCTGGAGCGCCGCGACCGCGCCCTGGACCCGACCTCGCGCATCGTCCGCCTGGCCGCCGCCGAGCGCCTCGTCCCGTGGATCGCGGTCCTCCCGGCCGTCCTGGCGGCCGTCTTGGGCGCCGTGAACGTCGGCGTAAGCCTTGACGTCCTGTCGCCGGGCACGCAGCTCATCAACTGGCTGGTCGAGCCCTTGCTGACGCTGCCGATCGTCGCGATCCTCATCGCGCAGATCCTCGGCGCGGTCGGGGAAGGCGACGCCAACCCCTACCGCCGCCTTGAATGGGCCCTGGTCACCGTGGCCTTGGCGCTGAACGTCGGCCTCCACGTCG
>Ga0307513_10001868_pt1 | contig 29930 bp, 27 predicted proteins | sample 15_EM_MG_FD_202174 | JGI IMG/M metagenome (GOLD analysis project Ga0307513, IMG submission 202174) | Populus trichocarpa ectomycorrhiza microbial communities from riparian zone in the Pacific Northwest, United States - 15_EM | ecosystem: Host-associated > Plants > Roots > Unclassified | place... | reverse complement strand
GCTGCCGGAGAACACCCAGTTGAAGTGCGAGTAGTGATGAACGATCGACTTGATCGTTCCACCGACGTCACCGAACAACTTGCCGATCTGCTCGGTGCCGGTGGCGATACCCCATTTGGGGAAGTACACCTGCGCATCGCCGGCGAACAGGTCGAGCAGCGGCCGGCCATCCGACGCGATGCCCCCGTTGTCGAAGGCCTTCAGGTACTCGAGTGCGACCGACTTGCGTTGCTCGTCGGTCATGGTCTGGCGGGTCAATGCCATGGACAGGCTCCTTGCGTGGTGTGAGTGCGACAACAGGGCCAAGGCGGCTTGGGCGTGCAGCCGAAGCCGCCGTGATTCGCTGCGCGAAGCGCAGGTCAGATCAGCTTGATCGCACCGCCGGTCGGAACATTCGTCGCGGCTTCGTTGTTGACGATCACCAGCTCGTACTTGGTCTTGGTCCCCTTGACCCATTGGCCAAGCACCAGCGGCGTCTTGCTGACGTTCCTGAACGGCCCCTGGCCACCCCATTTCACCGGACCGACGACCGTGTCGAGGCTGCTGGCGGCCACGGCATCGCGGACATCCTTGGCACCGGTGCCCTTGGCGCGCTTCAGCGCGTCGGCAGCCACCTCGAACAGCGCGTGCGCAAACCCGATCGGCTGCGTCCATTGCTTTTTGGTGCTCGCCTCGAAGGCCTCCGACAAGGCCTTGGCACTCTGCTTCGTGAGGCTCGAAGTGAACGGATGGGAGGGGCTCCACCAGACTTCGGTGGTCAGGCCGGCGCCAAGCTCGCCGAGCGCTTCGATCGCACCGGGGAACAACAGCGCCTTGCCGAGCGTGATGACCTTCGGCTTGTACCCCTGCTGCCGGGCCTGCGTGAGGAAGGTCTTCGCATCGGGCGGGATCACCACGCCGGTGACGATCTCGCACCCATCCTTCTTGAACGCCGAAATCTGCGCGCTGAAGTCTTGCGTTCCGTTCTGAAACCGGCCCGGGTCCGTCAGCGTGAACCCCATGCCGGCCAGCGGCTTGGGGAAGCCCAGCTCCTTGTCGCCCCAGGCGTTTCCGTCGCCATCGTTGGGGAACAGCCCACCGACCTTCTTGTTGGTCGCGACACGCTTCCAGCCGTTGGTGAAATTCGCGATGACGTCTTCGAGACCCCAGAAGATGTGATAGGTCCAGTTGAAGCCCTTGGCCGGATCACCCTTGCGGCCAAAGAACCAGGGCTGCCACGGCACCACCGAGCTGATGCATGGAACTTCATTGAGTTCACAGGCATCGCTCACCGGATTGGCCGTTTCCGGCGTACCGGCCGTCAGAACGAGGGCGACCTTGTCCTTCAGGATCAGGTCATTGGCCACCTCGCCGGCACGGTTCGGGTTGGACTGGCTGTCCTTCAGCACGATCTGGACTTCGTATTTCTTGCCACCGATCACCAGCCCATCCTTGAACGCCGTCTTCATCTGGTCTATGACCCACTTGTCGGCCTCACCGAACGGTGCCAGCGGTCCGGTCTGGGGCGAGACGAAGCCGATCTTGATGGTGTCGGCCGCCCAAAGCAGCGAGTGCTGCGTGCCGGCGGCCAACGCGGTGGAGCCTTGAACAAACCGGCGGCGATTCAGTGTCATGATGTGTCTCCTTCGATGGTCTTGTAGTGATTGCGGTGGTGTCCGCACTCAGACTCTCAGTCCGGCGCGGCCCCGTCAAACGCCTTCTGCAACAGCTCACGGATGGCTGAACGCTCGAGTGGTCTCGGGTTGGGGTACTGGTTCTGAACGGCCAGCTCTGCCGCCTGGTCCAAACCATCGGCTGGCATGCCAATGTCCTTGAGTGCCGTCGGGGCGCCGTGGCGCTTGGCCAGGTCGAAGACGAGCGCGGCTGCACTGCCTTCCGAACGCCCGGCCTGGCTCGAATGGATCGCGCGCACGATGCTGCGCATCGCATCCGGGGCCTGCGCGGCGTTGTAGGCCAACGCATGCGGCAGGATCACGGTATGCACATCAGCGTGCGGGAGGTTGAAGCTGCCGCCGAGGGTGTGGCACAGCTTGTGGTGCAGCCCCATCGACACAGCCCCGAGCACCGTGCCGCACAGCCAGGCGCCGTAGAGTGCATCGCCACGCGCATCCACGTCCGAAGGGTTGGCCTTCAACCCAGGCATGGCCGCGGCCGACGCGCGTATGCCCTCTTCGGCCATCAGGCCGACGATCGGATTGCCATCGTGCGCATACAGGCCTTCGGCCGCATGGGCGATTGCGTTGAGTCCGCTGGTGATCGTCATTCCGAGCGGAAGCGTCAAGGTCAGTTCAGGGTCGTAGATCACCGTCCGCGGCAGGACTCGCGAGTCGCGCCCGGTCTTCTTGACGCCACCCTCGGTCAAGCCATAGATCGGTGTCATCTCGCTGCCCGCATAGGTCGTCGGGATGGCAAGGATGGGCAGCGGGCTGTCCGCCGACGACTCCAGCGCGATGGCCTTGCCCAGCCCTGTCGTGGACCCCCCACCGATAGCCACCGCGCAATCGGCTCCCAGGCGTCTGGCCTCATTTCGCGCCTCGCGCGCCGATTCGATCGGCACGTGCATCACGGCCTTCGGAAAAACACCCGCCGCGCGAGTGCCGAGCATTTCCGCGACCCGACGGGCGGAGTCCGCTTGCTCCGGAGTGGAAAGGATCAGCGCCCGCTTGGCACCCAGCAGATCAATCTCGCGTGCCAGGTGCTGCAGGCTGCCGGCGCCGAACACGACGCGCGGGATTCGGGTCTCGAATGCGAAGGCATGCATTGCGCTCACTCCATCGACAGCTTGCGGTCGTTGACCAGGCGAGCCCATTTGTCACCTTCGCTTCGAAGCACGGCTGCGAACTGCTCCGGCGTGTTCCCGATCGGGGCCAGGCCCTGCTCATTCAACCGAGCAGCAAACTCTGGCGTGTCGAGGATCTTCTTGATTTCGGCGTGCATCCGTTCGACCACGTTTCTCGGCGTGTTTGCGGGCACCAGCAGGCCGACCCAGGAACTCACATCGAAACCCGGATAGCCGCTCTCGGCGACAGTGGGCACTTCAGCGTAGGCACTGACCCGCCGGGCGCCGGTCTGCGCCAGGGCCCTCAGCTTGCCGGCGCGAACGTGAGGCTGCGCGAGCACCGCGGACAGAAACATCAGGTCCACTTGTCCGCCCAGAAGGTCCTGCTGTGCCGGCCCACCGCCCCGGTAGGGAATGTGGGTGATGAAGGTGCCGGTCACGCTCTTGAAGAGTTCGGCCGTCAGGTGGTTGCTGCTACCAGCGCCGACGGACGCGAAATTGAGCTTGCCGGGCTGGCTCTTCGCCAACGCGACGAAGCCCTTGAGATCCTTTGCCGGCACGCGCGGATTGACGACCAGAACGAGCGGGTTGCTGGCGATCTGGGTGACTGGCTGTAGATCTCGCGCGATGTCGTAGCCAAGCTTCGGGTAGACAAGGGGGTAGGTGGCGAAGCTGTCGAACACCATCACCATCGTATAGCCATCGGCCGGCGCGCGGACCACTTCCGCGACGCCGGTCGTCCCTCCCGCGCCGCCCTTGTTGTCGATGAGTACCGGTTGACCGAGCGCGATCTGCAGTCGCGGTTGAAGCTGGCGCGCCACCGTGTCGACGATGCCGCCCGGCGGGAACGGCACGACCACGCGCACGGGCTTGGCCGGCCAGGCCTGGGCGGCTGCGCCGAAGGCGGCGGCGAACAGCGTGGCCGCCAGCGTCAAGCTGCGAAGCGAGAGTGATCGCACGCGCATCGACTCAGCTCCGCACGTACCAGGGCGCGATCTGCGCATCGATGTTGACCCACACGCTCTTGACCTGGGTGTACTCGCGCATCGCCTCGAACCCCATCTCCCGGCCATAACCGCTCTGGCCGACGCCGCCAAACGGCGAGCCCGGATTCACGCGCTTGTAGCTGTTGATCCAGACCATGCCCGCATGCATGTCGCGAGCGACGCGGTGTGCGCGCTGCAGGTTGCTCGTCCAAAGCCCGCTACCGAGCCCATAGTCCGTGCCGTTCGCGATCTCGAGGGCTTCGGCGTCGTCCTTGAAGGTCATGACCGTGACGAACGGTCCGAACACCTCTTCCTGCGCCACGCGATCCTTGTAGTTCTGGGCCTTGACGACCGTAGGCTCGAAGTAGCAGCCCTTGGCCAGTTCGCTGGCCGTCGGTGCCTTCCCACCGGCGAGAACCTGCCCGCCCTGCTCTCGCGCAACGTCGACGTAGCTGAGGACGCGGTCGCGGTGCTGGGCGCTTGTCAACGGGCCCATCTCGGTATTCGGATCGAGAGGATTTCCGAGCTTGATCGACTTGGCCAGTGCGGTGAACTTCTCCAGAAACTCATCCGCGATCCGCTCATGGAGCACCAGCCTCGAGCCTGCGATACACGCTTGGCCTTGGTTGTGGAAAATGGCCCAGGCCGACCCGTTGATGGCCGCGATCAGGTTCGCATCGTCGAACACGATGTTCGGGCCCTTGCCGCCCAACTCCAACTGAACCTTTTTCAGGTTCGTGGCCGACGCCTGAACGATGCGCCGGCCGGTCGCCGTGCTGCCGGTGAAAGCGACCTTCGCAATCCCCATGTGTTCCGCGATGTATTGCCCGGCCACCGAACCCAGCCCGGGGACGATATTCACCACGCCTTCCGGCATGCCGGCTTCGGCCATCAACTCGGCAATCTTCAGCGAGCTGAGCGGCGTGATCTCGGCAGGCTTCATCACGATCGTGTTGCCGGCCGCAAGCGCCGGCGCCATTTTCCAGCTCGTGAACATCAGCGGAAAGTTCCACGGAACCACCTGGCCGACGACTCCCACCGGCTCGCGCAGCGTGTAGTTGAGAAAGCCGGCCTCCACGGGAATGACGTCGCCCTGAAACTTGTCCGCCATGCCGCCGAAGTACCGATAACACGCTGCCGTTCTCGGCACGTCCAGCCCGCGCGAATCACGCAAGGGGTGGCCCGTGTCCAGCGACTCGAGACGCGCCAGTTCCTCGGCGTTGGTCTCGATGAGATCAGCCAGTCGAAGCAGGATGCGGCCGCGGTCGGCGGCAGCCATGCGGCTCCAGGCCGGGAACGCCTTGCTCGCAGCGCTGACCGCTTTGTCGACGTCTGCCTTGCCCGCCATCGCCACGTTGGCGATCACGGTGTTGTCATGCGGACTGAGACTGGCCAGCGTCTCGCCGCTCTCGGCGTCGACGAAACGACCGCCGATAAAGAGTTGGTGCCGGATGGGCGTGCGAAGCCCAGCCGCCGCCTGAATGTCGGCGAGATTCATGGTTCGGGGTCTCCTAGGCGCTGACCGTGGCCAATGCCGCGTTCCAGGTTGTGTGCAGGCGAACGGGCGTGGGCGCGGTTGGCTTCACATCGTCGTGACCAGCCGCGACCAGCCGTGTTCAGAACTTGACGGGGACCTCGGGGCTTTCACCCTTCTGGATCTCGTAGACGAGACTCGGTGAGCCGTTCTCCCACACGAGCAGCATCGAGCGCTTGGGGCTGAAGCCTTGATGTCGGCAGTACGCCGGCATGGCGGCCATGTCGCCGGCTTTCATGATGACGCGCGCCATCGGCCTGCCGGTGTTCTTGTCGCCGCAGTCCCAGTGGATTTCGTCGGTCATCTGGAAGAACCACTCCACCCGATCGTTGCCGTGGATGATCGGCAGCATGTGCTCTTCGGTTGTCGGGCACATGAAGCTGTGCTTCACGACCGAGGTGAAGCTCGGGTTCCATGTCACCTGCGACCGGCTGAGGAACGCGAACAGGTTGAACGCATGCACGTCATTCTCGAAACCCGGCTCCGGATGCAGTTCAGGCTGCTCCTGGGAAACGTCGGCAAAGGCACGGTTGACCGGTGCACCACGCGCGTCCGAGCGCAAATCCAGGTCACCCTTGAGGCCGACGCAACGCTTGGCGAGTTCACGGGCCCGGGTGATTTTCGCGGTGTTGTAGCCGTTCTTGCGACCGTACGGGCTGCCCGTTTCCTGGGGCGCAGCGAACGGATCGAAGCTCTCGTTGGTAAAGTCGTCGAGCATCTGTTCGAAGGTGGAGCGAATCTGGTCGGTCGGGAAGTTTTCGAGCAAATCGACCCCGGCGTCCTTCATCGTGCCGTTGTAGGTACCGGCGTAGAGATCCACCGACTTGTAGTGGTTGACGGTGCCGATCACGTTGTCGAAGTTGACCCAACCGTAGAAGAAGCCCCAGGCCACGTCGCGCATCAACGCACGCAGGAAGGTGCCGGCGTCCAGCGTGTGGCTCATCGGGCGGCCGTCGCGGGCCTTCCACAGGACATGGACGAAATACTCGTCTCGGCGAAACGTGAAGTTGCCAAGCGTGAAGGTCTTGTAGCCCAGGGTGGCGTCAGGCTGGCTGGCGATGACTCGGGCGATGTCGGCGGGTGCGTTCATGGCGCGTTCTCCTTGGTAAATCGGGTCAAGCGCGGGTCAGGCGCGGTTCAGGCAACCTGGCAGATGTCAGCCCAGCGTTCGATGCTGAGATCACCCTTGCAGGTCTGCAGGACCAGAACCGCCGGCGTTGGACTGCGGAACTGGTATGCCGTGTTCTTGGGAAGCAGGGCTTGATGCCCACGCTTGATCCTCATCCAGCCCATCTTCTTGCCGCGCGGTTCGCCAGGCACCAGAACAGCACCGTTCTTCTCGGTGTCGCGCACGGTTTGCGCCGCCTCGAGCTGGACCAGGTGGATGTCGACATCGCCGTCCATGCAGAGGGCGAACTCGTCGTGCGCGCAGGTGAACCAGGGCGAGGTGCCTTCGGCGCGAACCGTCTCCAGCACGTAGATCTGGTTCTGGCCGAAGACGACCTTCTCGTAGGGCTTGGACTTGCTGGCGATCTCGAAGCAGTTCGAGAAGGCATAGTTCTTCACGTCATCATCGATGATCTGCACGCCGCCCTTGTCGAAATCGCGAAGGGAGCCGAAGCGTGTCTTGTATGTGGTTGCACTCATCAATCTGTCTCCGCTTTTGGATCGGTGCACGGCAGTCTAGGTAACCTCGCCCTGCTGTAGTAGCCGCGCCATGACTACCTCTTCTTTCGTTGAATCCGAATAATCGTTCGGGAAAACCACTACAGGCAGAGCCAGCCGAGGTTCCGTTCGTTCTATCCAACACGCTCCGCGCGCCCGACGGCGGCGGCGCGAACGGGCTGGACTTCCCCCCGCTCCATGAACCGGACAAGTTCGTCGGCGCGCTCCACCAAGTCGGCGCACTCCTGAAGGAATGCGCTGCCGATCGGAGAGAGCTGGACCGTGCGCGTGCTGCGTACCAGTAGCGGCCGTCCGATCAGCTGCTCCAGGCGCTTTATCCTCTCCGAGACCACCGACTTCGAGACGCACAGTTCGCGAGCGGCCTCGGAGAAGCTCAGGGCTCTGGCGACCAAGACAAACGTGTGGATGGTTGCAAGCTTGTCCATACGCAAACGCAGGCCCCCCGGCACGCCGCAATCAACGAGAGTCGGGGTTCCGTGGCGGACATCGGCTCCCGTTCGCAGAGGGTAGCGCCGAAGTGCCCGGGCATGGATCACGCTCGCCGATAACTGTGTTCGGCGTTGCCGATGGACCGGTCAGATCTACAGGTCTAGAGTCGCGCGCACTCGGGCACCGACAGATCCATGCGAGGACGACCATGATCAAGCACATCGTGATGTGGAAGCTGCGTGGCGACACGCCGGCCGAACGCGAAAGCCATGCGCAGCTGGTCAAGGCGAGCCTGGAGGGCCTGCGCGGGAAGGTGCCAGGGCTCATCAAGCTCGAGGTCGGCCTCGACGTGAGCCGCATCAACCAGGCCTGCGACGTGGTCCTCGTCTCCGAGTTCGAATCGCCTGCCGCCCTCGAGAACTACGCCGATCACCCCGAACACCTGCGCGTCAAAGGCGTGATGCGCGATCTGTGCATCTCGCGCCACCAGGTCGACTACCTGCACGAGGCCGACTGACCGCGAGCTCAAACGGCCCGCCGCACCATCAGTTCCTTGATCTTCCCGATCGCCTTCGTTGGATTGAGGCCCTTGGGGCAGACGTCGACGCAGTTCATGATGGTGTGGCACCGAAAGAGACGGTACGGATCCTCGAGGTTGTCCAGGCGACCCGCCGTGTCCTGGTCGCGGCTGTCCGCGATGAAGCGGTAGGCTTGCAGCAGGCCGGCAGGTCCGACGAACTTGTCCGGGTTCCACCAGAAGCTCGGGCAACTCGTGGAGCAACTGGCGCAAAGGATGCATTCGTACAGGCCGTTCAGTTCTTCGCGCTCCTCCGGCGACTGCAGGCGCTCTCGTTCGGGCGGCAACGTGTCGTTGACCAAGTAGGGCTTGATGGAGTTGTACTGCTTGAAGAACTGGGTCATGTCGACGATCAAGTCGCGAATGACGGGAAGGCCGGGCAGCGGCTTCAGGACCACCGTTCCCGGCAGCATGCGCATGTTGGTCAGGCAGGCCAGGCCGTTCTTGCCGTTGATGTTCATCGCATCCGACCCGCAAACGCCCTCTCGGCAGGAACGGCGAAACGACAGCGTCGGATCGACTGCCTTCAGCTTCATCAGCGCGTCGAGCAGCATGCGCTCGGTCCCATCGAGTTCGACTTCCAAGGTCTGCATCCTGGGTTTGGCGTCGACATCGGGGTCGTAGCGGTAGATCTGAAAGACACGTTTGCTCATGCGGGTTTCCGGTTGAGTCAGAGGCTCCTGGTCGGCTAGAAGGTGCGAACTTTCGGCGGTACGGACTCCACGGTCAGCGGCTGCAAGTTCACGGGCTTGTACGAGAGCCTATCGTTGTCACTGAACCAGAGGGTGTGCTTCAACCACTCCGAGTCGTTGCGGCCATTGGGGTACTGAGCGCTGTCCGGGAAGTCGTACACGGTGTGTGCGCCCCGGCTTTCGCGCCGGGCGGCTGCCGAGACGATCGTCGCCCGGGCGACTTCGATGAGGTTCTCGACCTCCAGGGCCTCGATCCGGGCAGTATTGAAGACCCGCGACTTGTCGGCCAGATGGATGCCGTGCACCCGTTCGACAATGGCCTGGATCTTCGCCACGCCCTCGGACATCAAGGCCTGCGTGCGGAAAACGCCCGCATGATGCTGCATCGTCGCGCGTATGTCGTTGGCGACTGCCTGCGAGTACTCGCCCGATGTGCTCGCATCGAGCCGCGCCAAACGAGACAACGATGGCTCTGCCGCACCGGGTGGCAGCGGTTTGTGCGACTTCGACTTCAGGTTGGATTCGACGATGTGCTTGCCTGACGCACGCCCGAACACCAGCAGATCCAGCAGCGAGTTGGTTCCCAGCCGATTCGCACCATGTACGCTGACACACGAGCACTCGCCGACCGCGTACAGGCCATTCACCACCGCGTTCGGCACGCCATTCTTCGGCACCACCACCTGGCCATGCACGTTGGTCGGAATTCCGCCCATCTGGTAGTGGATGGTCGGCACCACGGGGATGGGTTCCCGGGTGATGTCCACGTTCGCGAAGTTGTGGCCGATCTCCAGCACGCTGGGCAGGCGCTTCATGATGGTCTCGGCGCCCAGGTGCGTCATGTCGAGCACCACGTGGTCCTTGTTCGGGCCGCATCCGCGCCCTTCCTTGATCTCCTGGTCCATGCTGCGGGAAACGAAGTCGCGCGGCGCCAGGTCCTTCAGCGTCGGCGCGTAGCGTTCCATGAAACGCTCGCCGGCGCTGTTGCGCAGGATCGCGCCTTCACCGCGGCAACCTTCGGTCAGCAGCACGCCCGCTCCGGCCACGCCGGTGGGGTGGAACTGCCAGAACTCCATGTCCTGCAGCGGCAGTCCGGCCCGCGCGGCCATGCCCAGGCCGTCGCCCGTGTTGATGAAGGCATTGGTACTCGCCGCGTAAATGCGGCCGGCCCCGCCGGTGGCCAGCAGCGTGGTCTTGGCTTCGAGAATGTGCACGTCGCCCGTTTCCATCTCCAGCGCCGTGACGCCGACCACATCGCCGTCGGCGTCGCAGATCAGGTCGAGCGCCATCCACTCGACGAAGAAGTTGGTGCGCGCCTTGACGTTCTGCTGGTAGAGCGTGTGCAGCAGCGCGTGGCCGGTGCGGTCTGCCGCGGCGCAGGCGCGCTGCACGGGCTTCTCGCCATAGTTGGCGGTGTGTCCGCCGAAGGGGCGCTGGTAGATGGTGCCGTCCGGGTTGCGGTCGAACGGCATGCCGAAATGTTCGAGCTCGTAGACGACATTCGGCGCCTCGCGACACATGAACTCGATCGCGTCCTGGTCGCCGAGCCAGTCGCTGCCCTTGACCGTGTCGTAAAAATGGAAGTGCCAGTTGTCCTCGCTCATGTTCCCCAGAGAAGCGCCGATGCCGCCTTGAGCCGCAACCGTGTGAGAGCGCGTCGGGAACACCTTGGACAGCACCGCGACATTCAAGCCCGCCAGGGCGAGTTGCAACGATGCACGCATGCCGGCGCCGCCGGCTCCAACGATGACGACGTCGAAGCGCCGTCGCGGAAGCGATGCTCCGAACGCCATCAAAGCCTCCAGAGCACCTGAATTGCCCAGGCCGCGCAGGCCATCAGCCAGACCATCGTCGCGACCTGCAGCGACAGGCGAACGCCGACCGGCTTGATGTAGTCCATCCAGATGTCGCGCATGCCGACCCAAGCGTGGTAGAGCAGCGCAACGACGACGACAACGGTCAGCAGTTTCATCCATTGCGCAGAGAAGATGCCGGCCCAGCGAGCGTGGCCGAACGGCCCGGGCAGCAGGATCTGCCCCAGCAAAACCAAGGTGAACAGCGCCATCAACACGGCGGTAACGCGTTGGCTCAGCCAATCGCGGAACCCGTAGTGAGCCCCGACAACGATCCGCTTCGATCCATGGTTGGGTGCCATCCGGGTCGACCTCAGAAGAACAGCTTGAAGCCCAGCGCCAGCGTCAACACGGTGCTCAAACCGAGCGTGACGATGGCCGAGCGGTGACCGAATGCCTTGCCGACACTGTGAGTGATGTCCATCCAGAGATGACGAACGCCGGCAGTCAGGTGCAGCAAGTAGGCCCAGATCAGCGACAGCACGATCAGCTTCAGGAACCAGCCCGGCAGCGCTCCGGCACCCGTGGCAAGCACGCTGGCAATCCGTTCGAAGGACTCTCGAGACGCGAGGCTCTTGTCGAACAGCCAAAGGATGAACGGCAACAGCAGAAACATCAGGGCGCCGCTGACGCGGTGCAGTATCGACACGACCCCCGCGGGTGGCAGGCGATAGGTGACGATGTCCGCAACGTGGATGTTGCGATGAATGGGTCGCGGCCGCTTGGTGGCGCCGGCAGCTGCCGGCGGAGCGGCGAACGAACCATGGGCGCCGTCCGGGTGAATGGCGGCGTCGGGAACGTTCGACGCTTGATTCCCGGGGCTGAGTTGGGTCGAGGCTGTCATGAGGCCGTGTCCTTGCGGGTTCAATCCTCCCGCGCAGCGTCTCAGCGCTCGACGGTGAGCGCGACGCCCATGCCGCCGCCAATGCACAAGGAGGCGATACCTTTCCTGGCATTGCGGCGCTGCATTTCGTGCAGCAGCGTCACCAGGATGCGGCAACCCGACGCACCGATGGGGTGGCCGATGGCGATGGCGCCGCCGTTCACGTTCACTTTGCTGGTGTCCCAACCCATTTCCTTGTGCACCGCGCAGGCTTGTGCGGCAAAGGCTTCGTTGATCTCCAGCAGGTCGAGGTCGCCGGCCTTCCAGCCCGCGCGTTGCAGCGCACGCTGCGAGGCCGGCACCGGGCCCATGCCCATCGTGGCCGGGTCCAGGCCAGCCGAGGCGTACGACGCGATGCGCGCCAGCGGCGTCAGGCCCAGCTGGTCGGCCTTCTTGGCGGTCATCACCACCACACCGGCGGCGCCGTCGTTCAGGCCCGAAGCGTTGCCGGCGGTCACGCTGCCCGCCTTGTCGAAGGCCGGGCGCAAGCCGGCCAGCACCTCGGCCGTGCTCTTGCGATTGACGAACTCGTCGGCCGCGAAGACGATCGGGTCGCCCTTCTTCTGCGCGATGCTGAAAGGCACGATCTCGTCCTTGAAGCGGCCGGCGTCTTGCGCGGCAGCGGCCTTTTGCTGCGAGCCCAGCGCCAGCGCGTCCTGGTCTTCACGGCTGATGCCGAACTTCCTGGCCACGTTCTCGGCCGTGATGCCCATGTGGTACTGGTTGTACACGTCCCACAGGCCGTCGGTGATCATGGTGTCGACCAGTTTCCAGTCGCCCATGCGCATGCCGTCGCGCGAGCCCGGCAGCACGTGCGGCGCCAGGCTCATGCTTTCCTGGCCACCGGCAATGATGATCTCGGAGTCGCCGTCGCGAATGGCCTGTGCGGCCAGCATCACCGCCTTGAGGCCCGAGCCGCAGACCTTGTTGATGGTCATGCCCGGCACCGCCTGAGGCAGGCCTGACTTGATGACCGTCTGGCGCGCCGGATTCTGGCCGCTGCCGGCGGTGAGCACCTGGCCGAGGATCACCTCACCGATCTGGTCGCCGGCCAGCTTTGCGCGCAGCAGCAGTTCTCTGACCACCGCAGCGCCGAGTTCCGGGGCGGCGGTCTTGGCCAGCGTGCCGCCGAACTTGCCCACGGCAGTGCGCGCGGCGGCAACGATCACGATGTCGGTCATGGCAGATGTCTCCGTTCGTTCACTCTTCTTTCGAGGTCACCGGCAGCTGCCCGAGCCTGTCCAGACCTGCGGCGCTGCGCACAGTCGAGCCGACTCAGCCAAACAACTTCGCCGCGATGGACGCGACATGGCGCCCTGACAAAGCCTTGCGAGCACTCGCCACACAGCGCGGACGATAGAGCGCCCCGGCGCTCGCGACTATGCAGGGTTGGCCGATGACTGCGTTCGGCAATGCCGAAATGTGGCCTGCGAGGGGCCATGCGATGCAGTGTTTCGCCGGGCCCCGTGCTCTTTGTCCACCGCCGTTGCGGCCTGGCGCGATGGCCGCCCCGCCCACATAGCAAAGCCGCCAGCCGGCTTCAGTCGAGCGTGATGCCACCCACGCTCTTGATCACCGCGCCCCAGCGGTCGGTGTCCTGCTTGACGATGGCAGCAAACTTGTCCGTTGGCGTGCCGGTGGCCTCGTAGCCGAGTTCGGCCAGGCCCGTCTTGAGTTCGGGCGCCTGCAGCGCCTTGCCGATCTCGGCGGCCAGCTTGTCGACGATGTCCTTCGGCGTCTTGGCCGGCGCAAACACACCCAGCCAGCCGTTCATGCTGTCCATCTGCGGCAGGCCTTCCTCGCCGAACGTGGGCACGCTGGGGAAGGCCGGCACACGCTTGGCCGAGCTCAAGGCCAGCGCGCGCAGCTTGCCGCCCGGGCCGATGTGCGCGCGCGCCGAAGCGAAGTCAGCGACCACCGCCGACACCTGGCCGCCGATGAGGTCGGTGATCGCCGGCGCCGCGCCCTTGTACGGCACGTGGACCATGTCGATGCCCGCCGCCTTGTTGAGCGCTTCGCCCAGCAGATGACCCACCGATGCGTTGCCGTACGAGCCGAACGTGGCGTCCTTGGGCTTGGCCTTCGCCGCCGCGATGAACTCACGCAGCGTCTTCGCCGGGTGGCTGGCATTGACCAGCCACACCAGCGGCGTGGTGCCGACCTGCGCCACCGGCACCAGGTCCTTGGCCGTGTCGTACGGCATCTTGCGCAGCACGTGCGGGTTGATGGCGATCGCCGAACCCGCGGTCAGCACCAGCGTGTAGCCGTCGGGGGGCGCCTTCGCCGCCGCATCGATGCCCAGCGTGCCTGCGGCACCCGGCTTGTTCTCGACGATGATCGGCTTGCCCAGTTGCGCGCCGAGCTTCTCGCCGAGCTTGCGTGTCACCGTATCGACGCCGCCGCCGGGCGCCAGCGGCACCATCACCTTGATCGGTTTGCTCGGAAAGCCCGCCGCGCCCTGCGCGACGGCCGTTGTGCCGATGCTCAACGTCGCCGCAGCCGAAACGGCCATAGCGGCCAGCGAAGTCCATTTCATGCGCTGTCTCCTTCTGTGTTTGCGCACATGTTGGCGACGATGGGCGCCGCCGCACAGGTTGGGGCCGGCCAGCGGCAGGTGGCTGCCGGCCATGCCGCATTCGTTCGCAACCGGTCAGCCGGTCTCGCCCACGCCGTAGGCCGCGCGCTGGGCCTGGAACCGCGCCACGTCCTGGCTGAGGATGACGATGTCGTGCTTCGCACCTTGGCGGTCGCGCACGTGTTCCTTGAGCAGTGCCTCGGCGCGAAAGCCCAGGCCTTCGAAGACGTCGATGGCGCCGCGCTGGTCCACCGTCATCTGGGCCATCAGCTTGTCCAGCCCCAAGTCGACCGCGATCGCGAAGCACTCCTGGGTCAGCGTCTGGCCGAGGCCCTTGCCGCGCTGCGAGGCATCGACGATGACGCGCAGCTCGCCGACGTGGCGCGACCACGACAGCGCGTCGCGAACGATGGTCGCGCAGCCGACGACGGTCGTACCGCGCAGCGCCAGCAAGGTGACGATGCCGCCGGCGCGCGTGGCTTCCATCCAGGCCGCGATGACCTTGGGCTGGCCGATGTCGCGGCGCAGGAACAGCAGGTCGTGGGGGGCCAGCTGCTGCGCGAAGGCCAGCACGGCCTCGCCGTCGTCGGGCGTCATCAGGCGCAGCACGATGTCGCCATCGGCGTACGCCAAGGTGCGCGGGTAGTTGCGGTTCACGGCAGTGGTGATCGTCATATCGAGCGCTTTCCCAGCCAGGCGTCCAGTCGCGGCCACAGCCGCTTGATCGCGTTGCCCCCGGCCACGAGGCTGACGTGGCCGCCCTTCAGCACGAGCTCCTGCTTGTCGGCCGAGCCGGCCAGCGCGACCAGCGGGCGCGAGGCTTCGTACGGCACGATGTGGTCGTGCTCGGCCACCGCATGCAGCAGCGGAATCTTGATGCGGTCCAGCCGCACCGGCCGGCCGCCCAGCTTCAGTTGGCCGTTGAACAGGCGGTTCTCCCACATCAGCTCCTTGATGGTCTGGCGGAAGAACTCGCCCGGCAGCGGCAGGATGTCGCCGGCCCAGCGGTCGAACATGCGGTACGACTTGACGTACTCGTCGTCCCACAGCTTGTCGATCAGCTGCATCGTGCCGGCCAGCTTGTCGGCCGGACGCAGCATGTCGAACGACGCGTAGATCAGCTCCGGCGGCGCATTGCCGGCGGCATCGACGAGGCGGTCGACATCGAAGTAGCGCTTGTCGGCCCAGCTGCTGAACAGCTTCATCCCGGTGAAGTCGATCGGCGTCGTGAAGGTGGCCAGGTTCTGCACCGGCCCGCCCGCATGCAGCGCCGCATACAGCGTGGACAACACACCGCCCATGCAATAGCCGACGAGGTTGACTTCCTGCTCGCCGCTGGCCTGCTGCACGCGGCGCACGGCGTCGGGAATGAACTCGAGCACGTAGTCTTCCAGACGCAGCGTCTTCTCGTCGGGCCGCGGCGGGTTCCAGTCGACCATGAAGACGTCGTAGCCCTGGCGCAGCAGGAACTCGACGAGGCTCTGCCCCGGCACCAGATCGAGGATGTAGCCGCGGTTGGTGACCGCCATCACCAGCAACAGCGGCACACGGTAGATCTCTTCCGCCAGCGGCCGGTAGCGGTACAGCGCGTAGGTGCCGCGCTGGTGCAGCAGGTCGCGTGGCGTCGCGCCCAGGCGCGGGCCGCTGCTGCCGAGGTACTCGAGCCCCTTGATGTTGCGCTGGAGCGCCCGGTCGACCTCGGCGCGGATGCGCGTGGCGATGGACTCGCTGTCGGCGGTCTCGCTCATGATCGACCGGCTCGGCTCTTCCTGGCCGGGCCCGCGGCTTTGCCGGCCACAGGCGCACTCGCCGCCGGCGCGTCAGCCGAAGCTTCGGGCGGAGGCTTGCGCGTGCGCGGCGGAATCGGCACCGCCGTGCGTCCACCCGCGCCACCGTTGGGAGCCAGCCGGTCGAGCGCCGCAGACACATCGACCAGCCGGTCTTCCAGCGCCCGCAGCTGTTCACCCAGCGCCGTGACGTCGTCGCGCGACGGCAGATTCATCACCTCCAGATAGCGCCGCATCGCCGCGCGCAGGGCCTTTCGGGCCGTCATGCTGCCAGCCAGGGCCTTGTTCATCAGTGCGCTGAACTCGGCCGAGTTCAGGCTGCCCTGGGCCGCCTGGTTGCCCACTTTCTCCAGCTGCGACGCGAGTCCGGCCCACAGGCCGAAGGGGTCGAGCATCGAACGCTCTGCCATGCCCGCTCCGCGTTCAGAACACGGCCGTCAGGCCACCGTCCACCGCGATGATCTGACCGGTGATGAAGGCCCCGGCCTCCGACGCCAGCAGCGCGGTCACGCCCTTCAGGTCTTCGACGCCGCCGGTACGGCCCAGCGGCGCCAGGCCCGCGGTCTTGTCGTGCTGGTGGTCGAAGATGTGCTTGGTCATCTTGCTTTCGAAGTAGCCCGGCGCAATCGCGTTGACGTTCACGTTGTGCGGCGCCCATTCCTTGGCCAGCATGCGCGTGAAGTTCACGACACCGCCCTTGCTGGCGTTGTAGGCGATGGTCGGCATGCCCTCGGGGTAGCCGCCCGACAGGCCCTGGACCGACGCGATGTTGACCACCTTGCCCTGCCGGCGCGGCAGCATGCAGCGTTTGCCCACCTCCTGCGTGGCCACGAAGACGGCGGTCAGGTTGAGCGTGAGTACCTTGTTCCAGCCGTCCAGCGTGTGCGCTGCCGTGGGCTGGCCCCAGGTCGTGCCGGCGTTGTTGACCATGATGTCGATCGGCCCCAGACCGCCGATCACGCTTTCCACCAGCGACGGAATGGCCGCCAGATCGCCCATGTCGCAGGGCACCGTCAGGCATTCGATGCCCAGCGAGGTCAGGTGCGCCTTGGCTTCTTCCAGCTCGGCAGGCTTGCGTGCGCTGATCGCGACGCGCGCGCCCAGCTCACCCAGCACCTCGGCCATCTGCAGCCCCAGGCCGCGCGAGCCGCCGGTGACCAGCGCCACGCGGCCGGAGAGGTCTTGAAGTTTGGCCAGCGTCATCGTGCGTCTCCTTCGTCTTGTGTGTCTTTGGCGCAGTCTTGCGCGCCGGGTACATCCAGTGCAGGCCGGGCGGCGGCTCGAAGGGCGACCATGCGGCTTCGGCCTGCGCCAGGCGGTCGGCCAGCGCCCACAACACGGCCGGGTGGTGGCCCAGGCCGAAGTGCGTGGAGCGCACCTCGATGTTCTCGGCCGGCGCCGTGCCCGCGGTGTCGTTGATGCAGCAGCGCCACGCGACGATGCCGTCGATGCGGCTGTAGATTGCGCTCGTGGCCACCGGCAGCGGCCCGGCGAAGCGCGCGGCGATCGCCGGGTCGCCGGCGCGTTGGCCGCTCAGCAGCTGGTACAGCCGCCACGCGTTGGACGCCTTGGCGTCGCCGGCGAACGGGCTGCCGAGCGTGATGACCTGCCGCACCGCCTCGGGCGCGCGCTTGGCCAGCTCGCGCGCGAACAGCCCGCCCATGCTCCAGCCGACGACGCTGACGGCGCGGCCGCTGCGGGCGTGCAGCGCGCGCAGCTGCGGCAGCAGACGGTCTTCGACCAGCGCCGGCCGCCCGGTGTTGATGCCCAGCGTCCAGGCATGCACGTCGTGGCCGCGGGCCTTCAGGAAGGTGCGCAACGGCAAGGTCGACCGGTCGCTCTGAACGAGCCCCGGCAGCACCAGCACCGGGTGCCCGTCACCGCGTGGCGCCAGGCGCCACCACGGCAGCGTCGCCGCATACGCGCCCAGGCCGGCCAGCGCCGTCGCCTCGTTGAGCCACAACGCCAGCGACGGCGCGCGCTCGCTGCCCTGCCGCATCGTTCGGTCTGCGTCCATGCTCATGCGGCGAGACTAGCCAAGGCGGTACCCGCTGCGCGAGGTTCGCCGCAACCATTTGCAGGTGATTGCCGGACAACCGCGCGTCACGCGCGCCGGAAGTCGCTGGGGTTCCTGCCGGTCCAGCGCCTGAACGCATGCCGGAAGTTGGCGGCATCGCTGAAGCCCAGCGTTTCGGCGATGTCCTCGGTGGTCATGCGCGTGCTGCGCAGATATTCCTTGGCCAGGTTGCAGCGCACCTCGGCCAGCAGGTCCTGGTACGACGTGCCCTCCAGGTGCAGGCGGCGGCGCAGCGTTCGCGACGTCGTGTTGAGCTTGCGGGCCAGCGTCTCCATGTCGTCGAAACGGCCGGGCACCTCCATCAGCAGGCGGCTGACCTGCGCGCCCACGCCGGCGTCGCGCCGCGCTTCTTCCAGCAGGCGCTCGCAGACCTCGCTGACCATCGCCACGGTGATCGGGTTGTGGTACGTGGGGTGCTGGTCCAGCAGCTCGACCGCGAAGCGCAGTTCGTTGACCGGCTGCTCGAACTCGGCCTTGCAGCGCAGGTGCTGGCGGTACGGCGTGCGGTCGGCAGGCGCCGCATAGCGCGCGCGCACGTGCGAGAGCTTGAAGACCGGTCCCATCAGGTCCTTGCCCAGCGTGGTGTGGATGCCGAACTGGAACTCGACGAAGAATCGGTAGAGCGGGTCGTCGACGTCGAGGCCCACGATGGAGTCGAACGACCACACCGCCTCGCCGTCTTCCTCGCGGAACGACATGCCCACTGTGGGCGTGGCCAGGCGGTGGTACTTCACCGCCAGTTGCGTCACGTCGCGCAGCGTGGCGCAACACAGCAGCGCGTAGCCGTACATGCCGTAGCTCGAGATGTGCATGCGGCTGCCGGCCTCCATGCCGGTGTCGGCCGGCGCGCCGGCCTGCACGACGTTGCGGCTGGCGGCGACGAGCTGGCGCACCGAGGTCTTGATCTGCGGGTCGCTCAACTGCGCCGCGCCCAGGCCGGTGCCGGCCAGCACGACGTCGATCGCGATGCCCGCCTCGGCGGCCACCTGCGCCAGCGTGGCGATCTTGTAGGGGGCGTAGATCCGCTGGTCGAGCGTCCAGCGCAGTGTGGGGTCCATGTCTCTGGTCTCTGGCCTCTGGCGCGAGGTTCTTGTTGCCTCGGCCCTTGTGGGGGCCTTGTCCGAATCGAACCCCATGCTAGCCGTTTGGCACCTCGCCACCGAGGGGGAGAACACCAAGAATCGGTTGCAACAGAAGAACCAGGAGACAAGCCGATGGTCGCCCCTGTCGCCCCGCTCATCGAGCGCACCGGCGAGGCCTACGCCTACCCGCTGCTGATCAAGCAGCTGCTGCATGCGCCGCTGTCGCATTCGGCCGAGCAGCAGATCGTCTACCGCGACACGCGGCGCTTCAGCTACCGCGAGTTCCACCAGCGCGTGCAGCGGCTGGCCCATGCCTTGACGCGACTGGGCGTGACGGCAGGCGATACGGTGGCGATGATGGACTGGGACAGCCACCGCTACCTCGAAGCCTACTTCGCGGTGCCGATGATGGGCGCCACGCTGATGACGGTGAACGTGCGCCTGTCGCCCGAGCAGATCCAGTACACGCTGCAGCACTGCGCTGCCAAGGCCGTGCTGGTCAACGCCGAGTTCGTCGCCGTGCTGCAGGGTCTGCGGGCCGAGCTGCCCGACGTGCAGGCGCTGGTGCTGATCAACGACGAAGCCACCGCGCCGGCCACCACGCCGTCGTTCGCCGGCGAATACGAAGCCTTGCTCGCCGCCGCGCCCGCCGCGTTCACGTTCCCCGACTTCGACGAGAACACCCGCGCCACGATCTTCTACACGACCGGCACCACCGGCCTGCCCAAGGGCGTGTCGTTCAGCCACCGCCAGCTGGTGCTGCACACGCTGGCCGAGATGGCGTTCTTCGCCGCCAGCGCGCCCGGGCAATGTTTCCGTCGCGACGACGTGTACATGCCGATCACGCCGATGTTCCACGTGCACGCGTGGGGCCTGCCGTACGTGGCCACGGCGATGGGCGTCAAGCAGGTCTACCCGGGCCGCTACGAACCCGACAAGCTGATCGCGCTGCGCCAGCGCGAAGGGGTCACGTTCTCGCACTGCGTGCCGACGATCCTGCAGATGATCCTGGCCTCGAAGGCCGCCTCGGGCGATGCGTTGAAGGGCTGGAAGATGGTGATCGGCGGCTCGGCGCTGCCGCGCGCGCTGGCCCAGGCCGCGCTGGAACGCGGCATCGACGTGTGGGCCGGCTACGGCATGTCCGAGACCTGCCCGCTGCTTTCGACGGCGCAGCTCAAGCCCGAGGGAGCGGGCGGCGATGCCGAGGTCCTGCTCGCGCAGCGCGTGAAGTCGGGCCTGCGGCCGCCGCTGGTCGACATCCGCATCGTCGACGACGAGATGAACGAGCTGCCGGCAGACGGCCGATCGGCCGGCGAGATCGTCGTGCGCGCGCCGTGGCTGGCGCAGGCCTACTTCCGCAACCCCGAGGCCTCGAAGGCGCTGTGGCACGGCGGCTGGCTGCACACGCAAGACATCGGCAGCATCGACCCCGCCGGCTACCTGCAGATCACCGACCGGCTCAAGGACGTGATCAAGAGCGGCGGCGAGTGGGTCTCGTCGCTGGAGCTGGAGGACCTGATCGCTCAGCTGCCGCAGGTGGCGGAAGTGGCGGTCTTCGCGATCCGCCACGAAAAGTGGGGCGAACGGCCGATGGCACTGGTGGTGGCGCGCGCCGGCCAGGCCGAGACCTTGACGCCCGAACTCGTAAAGCAGCACGTCAGCAGCGCCGCTGCGGCCGGTCGCATCGGCAAGATCGCCGTCCCCGAGCGCGTGCTCGTCGTGCCGGCCATCGAGAAGACCAGTGTCGGCAAGATCAACAAGCGGCTGCTGCGCGAACGCCACGACCCGGGCTGAACACGATGAAAGTCGAAGACATCCTCAAGCAGTCGAGCACGCCGCTGGGCGCGCCGGCGTTCCCGCGCGGGCCCTACCGCTTCCGCAACCGCGAATACCTCAACATCACCTACCGCACCGACGCCGAGGCGCTGCGCAAGGTGCTGCCCGAGCCGCTGGAGTTCGACGAGCCGCTGGTGCGCTTCGAAGTGATGAAGATGCCCGACGTCTCGGGCCTGGGCAGCTACACCGAATGCGGGCAGGCCATCGTCGTGCGCTACGGCGAAGAACGCGGCGAGTACCTGCATGCGATGTACGTCGACAGCCACCCGGCCATCGCCAGCGGGCGCGAGGTCAGCGCCTACCCGAAGAAGCTGGGCGCGCCGAAGCTGCTGATCGACAGCGACACGCTGGTCGGTACGCTCGACTACGGCAGCCTGCGCGTGGCCGTGGCTACGATGGGCTACAAACACCAGCCGCTGGACGCCGAGGCTGCGCGCCAGGAGATCAGCGTACCGACCTTCATGATCAAGATGCTGCCGGGCTACGACCGCCGTTGGCGCATCTGCGAGCTGGTGCGCATGCAGATCGCCGACATCACGATCACCGGCGCCTGGCGCGGCCCGGCGCGGCTGCAGCTCTTCGAACACGTGCTGGCGCCACTGGCCGATTTGCCGGTGCGCGAGATCGTCTCGGCCAGCCACATCGTGGCCGACCTGTCTCTCGCGCCGGCCAGGCTGGTGCACGACTACCTCGCCAAATGAGGGCCCGATGAACGCTGCCGAACAACAGGCGTTTCGCAACGTCACCATCATCGGCGCCGGAGTGATCGGCGCATCGTGGGTGGCCTTGTGCCTGGCGCATGGCTTGCGCGTCTGCGTCAACGACCCGCGCGACGGCGTCGAAGCCGAGGTGCGCGACCTGGTGGCCCGCGCCGCACCGGCGATTCGCGCACTCGGCCTGCCGACGGACTTTGCCGCCGAGCAGCTGCGCTTCGAGGCCGACCTGGAACACGCCGTCGCCGACGCCCAGGTGGTGCAGGAGAACGGCCCCGAGCGGCTGGACTTCAAGCGTGCGCTGTGGAGGCGCATCGAGGCCGCTGCCCGCCCGAGCGCGCTGCTGCTGTCGTCGAGCTCGGCGTTGCCGGCCACCGAGCAGGCGCGCGAGATGCGGCAGCCCGGGCGTTTGCTGGTCGGCCACCCGTTCAACCCGCCGCACATCATTCCGCTGGTCGAGGTGGTGCCGGGCTTGCAGACGCCGGCGGACGCCGTCGAAGCCGCACTCGCCTTCTACCGCGCTCTGGGCAAGACGCCGCAGGTCATCCACAAGGAGATCGCCGGCTTTGTCGCCAACCGGCTGCAGTCGGCCATCTTTCGTGAGTGCGTGTCGCTGGTGGCCAAGGGCGTGGTCCGCATCGACGAGCTCGATGCCATCGTCACCCAGTCGGTCGGCCTGCGCTGGGCCGTCGGCGGGCCGTTTCAATCCTTCCATTTGGGCGGAGGCGAGGGCGGCCTGCGCAGCTTCGTGAAGCAGTTCGGGCCGGGCATGGAAAGGCGCTGGCAGTCGATGAGCGACGAAGTGCGCTTCGACGAGGCCACGACAGCGCTGCTGTTCGAGCAGGCCGATGCGGCCTTCGGCGGCTACTCGCGCGACGCGATGGAAGCGCGACGCGACGCAGCGCAGATCGCGATCTTGCAGGCGCTGAAGTCGCAGGGCTGAGCGTGGACAGCATCATCCACGCCGCGCTGGCGAACCGGCTCACGCGCGCCGAAGGTTTCGACATCCACGACGCGCTGCACGACGTGCTGGCCGGCATCGGCTTCTCACCCGCCGACAGCGGCGGCAGCATCACGTTCGAGGGCCAGGACCCCATCGTGCCCAGCGTGTTCCGCATCGCCTCGGCCGCCGGCATCGGCCTGGTCGCCAAGTCGGTTGCGATGGCCGCGCTGTGGCGCGAGCGCACGGGCCAGGGGCAGCACATTTCTCTCGACCTGCGCCGTGCGCCGCACCGCCTGTGCCCGTTCTACGACCGCAAGTGGGAGCTGCTCAACGGCTACCCGCCGCGCAACACCGCCGACCCCGATTCACCGTTCACGCTGACCTTCTACGAGACGCAGGACAGCCGCTGGGTGATGCCGCTGAACCTGTACCCGCGCCTGCGCTCGTCGGCGTTGCGGCTGCTGGACTGTTCCGACGACCCGAAGGCCGTGGCGCGGGCCATCAATGGCTGGAAAGCCGCCGAGCTGGAGCAGGCGAGCGCCGCCGCCGGCATCGTGATGCCGATGATCCGCAGCGTCGAAGAGCTGCTGCAGGAAGTGCAGTACCGCGAGGTGCTCAAGGAACTGCCGCTGGTGGAGATCGAGAAGATCGGCGAAGCCGAGCCGGTGCCCTTCACGCCCGCGCCGCGCGCGCCGCTGTCGGGTGTGCGCGCTTTGGGCATGGCGCGCGTGATCGCCGGTGCCGGCACCGGCCGCGCGCTGGCCTTGCACGGCGCCGACGTGCTGAACCTGTGGCGGCCCGCCGATTTCGAGAGCGACCTGCTCTACGCCACGGCCAACGTCGGCGTGCGCTCGGCGCTGCTCGATCCGGTATCAAGCGACGGCGCCGAGCGGCTGCGCGCGCTGCTGTCGCAAGCCGATGTCTTCTATGCCAACCGGCGCAGCGGCTTTCTCGACCGTTACGGCCTTTCGCCCGCGCAGGCGGCCGCGCAGCGGCCCGGCATCGTGCACGCCAGCGTCAGCCTGCATGGCCAGCGCGGGCCGTGGGCCGACCGGCCGGGGTTCGACCAGTCGGCCGGCTGCGTCTCGGGCATCGTCACGCTCGAAGGGGAGCCGTACGCGCCCAAGCTGCCGCCGATCCTGGTGGTCAACGACTATCTGGCCGCCTGGTTGCTGAGCGCCGGCATCGTGCAGGCGCTGATGCGGCGTGCGCGCGAAGGCGGCAGTTGGCGCGTGCACGTGTCGCTGACCCGGCTGTCGCTGTGGTTGTATTCGCTGGGCGTATTCGACAAGCGCTACGCGCACGCCACCGCCGGCCAAGGCGACGGGCCGCACGCCTACCTGGACCCGGAGGTCTTCGCTGCCGACACGCCTTGCGGCCGCTACCAGGGCGTTACCGACCAGGTGCGGATGTCGGCCACGCCGGGCGACTATGGCAGCACGGTGCTGGTGCCGCGGGGTTCGAGCGCCGCAGCCTGGTTGCCACTGCAGCCGGGTTGAAGCCGCGGGGTTCCCGCCGCGCATCCTGCCTACACACCGTTACGGCCCTGCCGACCCCTGGCCGCTAGTCTCAGCGGTCCTCGTCCTGTGGCGCAATCGCAGCGTGAATCCATGAGCCCGTCCGCAGCCCCGCCCGAACCCAGCGGCGACAGCGCCTTCCCGCCCGGCTTCCTGTGGGGCGCGGCCACCTCGGCCTACCAGGTGGAAGGCTCGCCGCTGGCCGACGGTGCCGGCCCCAGCATCTGGCACCGCTTCGTGCGCACGCCGGGCCTGATGGTCGGCGGCGACACCGGCGACGTCGCCTGCGATCACTACAGGCGTTTCGAGAGCGATGTGGCGCTGATGAAGTCGCTCGGCCTCACCGCCTACCGCTTCTCGATCGCCTGGGCGCGCGTGCTGCCCGAGGGCCGCGGCAGGGTCAACGCGGCGGGACTGGGCTTCTACGAGCGCCTGGTCGATGCGCTGCTGGCCGCCGGCATCCAGCCGCTGGTGACGCTGTACCACTGGGACCTGCCGGCGGCGCTGGACGACCGCGGCGGCTGGCTCAACCCGGACGTGGCGGACTGGTTCGCCGACTACGCCAGCGTCGTCTACCGCGCGCTCGACGACCGCGTGCAGTGCTGGGCCACGCTGAACGAGCCCTGGGTCGTCACCGACGGCGGTTATCTGCACGGCGCGCTCGCGCCCGGCCACCGCAACCGCTTCGAGGCGCCGATCGCCTCGCACCACCTGCTGCGCTCGCATGCCAAGGCGGTGCAGGCCTACCGCGCTGTGGGCCGGCACCAGGTGGGCCTGGTCGTCAACATCGAACCCAAGGTGCCGGCGTCGCAGAGTCCGGCCGACCTCGCGGCCACCGCGCGGGCCGAGGCCTACATGAACCGCCAGTACCTGGACCCGGTGCTGCTCGGCGCCTACCCCGACGAGATGCGCGAGATCTTCGGCGAAGCCTGGCCCGAGTGGCCGGCCGCGGACATGGCGCTGATCCGCGAGCCGATCGACTTCGTCGGCATCAACTACTACACCCGCAACGTCGTCCGCCACGACGAAGCGCAATGGCCGCTGAAGGCCTCGATGGTGCGGCAGAAGCGCGCCACCTACACCGAGACCGGCTGGGAAGTCTGCCCGCAGGCGCTGACCGACACGCTGCTGTGGATCCGCAGCCGCTACGGCCCGATCCCGCAGTACGTCACCGAAAACGGCGCCGCGTTCTTCGACCCGCCGGTGGCCGAAGACGGGCGCATCGACGACCCGTTGCGCGTGGCGTACTTCCGCCGGCACCTGGGCGCGGTCGCCGACGCGCTGCGCCAGGGCGTGGACCTGCGCGGCTACTGCGCCTGGTCGCTGTTCGACAACCTGGAATGGTCGCTCGGCTTCTCGAAGCGTTTCGGCATCGTGCATGTCGACTTCGAGACCCAGCAGCGGACACCCAAAGCCAGCGCGCGCTACTACGCCGGCGTCATCGCCAATGGGGGTGTCGGCCTGTGACCGCCCCCGGGCTCGCAGGCAGCCCACTGTGCAACAAGAAGAAGGAGACGACGATATGAAGCGAACCCAGTCCCGCCGGCTGCCGTGCTTCCTGGCCACCGCGGCATGGGCGGTGGCCGTGCCGGTGGCGGCCCAGTTGTCCAGCGCCACCGTGCGCGGCAAGGTGACGCTGTTCGACGAAGCGCGTGCCGGTGTCGCCATCGTCGCCACCAACACCGCCACCGGCTACAGCATGCGCACGAGCAGCAACGCCGACGGCAGCTACACGCTGCTGGCGCTGCCGCCGGGCACCTACCGCATTGCCGCCACCGCGCCCGCGACGGCACCGGCAACGCAGCTGATCACGGTGCAGGTCGGCCAGAACGTCTCGCTCGACCTGACGCTGGGCGCCGAGGCGCCGGCGGCGGCGGCTTCGGAAACCGTCGTCATCAGCGGCGTCCGCGACAACCGCAGCTCCGAGGTCGGCACCCAGGTCACGCAGAAGCAGATCAGTGCGCTGCCGCAGACCACCCGCAATTTCCTCGCTTTCGCCGAACTGGCGCCGGGGGTGCAGTTCGCGACCCTGGGCGATGGCTCGACCCAGCTGCGCAGCGGCGCCCAGTCGGCTTCGGGCGTCAATGTCTTCATCGACGGCGTCGGGCAGAAGAACTACGTGCTCAAGGGCGGCATCACCGGCCAGGATACGAGTCGCGGCAACCCGTTCCCGCAGTCGGCCATCGCCGAATACAAGGTGATCACGCAGAACTACAAGGCCGAGTTCGACCAGCTCTCCAGCGCCGCGGTGATTGCCGTCACGCGCTCGGGCGGCAACGAGTTCCACGGCGAGGCCTTCGGCGACCACAGCACCACGGCCTGGCGCGCCGCGACGCCGGGCGAGAAGAAGGCGGGCACCAAGGCAGCTTCGAAGGAAGACCAGTACGGGCTGTCGATGGGTGGGCCGATCATCATCGACCGCATGCACTGGTTCTTCGCGTATGAAGGCAAGTCGATCGACTCGCCGAAGACGGTGGTGCCGGGTGGCGGCCTCGCCAGCAGCAGCCTGCCGCCCGCGCTGCGAGGGCTGGTGGGCCCGATCAGCGCGCCGTTCAAGGAAGACCTGCTGTTCGGCAAGCTCGATTGGTCGATCGACGACGACAACCTCGTCGAGCTGAGCATGAAGGTGCGCCGCGAAAGCGAAATCACTGGCGTCGGCGACCAGAGCAGCGCGCCCTACGGCACCGAGAAGCAGAACGACGAGGTGCGTGCCGACCTGCGCTGGCAGCGCAGCGCCGCGACCTGGGTCAACGACGCCCGCATCAGCTTCGAGGACGCCAAGTTCAGCCCGCGCGCGCGCACGCTGGCGCCGGGTTATCTGCTGACCAACCCCGACCAGTCCGAGATCTTCCGCGCCGGCGGCGGGCGCGACTTCCAGAACAAGGCGCAGGACGGCGTGGCGCTGCAGAACGACTACACCTACACCGGCTTCGAGTGGGGCGGCAGCCATGTGCTGAAGACCGGCGTCAAGCTCAAGCGGGTGACGGTCGATGCGCAGGAGCAGAACCCGCTCAACGCGCAGTACTCCTACGACATCGTGCAGAGCTTCGACGTGCCGTACAAGATGGTGTTCGGCGCACCGCTGGCCGGCATCGGCGACGGCCGCGCACGGTCGCGCAACACGCAGCTGGGGCTGTACCTGCAGGACGACTGGGAGGTGAACAAGAACCTCAGCCTCAACCTCGGCCTGCGCTGGGACGTCGAAAAGAGCCCGGGCTACCTCGACTACGTGACACCGCCCGAGGTCGTCGCGGCGCTGCGCGCCGCGCCGGGCATCAACGCGCCGGGCTCGGGCATCAACATCGACGACTACATCAGCACCGGCGGCAACCGCAAGACCTTCAAAAGCGCGTGGCAGCCGCGGCTCGGTCTTTCGTTCGACCTCGACGCCGACCAGAGCCACGTGATCTTCGCCGGTTATGCGCGTGCCTACGACCGCAACCTGTTCGACAACCTGCAGCTCGAACGTACGAAGGGCACGTTCCCGTCGTACACCTTCTTCTTCGACACCCCCGGCCACCCGTGCAGCGGCAGCACCTGCCTGGCCTGGGACCCGAGCTACTACGACCCCGCCGTGCTCGCCGGCATGGCCAGCAGCACCGGCGCCGGCCGCGAACTCACGCTCATCGACAACCGGCTGAAGACGCCGTATTCGGACCAGTTCAGTCTGGGCATGCGCAACCGCGTCGGCGCCTGGAACACCGAGGTCACGCTGTCGCACATCCAGAGCAAGGACGGCTTCGTCTTCCTGCTCGGCAACCGGCGCGACGACGGCACGTTCTTCGTGCCGGGCGCGGTCTGGAACGCGCCGTTCGGCTCGCCGATCCCGGGCTACGGCGCGCTGATCCTCGGCACCAACGGCCTGCGCACCAAGGCCGACGCGCTGTACATCAAGGTCGACAAGCCGTACAACGTGGCGTCGGGCTGGGGCGTGGGCCTGGCCTACACCTACACTGACGCGAAGGAGAACCGCCAGTCCGGCGAGGTCTACGCACTGGACTACCCGACGCTGGCCGACTACGGCTGGAAACGCGCCGGCGGTGTCAGCAAGCACCGGCTGGTCGCCACCGGCCTGATCGACGGCCCGATGGATTCGGTGTTCTCGGCGCGTTTCATCTATGCCAGCCAGACCCCGCGCTACGGCAACAACTGCCTGGCCAGCCCCGCCGATTCGAGCGGCTGTTTCATCGACCAGCTCCAGCCGACGCAGAGTTTTCGCCAGCTCGACGCCGCGGTTTCCAAGTCCTTCAAGGTGCCGGGCGGAACTCTGCGGCTGCGAGCGGACCTGATCAACGTGCTGAACACCAAGAACTACGATGGTTACGACACCTGGTGGGGCTTCAATGGGGTGCCGAACGCGAACTTCGGGCAGCCCAGCGGCAGCCTGCTCGGACCCACGCGCACCCTCAAGCTCGGCCTTGCCTACACCTGGTGAAGACCCGCAGCCGACCCGCCGGCGCAGCTTCGTCGCCTGGGGTGCGGCGCTGGCGGCGTCGGGCTGTGCGGCGCCGGCGCAGCAGATCCTGCGGCTGGCGCCGCCCGGCGAAGGCACACGCTACCTGAGCCCGTCCGAGGCGGCGCCACCGGGGCTGATCGAGGACCTGGCACGCCGCACCTTCCGCTACTTCTGGGAGACCAGCGACGCCGGCACCGGCCTCGCACCCGACCGCTACCCGACGTCGGCGCCGTGCAGCGTGGCGGCGATCGGCTTCGCGCTCACCGCCTACATCATCGGCGTCGAGCGCGGTTTCGTCAGCCGCGGCGAGGCACGCCAGCGCACGCTGATCACGCTGCGTTTCCTGCGCGACCTGCCACAGGGGCCGCAGCCGACTGGCGTCGGCGGGCACAAGGGGTTCTTCTACCACTTCCTCGAGATGTCGAACGGGTTGCGCGCGGGCGACTGCGAGCTCTCGACCGTCGACACCGCGCTGCTGCTGTGCGGCGCGCTGCACGCGCAGCAGTACTTCGACGCCGACGAACCCGACGAGATCGGCATCCGCGGCATCGTCGACACGCTGGTCGACCGCGTCGACTGGCACTGGGCGCAGCCGCGGCCGCCGTCGATTGCGCTCGGCTGGTCGCCCGAGAAAGGCTTTCTGCCCTACGACTGGCGTGGCTACAACGAAGCCGCGGTGCTGTACCTGATGGCGCTGGGCGCGCGCGAAAGGCCCGTCGATGCCGCCGCCTGGGGCGTCTGGACCAGCACCTACCGCAAACACTGGTCGACCTCGTACGGCAACCAGGGCCTGCAGTTCCCGCCGCTGTTCGGGCACCAGTACTCCAGCGTCTGGGTCGACTTCCGCGGCATCAACGACCCCTTCATGAAGGGGCGTGGCAGCAACTATTTCGAGAACAGCCGCCGTGCCGCCTTTGCACAACGGGCCTACGGCATCCTGAACCCGCGGCGCTGGCTCGGCTACGACGCCGACATCTGGGGCTGGACGGCCTGCGACGGCCCGGCCGACATGATGGCGCGCTACCAGGGCGAGCTCAGGCGCTTCCGCAGCTACTGGGCGCGCGGCACCGGCGGGCCGGATGCCTTCGACGACGGCACCATCGCGCCCACCGCCGCGGCGGCGTCGATCGCATTCGCACCCGAGATCGTGCTGCCGGCGATCGAGGCCATGGTCAAGCGTTACGGCCAGCACATCTACAAGACCTACGGTTTCCTCGACAGCTTCAACCCCAGCTTCCGCTACGACGTGAGCTTGCAGCACGGCCGCGTGATCCCGGGCTTCGGCTGGGTCGCGACCGACTACCTGGGCATCGACCAGGGGCCGATCCTGGCGATGATCGCCAACTTCACCGACGGCACGGTGTGGCAGGCGATGCACGACTGTCCGGTGCTGCGCCGCGGCCTGAAGCGCGCCGGCTTTTCGGGCGGCTGGCTGGACGAGACATGACGATGCCGCGGCGTCGCGCCTTCATCGCCGGTGCCGCGGGTGTGGCCGCTGCCACGCTGGGGCTGGGTGGCTGCCGCC
>Ga0307513_10001867_pt1 | contig 29943 bp, 34 predicted proteins | sample 15_EM_MG_FD_202174 | JGI IMG/M metagenome (GOLD analysis project Ga0307513, IMG submission 202174) | Populus trichocarpa ectomycorrhiza microbial communities from riparian zone in the Pacific Northwest, United States - 15_EM | ecosystem: Host-associated > Plants > Roots > Unclassified | place... | reverse complement strand
ATGTTTCTTTTTTAAATTAAAAATAATAAATATTTTAATAAAAAAAAAAAAAAAAAAAAACGACCAAGAGAGAGGATCTTCACGCAACCATCTAAGTACTTTTCTATACTTAAGATATTGCAATACGATCACGCTTTACTCTCTTTACATACACTCCTCCTCGACGAGAGCCTACGCTCTAAGAACCCTGAGACTATTGTGATAGTCTCGACGGGCCGCCCGAACATAGGAATATTGTAATAGTTCTATCAAGCACGACGATCCACCGATCTTACTATCTTAAGGGATAGTGTCCTTCGACGGATCACTCAGGACAAGCAAGCCAGTGCCGTACTATCTAAAAGATAGTACTCCCATACGCCTTGGTACAGAAAAGCGAGACTCACTTACGCAGGAGACGACTGTCGTTGCCTGTTGCATACCTGCTCAACAATAGGATTGTTACACCTTGTCGCTAAAGGCGAGGGTGGGCCACTCCCTACAACCGCCCTAGACCTAAGAGATGACATCAACTTGGTACTACCTGCGACCTACGTACAGACTGTCTCCCTCCGAGGCAATACTGTCACCCTTACCACTATGGAATCAATTAAAGCCACCTCGCTTAACAGCAAGGTGGGAACATTCCTACACCTAATACAAGGAACGGTTAGCGTTCACCTGGACACCCCTGTGTCACACCTTTTGGTACACGGAATCCCGACCCCGAAATCTCTGGTTGAGATAGCCAATGAGCTTACTCCCTTCAAGACTGGATTGTCCCTCACCAGCCAACCCAGATGGCTCACCACCGACGACGCTAGGGCTGGTAAAACCGCCTCTACAGTGGTGATCAGCATAACAGGCCCCAGGGCGTCTGACTACGTTGGAAGACACCTTGCCGCTTTCTCATCAACCTATAGGACCGAGCGCCGCTTGCGCTTCAACTCCCACACCCTGTGTTCCAAATGGCAGGGCTATGGACACCACAGTAACCGATGCACCAACCCGGTTTCATACTGATGGTGTGCCTCCCCACATCCTACAGGAAACCACACCTGTCCCACTGCTACTTGTCGTATACGCGGCCAACCCTGCAGCCATACCATACTTAGGTCTGTGAACTGCTAAGGCCTGCACGACGCCCACACAGCACAATGCCCCTCCCACCTCAAGGTTGCTCAGGATGAGAACCCAGAAGGAGAAGAGGAGGAAATGACCACTTGATGGCTATGATTTATCTTATGGTTATCGCGTAGACTTTGGTTCTACATTTTTTATTTATCAATGAAGATGGTGATGGAGTTTCTTTTGTTATATTAAGGTTTTACTAGGCCATACTTTAGGGTGCATGCCGGAGTTTTCCTGTAGTTAAATACGAAATAAACTCATAGGATTTTTTTTTTAAAAAAATGATAATATAATCGTAAAAGGTTTTTATTTCTAGCCCTTAACCATCTACTTTGTTCTCAGGATTTATACTATAAAAATATATTGTAGAAATAAAAATATATCATGATATTTTTGTATGCAGAGAACACACCCCTATATAAAAAGTTTTAGTTGCCATAATTTATGCCGTAAAAGTCACTTTTAGACTATAAAAATGGAGCAGTGAACAGGGCCTAAGGCCCTGTTCACTACGCCACAATATAAATATATCACAATAAAAGTTGTAAATGGCATATATGCTAAAATAAATTTATAGCATATTTCAGAAATATTAGGTGTTCTTTTGCGCAACCACAAAATAAATATTCATGCTAAGAAAACATATGCCCTATTCTAATAATTGTAAAAGTAGGGTTATAAAACACCCTAAAAGATAACTAAGCCTCATAGTGTAACTACAAAGCAAGCTGAAATCTTTCCTTTACTTCCCGGTTGGATCCGTTATGGCCAATAGTCCATACAAACATCGCTACCTGTTCTTTAATATCTACATTTACTGTGGATCTCAAATGGTTTCCTCTTTCCAACCATTCACATAGATCCAGAAACACTCTTTGTGGCATACGAAACACATCTGCAAACCTCTGCTTGTTTGTATTTTGAGACAAGAGTTCCTCAACATAGGCCCTACCTGTAAGTATTGATGTATTTGACCTCTCTTGATTATACTCACCTATAATTGCCTTACCAACTATTTGAACTGTTTGTAACAAACTATTAGCATTTACTCTACCTTTCAGGGCTCTATTTTCATTATCAGAATCAGTGTCTGAGCCACTCTCGTCTCTTAAAAGATTAGTATCCATCTGGTCTATCAAGTTGAAAATTAGAATTAATTTTGTAACAATCTTTGATCAAGTCCTGTATTTATTATTCATTATATACAAATTGTTTCTCATAGCATTATTTTATAATACAAGGGTAAAGGGCTTTTGTTTCTACTCCTTAATCTATATACTCTATTTTTATTTTTATGCTATAAAAATATATTGTGAAAATAAAATTTTATCGCGATATTTTTGTACGCAGTGAACACACCCCTATATAAAAACTTTTAGTTGCCATAATTTATGCCATAAAAGTCACTTTTATGCTATAAAAATGGCGAGGTGAACAGGGCCTAAGGCAATAAGAAATATTCGTAGAGTGTTATCTTGAACGCGCAAACTGGGGCCAAGAGGGGTCGTGGGAACGCACCCCAGAGGCGAACGCCGATACGGGAAGGCATGTCATAACCCCGAAGTTCCTGGCGTGGGGGAAACAGCTTGAGTTTCTCACAGCACAACAACTCCAGTGACAGCAGCAACCTTTACAACATCGGTAGCAGCAACAGCACTACCCCTGTCCTCCCCCTCAGCGAGAAACTCCGGAGGCGTCACAATTGAAGCCGCTCCCGAACCTCTGACCTCCGGCACCTCCAACAGCTTTAGCAATGCGCCATTAGCGTCCGCATCCCACATCCGATCGCCTCCAACGTCTGTTTCCCTACCAACTCACCCCACCACCAGTACCAGACACCGCCGGCGAACCCCCAGGTGAATGCAATGCTTCCTCGCCCACAGCGCGAGATTCCGCTGCGAAGACCCACCACCTCAACACCCTGCTCCTCTCCTCGACCCGCGCTCTGCTCTCTGCGCTCTGGCTCTCAGCACGCCAAACACTCGCCCCTACTCTCTTCTCCCTGTCCTATTCCTAGCCCTGCTCGAAAACTGCCTATAAAATGCCCTGCCCGCGCAAACCGGCAGTTAGAGACGCCATCTCTGCACGACCCTAACCTGCGTCTAGGACATCGTCCTAGACGGAAGCTAAGTCGCCTGCAACGAGCACAAAGGACCCGAGGCGCCCAGACGTGAGGAAAGCCTCGCGTGAAATTATCCGACGGAGAGCTTCGCCCTCATGGTAGAGCTCGCTCGTATACAAGATAAGACCCCCGGGCAGCCGGGGATTACCAAGGTCATTTGGATAAAGATTTCGCATACCGCTGCCCTACCTTATCGTGGTGGGGAGAGGGAGGGAATGGAGGGGTGGGAACCCAAGTGCATGCAGGAAGGGGCCCACTCGGAGAGAGCTGGATGGATAGGTTGCGGAAGTTGGGCCCTTTGCTTAAGCCCAGGGGAGTTACTCTCCCGGGGGTGTTGCCTGGGAGGATGGGCTGGATCAAGTGTTGCTGGAGCACTACCGTATGGCGGAGTAGATTTGATGGCTGCGTAAAGCACGGCGTGTTATCGGTGATGGTGCTAAGATGTGTACTCGACTTCTCTCTTCAAGGTCCTCGCAATCGGAAATAAAGAAGCGGTCCACTTACAGTATGATTCACGGCTTCATAGCACCAGACTTTGCGGGTGCTATCGTAACCTGGGCCGCTGGCACATAGTTCAGTTCCCGAGACTTTAAACAACGCCGAGCAATGCAGGTATTAGCAGGTGCTCGAGAGAGGATTTTTGAGGAGGTTTTTAAGGGGATGGATTAGGAGGGGCAGATGCTTTAAATGGCCGGTTAGTGAGGTGACTTATCGCCATGAGTTTTGTATCTCTTTCTCCTCCCCCTTGTCGAGTTTTTAGTTGGTGGGGAAGCTATGGCGCGATCACGAGCTTAGCTCAAAAATTCGCTTCCCTTTGCTTTTGTTTATTTTTCTTTTATGTTATACTCGCAGATGCCGCATTTTTGTAAAATGCCATCCATGTGCTGGTCCTATCACTTCCACCGCTTGGGGTGAGATCAAAGTCCAGAAGCCGCAACCGCCAAATGCCAACCCGACAGCACAAAACGACTCTAAATTATGACATAGTTCCTGGTAGCAGGAGGGGTCCAAATACACTCAGCAGAAAGGTTTTGCAGTTCTTGTTCTCGTGTTTGGTGTATAGTTGTGCTGGGTGGTAACTTTATGTCGTGAGACTTCGTACGCATATTGTGTACCCCACGTTCGAGTGCCGGTATACATCTTTCCTTCCTTTCCCTTACCATTCTCATCACACCCAATTCCATCCTGTATATCCTACACGTTACATTCAATCGCTCTCTCCCGGTCTCTACCTTAACCATTGCCTTCGTTTCCGACAATCTAGCCCCACTCCCCCCCCTCTCATTACCAGTGCCAACCCGACAAACAAGCCTCCGCAGTGCCGGCAGTGCCATCCATAAGCGGCACCTCCAAAACCATGCCGGGAAAATGCAGGCCAACCACACAACACCCCTCCCCTTACTAAAGTCCTTAGTCAGCTCTCCCCCATTCTCAATATGACACTCCCGTAGCACACAATACAGCAGGATACAATGCCGAAGTACCAGTCCGGCGAAAGCATATCATACGGTAATATCAAGAGGCTACGATATACCGCACAGCACAAAACAAACAAGACCAACAACAATGGCAAGGTAATACAAGGCAATAACCATAATAAACTAACTCACACCCTAGACCAGACTTGACGACCGAATTATCCCAACGAAACCATGTTGAAAGAAGAAACACAGCCACAATCCAATCACATATACTTGTACCCGTATCCACAGCCCCTCCCTCGCACAGGGGTAGACAGGTATCGTGCAAATAAGCAATAACACCACCACCACCACCACCACCACCACCACCACCACCACAGCACACATACCCATGGCACAAACACAACTACCCGGGGAAATGTTTTTCTCTCAAAACAGGGATCACTATCTGGTTACCATTCCCTTTCTCGTACAAAGACATTCCTCCCGGTCCCTGGAACATATAATACCAAGTATTATGATTAGAAAGAACCCCAGTCAGTCAAAGTTGAAGGAGAGCGTGGGGGCTGTTTCAAGCCACTAGCCAAACGAGAAAACCTTTTGAATACCATGCGCTTGGCGGTCAATCCTTTCGGATACCATCGACCGGGAAATATACCATCGAGAAAGTGAAACCTTCACAGGGGCAGCCCCAATTGGAACGAACAACGAAGACTTTTACACACTCTAGCATACCGGTATCTTTTTATCCCTTAAACAATACAGGGAAATTGAAAAAAATGCCAGAAAAAACAAAGAATTATTTCAACCTTCCTAGCATTTTTCTAGACCCTCCTTACAATTTTTTTTAGCAATTTTCTAGGGGTTCTTGGCTTAAAAAACCATCCCACAGAAAGCCATTCTGAGGTTGGAAAAATAAATGCAAGACATTGGCCACATTTACTCCTTTTTCACTTTATTTGTTAATTTTTCTTTGTTGTTTAATGGTGCCGAAGAGAGTGATGGTTCCATGCAATGGTTTCACTTTTTCGATGGTATATTTCTCGGTCAATGGTATCCGGAAGGGTTTCACGCCAAGATCATGGTATTGAAAAGGTTCACCCCTAGCCAAACCTTACCAAAAAGAGCAAATTTTATGACGGCGGTGGATCTCAGGGACCTCTTGAAGTTCCTATTCCAGCCTCGTTGGTGGCTTTTTTTTGTGGAGGCTTAAGACTTATCGCCACTCGCTCTACCAAGTCGAGCTCAATTGACAAGAGCTTTCTTCTAATGATAACAAACTTCTTATCCCCTTCCTTCTGAAAGTTACCTACTCGCACTTCGAAGCACTGTGCCATCATATGATAACTACAAAGTTAACCGACAACAACTAAACCCCATCCATCCTTCCATTCTGTCCAATACTGTAAGCAGCAACAAGCAGCGGCTAAGCTCATCCTCACATTATTTCACCCTTGCACCTAAATTTCCTTTTCGCAAATACAAGGTAAACCCCTCCCTCGCCAATACTACGAGTAGTGCTTCCAGTCACCGACCAATTAGATATCCGTCGCACACATACTGTACCCACCCCCACCCCCCTTTTTGGAAATTAAAAGTGAGGTATTTGTTACACCACCGTACAAGTGCCCGCAAGCGTCTACTCGAGTACTAGCTCGACCCCTTAATAGTTAAATTAGTTACCGTGGCACTAACGTTATTATGCAATGCACTGTAGATTACCGGTTCGATCCCACGCTTTCAAGTTTGGTTCAATACACAGGTACAGTACCGGTCAGTAGACAATGGTGGCTCTAGCAAGCCATGCGTATCACCATGCATGTCTAACCACTGAGGGGGGGAGAAAGAAAGAAGAAAAAAACGTGAATCCAAAATATTGTGAAAAAGGTTCATCATTAATTTAAGTCACCAGTACCCAAGTGACTTCGTAGTAGTAGTATCAACCGCCCGCGACTCCGTCGAAATATATGAGGGTATAAAAAAATAAAAGAGATGTATCAAACAAAATCGCCAAAAAAGATGGGAAGTAGAATGCAAGACCATTAAGGTATGTATATGTAAATAGAATTGAATGGAATGAAAATCCATCCCCCTTTAGAACTTTACTTGACAGGTTATTTTCGAAGTAAGCGGAAAAGGAAAAAAAAGAATGTAAAAAAGGCCCGGAATTTTCTCGCTCAAGTCGGTCCCCAGCGGGCCAAATGATATTTCATATTCCACGTGGCAAGGGTTTCTTTTTTAAAAGAATTTTTTAGATATCTCCGGGATTCCTTTCTCCCCTCGCTTCGAAAAAAAACAAAAACAAGGAAAAACGTTCATTAGAGGCTTTGGAAAGAGGGGTGGTGGTGGTTTCACAGGATGAGAGCTTGAGATACCCGCAAGTTAGCAATGACGGTGGCGGCAAACGAGGGGAAGCGTTAGAAGTAAAACGTACCGAGACCAGCGACCATGACTACGAGCATGGCACCACCAACACGAACCTTGTCACCAGCGCCTGGAGACACCGGAACGATAGGGACAGAGGGCTTGGTAACATTGCCGGAAGGAACAGCGGGGGCGTATCCAGTTGGGGCAACATACTTGCTGACGGTTGCGTTCCAGGCCGGGCTAGTCCAGACGGACGGCTTAGGAAGAAGAGCAGTAGGGGTGGTTTGTGGCTTGCCAGGGCAATTGGTGACTGCAGGTCCACATGAGGTTACGGTGATCATGGAAGTGGAGTAGACAACAGTTCCGCTGGTGACAAGTCCGCCGGTATGAGCATAGCCACCCGAGGGGGCACCCAGGGAAGTGCAAGATGGAGATGGCACTGAATAAGTGGGTGCGACGGAGGATGGAGATGAGGGCTTGGACGGAGGCGGGGAAGAATACGAGGACGGAGGCGGGGGCGGAGAGGAATACGAGGACGGAGACGGAGATGGAGATGGGACTGGTGCAGAGTTGGAGATACCAAATTGCGTGGTATACTGGTACTGTCCGGTGGTATCGTCAATCAACTGGATCCCATAATGGGAGACGTCGGCCTCGAGGTCGGAGGACGGAGTCCACGAGTAGGTACCAGTGTTGGCAACCTTCTCAACGATGGGATAAAGAGGGACGACATTGGTAGAAGGGCCACGAAGAAGGACGAGGGTGACAGTTCCCGGAGTAGTAGGCTACAAATCAATCAGCAAATGCGCAAAAATCCCATGTTATCCGAATCTTAAAAACCCACATTCCAAGTGATGGTGTATGGAGCGCCAACTGGGACAACCTCGTTCAGTCCAGGCTTAGAAATTGGGTTCCCCATTGGTTCTCCAACCGGAGTGGTGTACGCGTTTGCGAAAGAAGTGAAGGCAGTAGCCAGAGCAGTGAAAAGAGTGTACTTCATTTTGAAGAAAGAAAAAAAAATTCTGAAAGAATGTGAGGCAGTTGGAGCAAGGCAAAAGTTGAAACCCGAAGGCGAAAAGAAAATTTTTCCAAGAGGTTGGCTTTGAAGGAGAGAAAAATGTGGTGAAGGAAGGGAAGAAGGAAGGGGGGGTGGAGTTGGTTTTATGGACGCTGTATGCGGCGCCCACCCCTCAGCACCCTCACCCTATCCTCCTTTCTCGAAATGTCACGACCGAAAAGGCTGAGATTACTTAGTGTACGGTACTAGGGTCAGTAGCTGGGCTATGAGCACCGCAACTGGGATATTTAGTGGGTGGAGAGGCTGCGTGCTGCCGGTACTACACTTGGGCTATCAATTGGCGCAAATAACAATAAGCTCATCATTTCCCCCATTCACCCACTGGTCCCATGCTCACTACGGCACTCGAGTATTCGCTCCCCTCTGCCCCCTGCTCGAGCACCGTACCGTACCAGCACTCGTACTTGTACATCCATCTCCTGGCACAAGACAACAGGGAAAAGAAAATATGTGCTTGTATTAGCACAAACTCTCAGAACCGCACATACCCGTTCTCGCCGGGAATCTTGTGCCATTCAGCAAGCTTCTTCCCTCTCGATACTTCCTCAATTCTTTGTCTGGCAAGAGACTACTGAGACTGGTAACTTTGACGAGTTGCTCCCGCTCCCATTCGGCCAAGCAAGCCTGGGTATCATGAGACGAGCCTCATCCCTGAACTCAATTGGATGAAAAAGAAGGAATTATTCCGAGCCACCAACACCCCCCCCTCTATCCCCCCCGCTGGTGTTGAATTTCACGAGCTAGTATTGCGCGATAGGTTTGTCTATTATTGTGCACTAGTCGACCTATTTTAGCGTATTTTCGCCTATTATTACACGGAGTTTGGAAGCGAATTGTTCGGACCATGATATTCCACATTGAAAAGGGGGGAGCCACCGGACTCAAACTTACCAGTCGTCAAGCACAGAAAAGTCTCTGAGCCCAGTCGCAATCCGAGGGAGTCTCTTGTTGCGATGCCCAGTGATGGACAGGCACGCTCCCCCATTTCGTCACAAATCTTTATACAGCACGAAGAAAGATCGTGTCCGGTGGGACAAGCGCGTGGAGTACTGTAATAAAGACCCAGCCTTCAGTCTCAACCCCGTCACGATTCAGATGTGTTATGCGCAGCCTCTTCCCCGCGCCTCACCGTATCCAATAAATGCTGGTTACTGGTATTAGGTTTCTCCCTCAAGGGGCGCCGAACCCAGTAATCCCGAATAAACCATACGGCATACAAGTACCAACATCGGTTTGTGATAATACCGTGCTCGTACTAGTACGGCACCGCAGCATCAAACCTCTCCTATGATAGAGGAGTTTGACCCCCGTGGTCTAATCCACTCTCCCCCGTCAAAAACTTCCAAGACAAAAGTTATCAGCCTCAGCGCCCATAACCCAAAAGAAGGTGTTTAAATAGATACTAGCAGTTGTTAACTCCTCCAACTTGGGCTCGCATTGGTAAATAATATCGTCCTGCTTGTGCCTAGGACGGGACTTAGGGCCACTTCCCTTCAGTAAATCTAAAATTTTCAAAACAGTGGGATTTAACGTCGGGACCGGAATGCTCGAATAACAGCTAGGTCTCCGGCGGGGTGCTCTGTTATTGTCGGGGACACCGCGTGAGTCAAATGCAACCAACCCCGCATCAAAACACTGCAGGAACGAAATGAAAGATTAAAATTCCCGGAGAAAAAAAAGGGGGAGGGTCAAATGTCCCTATCAGGAAATTCAAGGGGTTATCCCAGGTCTCTTTGCCTTGAGCACGTGCACAGAGAGACAAAAGATCCCTGTGTGAAAGAGTTGACGAGCCATTTCATCCAATCTCTTGCATCACGCTAACCCCTTCAGGTGAGGCACAGGCTTGGACTCGTATAAGCCGCATTGTCTGGAATTAAAGTTCATTATTAGAATCACATATTGTGAGTACACTCACACCCCCACTGGACCTCGACAATCTGGATACCTCACCGTCTCATCTGAATCTCCCTGTATTCTAATTTCTAAATTTCTCTACCCAAACCCTGACCGGACAGATTCTTCCCACTTTAGCCTCTGTATAGAGGATGCGACTGTCAACATCTCAAGACCATTCGGGGACAAGGTGGAGCGAACCATCATTGTCAGCGCGCGATCGCAAACAAGACATAAAAAGAGCGCCGATGTCTCTGTTATTCGCGAAGAGTTCTGTTTTCCGATCAGTGGTCACCAATGAGAGCTTCTCCCAGCGATCCCCGGCCCCTGGTAAGCTCTCAGCCAATTGTGGTAGCAATCGCACCCGGAAATTGCATCATCTCGGGGTCTTGGCCTCCACGCCCAACCCCCGGGAATGATCTTCCTAGCAAGAGCCTATTAGTCATTTCTCCGTAAGTAGCTAGATCCTGTTTCAGAGCGACATCCGATTATGCCTCAGACTCAAACTCGATGCGGCTCTAGTCTAATAAAAGTCATCTGGTACCGATTAGACTGCCGCTGGTATGGCAGGTGCCAGACCTCTTTCTCTTCCTCGATATCGCCACAGCCAAACCGTGAAGCTTCTCACTGCTTGGCTAACCATCATGACCTGACTCCAGGGGTGGTACACGTCCCTGGCATGAATGGACCGAACACCAGGGGGCTCCTTGGCAAAGGGCTTTCAGCTCCCGTAACCCCGGCGGTGTTCGGTCCATTCATGCCAGGGACGTGTAATGCGCAGTACCGACGCTCGAGCACTACTTGTACCGGCAGTCTCATTGACACCTTAGGCCCTGGGGTACAAGCACAACGGCTACAGCACCGCAGTCTTTACGAGTACCGGTATGGGGAAATTATATCATAATGACAGTACCGGCACACTTCATAAATACCGGTATTATCGCACGGGAAAACACCAGGGTAATGATGATTTGTGTTTCGCGACAAATTCGTGTATTGTACTCGCTCCTGAAATGAGTGCACAGACGACTGCCTCAAAAATGAGCCGGAGTTCTCGGCATCACACCTGGCGAGTATCTTTATTCCCGTCGGAGAGTGCACCAAACTCCGAACAAGTCCCCTCAATAGTCAATTCCGTATACTGTACCCGTATGGTCCGGTGGATCACCAATAACCTCTTTTAGATGCTCGTACCAAGAAGCGTTTGCTACAAAGAAGAGACGTACGGCACCTTTTCGAGTAATGGATTGTGAATTGAGCTGACTGGATCGAGTTATATCTGCTTGCGGAGAGGCTAGGCCGCCTGGCATATCAATGGGGTCGGCTCAAACTCAGAGAAATCATCCGCAAGCTGGAGTTGTTTTTCTGTCGCGGAGCACACGTGTGAATTATGACTAGCCGGGGATAACGGCTCTCCTTGAGGCTTTCTACCATATCGGTATCAATACATTATAGGTTCCCTAGAGGCTGTGCAAAAAGCTTGCTATACAAAACCCGTTTCCCCCCCAGGGCTCTTTGTTTACGTCAGCATTGGAAGGTCGTTAGATTCGAGAATTAACAGTGTGTCTGATTCTTCGGAGCGAAGCTTTCAAAGCTGCCCCCGGTAAACCCTATCACGCAATCAGGCTTCTGGGAGTTTTGGAGCTCTGGGCTCCCTTTCGCGACTTTTAAGATCTTTGCAATAATCTCCGACCAGTATTCCTTGAGATCGGTCTTTCGGATCTCGCCGGAGGCCCAGAAGCGTGTGGGATCGGAATGCTTCCCAGTCTAAGTTTGCCTGGTGAGAGGCCAGTGATGAAGCAAAGTATTTTTGTGTGGAACATGTGTGGCCTATGATGTGTGTATCACATCGGACGATGGTGATCTTGCTTTCCCTGGGAGATGCCAAGTTTATACCTCACACACCTCTCGGAAGAATTGTGGTTTCGAGAGCACAAACTTAGGGCTGGCTCGCTGATGTTTTACCCTTTGGGACTTCTCACCCGGATTCTAAGAAAATTAACAGAGATTGCAGATCTAGGGATCCTTGATTCAAGGGTGTTCGTTGGGGATGCTTAGTACACGACCTGGACCTAGAAATCACTTTTCTCGAGCTTCTGGTGACCAAAGGGCGGACTTACCGGTATGCTGAGGAGAAGCGTCCGACACCGGGAGATGTTTACCTGCAGGCGAAAGAGGGTGGCTGTAGAACAGGCGGCGAGGCAGTGGAGAGGATTGAGGGATAGGAAGCACGGCACGGGCAGGCGGTTTACTTAAAGGGGATTCCCGGCAAGAACATGGTGCTCTGCTACACTTAGGACTCTAGCAAACTCTATTCCTACCGTGATTGATGACGCTAACTTGGCTGGCCACAAGGTATCGGCACTGTACTCGAGCACTAAGAGTATCCCTATTTCCCCCATTTCCCGAATTGTTTATTTTCATAACTAACGTTTTCAGCCTGGTATAGGATACCCTAGCCTTTGAAATATCGCTCAGGATACAATATACTATCGTATTCGATCATAAACCGGACTATTCCTCTTTCGCAAGTGCGCAAAGGCTCTAGTAGGAGCAATTGCATTTGCTGGGGCTGGCTATTGGGTCTGCGCAGTCTCGGGCTTCCGATATCTTAGATTTGGGAGGAGGTATCTTGCTCCCATCAAACATGCTGTTATGTCGTCTAGTAGGTGAGACAAAATAAACATAGGGTCAGGGCCCGTCAGCCTTGGAAATCTTCCACCGTCGATTCTTGCGTCTCCGGAACAGGGTTGGGCTTGCAGAACTTGAGGTTTAGACTTCTGCCCTGCTCGAGCACTGTACTCTAGTACTCGAGTACTTTGCCTTAGACTAACTTATAGGGGAGCTGTTCTTTTACCGCAACAGGCAGTTTACCGTGCTCTGCAGGTACGGTATCTTGGGAGGGTCCACCGTACAAGAAACCTTAAGGAACGAACCGTGGGTCTTTATCAGTTGGTTCGATCATAACGTACTGTTCCCTGCCAGCGCAGGTAATGTTCGTCATTGGTCAATGGCAATTGCGGCATCAGTACCGGTACCGCTGTGTTGAGCGCAGAAAAGTGCTGGAGGGCTGAGACCCAAGCAATTCACTTTGAGCAGGCCTCAACTGAACCTGGAGGGGTTTTTGTTGCCCGATGGACCTTGGGAACTTTTGGAGTGAATTCTTTCCTTCCCGCTAACTACGCGTTCAACATGTACTGGTGAATTGCGAGAGTATAGTACTGGTAGGTTATTGTTTCGTGAATTTTCTTCTAAACAAGTACCGCACCGCTCTTTTCAAACATTGGACGATCGGGGGATCATTGAGCAAGCATCATCTTCGAGGCATAGACTTAACTTTAATCTTGTACGACTCTGTTTGGACCACCAACCGTCCGCTTTGATTTTTGGAAACCCTTTTCCAACCGGTCTAATCTTGGTCCGAGCGCATCTCAGCACACCTGGAAAATCCAAATTCACTTGCGCACGCGACAGAGGAGAAACTCGGGATGATACATGCGATACAATCCAATTCAATTTGAATAGCGCCATCATACTTTAATAATCCCAGAGATTGCTCTTATAAAACATCGTATCCTGTCTTAAAACAGGTGAATAAACAAACGTCCACCCCCAAACCTAGCCTAAGCCTAATACACGAATAACACCGGCCCTAAAAAACGCCCAAACCCAAACAAACACACAAACACACCCCCTCCCTCAGCAAAACCCACCCATCCGTCCATCCGTCCATAACCACTCAAACAACCGCAACCAAAACCGCAACCGCAATTCCCCCAACGACCCTCCGGAACAACTCCCCGTCCGTCGTCCGGTTCACACGCAGTTCTTCAGACTTCCGCTCGGGAGCCGTCGTTGGCGAGAACGAGAGTGTGTAACTACCGAACGAGTTACCAGTCATTGCCACGGGCCGGAATAATGAACGGGAAGAAATCCGGAAGGGAAAGACTTACTCTATAACACCCGTATCACGACATACCGGAACCGGTACCCTAGCGCTGGAGCTTGTGCTTCTGGCGATAGTAACGGACGGGAGGAGGAGGAGGATGAGAAGGAGGTATTCTGGCGTCTTCATTTAGGTGTGGCAGAACTTAGCGTGGTGAGCACTGGTGCTGGTATCGTGGTTGATGGGTGTTTAAGGGAGGGAGCGAACATGCCGGTATTATTATGAGTTAGATAAATAAAGCGGAGCTAGTTAAATTATCCGTACAATTCCCCGCACCGCTTGGGATGCGATACGTGCTGTAGGTGGGTGAGTGGGGAACAGCACATGAACCCAGATACGTATGCTGTGGTCTGTGTAACGCAGTCTTCTTATGACTTGATCTTGCACTATCGTGCTGTACGGTACCCTGCTCTCGCTATGTTTATTCTTTGTTTGTCGAGTTATGCCCTAGTGAATCTATTCTTCACTATGGAGCGCTCTCGAGAATGCCCACATCATAAGGCTGACGGTTTTGGATGCCCCAGCTTATCTGTCGAGGGATAATGCCGGGATGGGGGGGTGTTTGTGCTACTCTGGGCTGGTATTGACACCGGTATCATATTCTCCCGGTACCCGGAGTGCATGATGCTTGTTCTTGTGCGGTATTGTCAGGCACGTTAGTAATAGCCACGGCATGCATCACGACCGAAGCGGGTGAACAGCTTGGGGGACTGGACAACGGGTGTTGAGCGTGTTATCATATGTTGAGCCGCTCTTTTCCCATCGCTCTTTGTCAACAACAAGGCTCCTCTCAACACTATCCTGGACGGGTTCTCACACCATACGATAGTATTGCAGGGATATTGCCGGATATGGGATGAGTTGGCGTTGGCGGGGGGGGGGTCTTTTTTTTTGTTTATTCACTTACATTTTTGATATTGGATTACGCCGGCGGTCCGATGGCTACATTGTGTGTTTAGTGGTCGAAATGGCACAGCTACTATTATACCGTATGATTGGGGTGTTTGTTTCTTCTTTTGCCTTTTTGGTGCACGGTAGGGTTGGGGTATTGAAGTGTGGCATGGGTTGTCCTGGTATGCTATAATGCATTCTCCCTGGTTAGATTGGCGTTGGCATGGTGCTTGTTTCTGGAATGTTCCTGCGGTAGTGGTCGCCGTATTTGAGGATTTTTCAATTGGTATAATATGTTCCGTTGTTCATATCGTGCTTAAGGTATGATACCGGTAGATAGATGGGCCGGGTGCGAGCCGCTCCGCAATCTGTCTTGTTTTCATTCAGTGACAATTTATTCACGATCCATCACTCGCCATGCGGACCAATGCGACGCTATGTTAACTGTGGAATCCTCCTCCTCCCCTTCCGCCCCCTTCTGAGGGTGCTCTCTACCTTTGACGCTCGTTTGGGGATTCGGAATGACTTGGGTATTGCATTGTCCTGAGCCCGGTCGGCAGGGAAGCTTTCCTATCCATTGTGCTCAGTCATCAGCTGGGTGATGGGTCCAATAGTTACGTGCGTTGCTCGAGCCTCGTAGTGGCACTTGCTTTGATGATTGGCCTAGGGAACTCCTATCTATTCCTAGTTTTCTAATCCTCGTCCTGCCCGTTATGCGCACCTCCATATACGTCAATCAACATCATTGTAGATTCCGGTTGGAATCAGAGGTCTTGACTGGGAAACAGCACCCAACGCTTCTTGTCCGTTGCTCGCCGAGGTTCCGATGCGCCCCTTTGAAGTCAATTGTTATCAGACGGCCTTCTGGTTAGCTGGGTTAGCGTCTATGATGAAAACCTTAGATAATACTTCTCGGTACCGGAGGTCTAGCTAACGTAGCTAACCCTACTGGCAACTGCTCAGGCGGATTTGGTGGGCTATGTTTCAAGATCTAGGTGGTTCCTTTCTTGAGCTTATGGCGTCCCTGGTCGTCCCTGGTCGCCCAAAGAGGCAGATATCTGGAAGAAAAGTTGGCCCGGGGAGCTCTGAAGTGATGGTGGATCCTACAGCACAGGTGCCTGATGGACTTGGACATACAAGTTACATGCATATAGAACCCGAACACTTGAGTCCGAGTTTTGTATGGGCGGTCAGATACGCATAGATAATTTACCATACAAAATTTTTATCCCTATCCTTTCCTGCACCAAGGAATAGTTACATCGGGGATACTAGCCATGGAATTCGGGGAACATTTGTCCTGTGACAAAGAACGCGAGTGTTTTGGAGGTAGAGCATAGATATACACCAGAACCCCCTCCCCCGTTCCTTGTTCTATCGATATCATGAGAGAGCACTATGATTGGATACCAATGTCCTTTTTTTACCAAAGATAAAGTATTAGGCGCCTGAACTGTATATTTTCTGAAGAAGCAGTTAAAAGATCAAGAAGAGAGAGTAACTATCGCCCAGTTCCTATGGTCTAATGGCTTAGGAGACTGGTGGGATAATTTGAAACAGGGATCATCATGAGTTCGAATCCGGGGGCAGTGGAGTATCGTAGTCGAGCATTATAAAAAAAAGCTCGGCGAACCACTTTTTTTTCTGGGGGGTAGGTCTAGGGCTGGTAATGAATGCCCTTGGGTCAATTCTCGCCAAATGTTGTTCGGTGGGACTGCTGGTTGGTGTTCGGGTACTATATGCCCGTAACTTGTAGAATCGAGTATCATAGTAGTTTCTTCGTTTCCGGCCCCCTGTTTGGGGTCCCAGTATTCCGGCCAAGGAGTTCACATACCCGCCGATTTATATAAGAAGCCTGAGCTGACTTAAACGTGGGTAAACCGAGTTTTGGGAAGCTGACTAAACCGTTTGAAGAGGTTTACCTGGTTCTTCTCGCTGACCCAATTCTAATATCTTTTACGCTTGTAAAAGGGTGTGAGAATTTCCCGGCGCCCATTCATGACTATCCGGAATATCTCTGGATGTGTCAACCGGCAACAAGTCCAGATTTTTTCCCAATCGTTTGGCCGTTCCCTATGTCCGTCAAGTGTTGCCATTTTAAGAGTGGTGAATTTGATTTCTGTATATATTTTAGATGTAGTAGCTCTCCTTGTATCGGATGGCGTAATATTTTCGAGGACCTGTGTCGCCCTATCTGAACCTAAATTGACCTATTGAACTTCGATCATAGCTCGGTGCTTTTGTAACTTAGCGGTCGGGCTTTGTGAGATCTTTAACGGGCGTGGGGCTGGGGTCAAGCACAAACATGAATACCTGATGGAATAGAAACAGCTCGTCACAGCCCGCTCCAAAACCAGTGGGTTATGAAGTCCCGGCACTCCTTGCGGTGGAGATAGGTGTAATCGCATCCACAGTGGCTACTTTATCGTAACTCGAATTTCCGGGAGTCCCCACGATCTGCTGGATGTTATTCCACTTGCTTGCTATAACATCTCTCGTGGGCAGAATAGACTTGCTATAATTACAGTGCTTGATATGTGGTGAGTGGTGGACCAATTGTTTTGTGGATAAGGTGTTGTCTCCTGCATATTCATGACTTGAGGAATTGATTCGGTATGCTTGGAGTCATTGTCTGCCATGGAGCGCCCCTTGAGGGAATTAGATAGTCCATTTTTGTCCAGTCCACGCCGCCCCCTATAATATTGGCTTCCCCCTAACCTGGGGGTGGTGCGAATGCGAGTATACGTGAGAACCTCCTGCTACTAGTGTGAGATGTTGATGATTTTTGAGAAGCGGTGGAGGGAGTCACTCCCCGGCCTTGAGCTTGATGCTAGTTTATCGGACAGTACCTAAGTGCCATTGTTCTGGAAAAAAAATTGCTGCTCCTTCCTCGATACTTGCTGGTTCCTTTGCTATTGAATTTCTCCAAACATCGCCTTCGCTAGCTCTTCCGTAATCATCTAATAGCTTGTCAGGAAGCCCAGCACTAGCCCACTCGGATAGAACACTGTCGGTTGGAGGGGTCTCGGCCTTATCTTCGGGATGTATGAATGCTCCGGAAATAATAGAATTGGTTCACCGATTCTTAACCCCATTAGCCCCATAGACCTGGATGGCACTCAACTGCCACTTACCATTGGGATGTTGTGGTTTTCCTGAATTCCCCTCTTTTGTCGGAATCGGGCGTATCCCGCCATAGTTGATAGATCCGAAGACTGCCTCATTTCTAGGTCCTCAAAGGTTTGATTCTGAAATTTAGATTTGACTTCTGAGTCCTCCGTTCTCTGCTTGCTGAACTTGGAGAATGACCGCGGGCCTCTTGTCCACCTCTGCACACCTCACCCAAATAATCCCCACAGCGTATACCTGAGCCGAGAATCTGGACGAACTGGGTACATGTGGTAGAGGGCGATATCTACTGTAGATTTCTGGTTCGAATTTTTATCTGGTGGCGGTGGAAAGGGGGTAGAATTCCTGCTCCTTCTGGCGTCAAAATTAGATCATTTTGATCTAGAGCTGGTGGGGGGAGACTGGGGCTCATTTCAGAGATTGGTTTTACGCCTCTCGGAGCTCTGTAGAATATTAGAGTTAGCACAAACAATTAAGCTCTGTGAGAGTGGTGGAAGATACTATTGATTAATTTCTTGATGGTGACAAAAGTTTCGGTGAAGGGGTAAAAAAGGGGACGGGTGGTGGCGGGAAATCTATTCATATGCGGGAAGGGAATGAGTGTAGAGAGTGACTGTTTGCGGTAGAACCAGTTTTCACGCAACTGTGCGGCTGACGCAGATCCCCCTGGTGGAAGGAGCCATATGCATAGTTGTATTTGTTACAAATTAGGCTGGTGCCACAGCATGCCTCCTACGTTTTCGTTGTGGAATCGCCCTGGTTGCGAGTTTTACTTGACCAGGGACTATTAGAGGTGGTTTGACTAGTAGAATTTCCCTCACGAGGGAAAGGGTGGGTCTCCTAGTTTGGGGGTGTAGATGTGTCTCCAATCCTTCATGTTAAAGAGTAGTCTACAGGTACCTACCAGCTTCATCAAGTATCACTCGCTAAGTGTGTTTCAAGCAAGTGAGCTGAGCAAGCTCGCAGTCGTGTCTGCAGGAACGTCGGAAAGACAGATTCGCAGCCGAGACCGCAAATACGTAGAGTATTATTAAGGTTCATGGCGTGGTATCATACCGTTAAACATATGTTGGAAACTGGGCATTTCGGGGACTCTTGTGGGTGTCTCTGTTCATAGCAGACCCCTCCGCAACGACATACCTCCCACACAATTTTACTCGAGTTGTGAAGGGGCCTGAAAGCGCCCCTTCACGGCCTCTCGGTAAGGGTACGCCTCAACCTTCTATGGGGCTTTGTTAAGCCCTTGGTCTCGAAGACTTCCCTCTCATACGAGTGGCCTTCTGCATGATTTCCTGAAGGGTTTGGAGAATTGGGCCTAAGCCACATCATTCTGCTGCTGCTGTGGATTGCGGGTCGGCCGGCGTGAAAATTGAGAAGTGTCGGGGTTTGTAACCCGAGCCGAAAGTACAACGTTTGCAACCTTCTGGGATCCGGTCTGGAGAGCGGTCGATTGCCCCTGGATTTGTTGGAGGGTTGTATAGGGTAATTCTGTGGCCTCTACTTTCCGGTCTCATGGAATTATATATATATAATACCATGAGCGGGGTGGAGGGTTGTTAGAACGGCGGTTCGTGCTGCACTTCTTACTCGGAGGGAGCCAAGAAAGTACCTCGGTCGCCGTGATGGTCTTCCGTTGTTTTATTGTGGATTGACTAATCAACTTGGAAATAGTCTGGTGTTATGCTATAGATGGGCCGTCGGCAAGAGCACAGCCAACGATGCAGCATGCGTAATAATTCTAGAATGGTAAGTGTGTAGCTCTCCAACTCTGATTTTTCGATGGGCCGAAAGCAGTCAACCAAACCTGAAACCAGGGTTTGCACGCGGGCCGCTCTGTGGCCGGGGGCTACACACTTTCCTCCTATCGGTTCTGGAACCATAAGGTATTATACTCGAGGATATGGGCATTAGCTTAGTTTTGCCTTGCTATTAGAGGTGAGGATGAGGGATTTCTTAAAGGGGCAATTAGGATAATATATGTGGATTAGGCTTGACCGGACCACTTCTAACCGGAAAACAAGCCCAGCCTCGGAACGCTCAGGCTCCACACATCCAGCCACTTAGGCATGAATAGCTTCTAAACTAAGCTACCCGAAAGCTGTGAAACTATGATAACATCATTCTTGGGGCCAATCGTATCGTACGAGAGGAACAAGCGCACAACGCATAGATTCTGTTTTAAACCAAGGAGAATCTCTCATTAAACACCTAAGGAGTAAGAAACACCTCCGTTGGAGTCTACCAGCAACTCGGGAAGAGAAACACTGCCAACCCACTGGCGTTAAAATCCCAAAACCGGGCTTCCGGTAGGATAAATATTAGTTCCCAGGTTGACATTTCATGAAATACCTAGCTGGCGCAGTGGTTAACACTCCTGTCGCAATAGCGGGAGCCCAGGAGTTCAATCCATGCTGACAATCAGTTATTATTGAACGATCCGTCATGTAGGGCAGGAGAATTAAAAAATCCTGCCCTATGGGAACTGGGAGATTGAAGAACTTAGCTCTCATCAATAGGGCTGTGGGGTTTAACAATCCTGCTACGAGGTGGTAGAATCCGACTCTAGGCCTTAAAGGTTGGCGATCGGCGGGTAGCAGAAGCAAATGGGAGGGGCGTTGGTAAAGAAAGAAATATAAAAAGAATAAAAAATAAAAAAGAATAGAAAATAAAAAATAAAAAATAAAAATAAATAAAAAATAACTACTTCTTTTACCTTGGGAAGGCAGCTGTTGCCCCTCTTTCTATTTATTGCCTTGTATACATAGCTCTTTTTCTTAGTAAAGCGAGGTAGTGCTAGTATACAGTACCTGAGGTAACGTAAATCTGTCAAAACAGACCCTTATCGAAAGTAGTATTTGCTAATGGGTAAAGATGCTTGGCTCTCTTCTTAGCTGGGGCTCGGTCTTCGTTGTGCTTGGGCATGCGATAGAATCTTCAGTGCTGGAAAGATTAGTATATCTCAACTTGCTCCCCAACAATCTTCTTTTCTTTTTTCCTTCTTTCTCGCTTTTGTCCTGTAGATGATAAGCTAGGAATCCAGAAAGCATAAAGCGATTTTAAAATATTAGCCATTGGGGGAGCTGTGGGTTTCGAGGGTGGATCCGAATGTCTCCCCCGGCTAACTGGTAATCATGCCGGGAGAGCAATCATTTCCGGGTCATTTAACAGGTTCAGAATAGAATTAGATACAAATCGAAGTATTACTAAGAAAGTGAGAGTTCTCAGCATTAAGGTATTGTGCGTGGGCTCCGCTGGGATCAACTTGGCCCTGAAGTGACAGAGCTCGGGCGAGTACCAGTATTGGTATTGGTGTTTCATCGGGCTGAATAGAGTCCTGAGGAATTAAGCCCAAGTTAACGTCTTCCACGCCATAGCGAGCGCCCGGCATAGCGAGCCACCTGCAAGTTTAGGCGATGTGATTGGCTAAACCCAGTCCAGATTTAAACCGTGGCTGGTATTTAGGTGGATGGCTCGCTATGGCGTGGAAGACGTTATTACTGGGAAACTGCTGATGCTAGGGGCAACCTTGCGGTTTTCTTTGCAATGTGAATTAACTTATGGATGGAAGATTTGAGGAGGTTGAAGTGGACCCTTCCAAAGATCCATACACATACCTTCAAAAATACATAAGGCTTTCTAAATGTACAATTCTATTGATAGTACACTTCTGCCACACCTGCCGGTAGAAGGACGATTAAACAAAAAAAAACAATACTCGTTTGACTTGCAAGTAGCGGTAGCTCGCTGTTCATGCACCGCCAAGGGACATGACAGCTTGATTAGAGGTCAAAGGGTCACTGACAAAAGCCCGCCTTTCTGACTAGATACTGCAGTAAACGGTGTGATTGACCTTGGAGTAAACTTCAGCATACAAGTACTCGTATCCCCCCTTACATTGGGTCTGGGCAACCTGGCTTGGCGCCTGATTGGATAGTAACTTGGCAATCGGGCATCTCTGGGCAGTACATAGTGTTTTGGGTGATAACCTATGGCTTCGGGGGGCAACCATTGAAAAGGAGCCTTGAGCAGTAGCGCCGGTATCAGTTTCACAAATTCCTACTGCTTTGGAATATATCGAGAGAAAGGGATGGTTCGATGTAAGATCGCTGCATACAGTATCTCATGGGGTCGTGCCGAATTCAGCAGGTGACAGAGGTATTTGGCTAGGAAGGAATACAATTGGTCGAAGTAGGGTAACAAAAAAATAACCGCTGACCCATGCTCGTCACCAGCTGATATTCATCACTCACGACCCCATGAGAAATTGTAGGAATCTGCTCATAATTTCTGAGTCATTGAGTATTTGTGTAACAAATTTCGGATCCAGCGGCTGGAATTTTTCTAGCTGGGTGCAAGGCATTGCCATCGACCCCGCTTTTCCTCAACCTCAAATAACTTCTTTGGCAGACCTCGAGTTAATCAACACCTTTGCTCTCAACGACATTCAAAGCAGTGGAAACAGAAAAATGTCGCAGACTTTCAGCAATAACCAGAACTCTTTCAACGTCTCAAATACCTTTAACTACACTGTCCCCGATGACGAGTCTAAAATATTGGCGTGGCTATCTCCATTAGAGCCATTGGTACGGCATCGAGACATCGGAGCCCAGCGGGTGGATAGTATAGGAGCCTGGGTGCTAGAAACCAGTGAATTTAGACGCTGGCATGGTGGGAGTAGGGATGGGTCTGGTCATGCAACCCTATTCTGCCACGGCAATCCAGGGGTGGGGAAGAGCTATATTAGGTAGGAGAAAATGCATCATTGCCGGAAATCAAAGAATGGTATGCTGATGGGTTGCGATCACAGCTCCCTAGTTATAGACCAATTATGCGACGAGGCCGTGGAGGAAGATGCTGCCGTTGCGTGTTTTTACTTCGACTTTGCTGCCCGGCATGAGCAGTCGCCAGCAAATATGCTCGGCTCCTTGCTGAGACAACTTGTTACCGGATTGGAAGGAATTCCAGAAGCGGTAGCCCGGGGCTTTCGAAATCAGAAAAAGGTGATTGGGGGTAGGGGACTACAGGTTTCAGCGATTTTGGAGATGTTCCAGGCCATCCCGACCACCAAGCGTACGTTTATATGCGTTGATGCACTAGACGAATGTGCACCAAAGCATCGGATGGTAATTCTTGAGTCATTAGGACAGATTGTGCAGGGGTCACGGAATATTCGCATATTTGTGACTGGAAGATCCCATATCCGGAGCGAGGTGGAAAGGAAGCTGGATGGAGAGGCAGCATTCATATTGGTAGAGCCTACGGAAGATGGTATCATTAGCTATCTGCGTGAGAAGCTCAGGGATGACACTACCCCGGAGGTGATGAACAGCACATTGGAGGCAAATATTATGGAGAGCATCCCCGCGATAAGCTCGGAAACGTATGTACGGACCGGTGCAAGGGTAGAGCTACGCAAAGATATCTCAGGTTAAGAGCTGACATATTTAAACCTAGATTCCTACTGGCTTCTCTTCACATGGAGGCAATCTTGCGAGAAACCAGTATCTCTCGCCGAGGAAAAAGGCTCAGGTCGGTGAAAGATGGGGCAGGGTTAGGGGACGCATATGGTGGGATGCTAGAGCGGATAAGAGCGCAGGGCGGGGAAAAGACGAAACTCGCGATAGCTACTCTCACATGGATCTGCCACACGGAACGGCCGTTGCAAGTGGACGAGTTATGCCATGCGCTAGCAGTGGAAATAGGAGCGACGGATTTCGACCCCGATAATGCTCCTTCGATAGATACCTTGCTAAGCTGCTGTCAAGGATTGATCACAGTCGATAAGGAAGCCTCGACTGTGCGGTTAATCCACTTTACCGTCAAAGAGTATCTCTGTAGTCATCCAGATCTCTTTTCCAAACCTCACTCGGCAATCGCAGAAGCTTGCTTGACCTATTTGAATTCACAACAGGTCAAGAACCTCTCGTCTCATCCTCTCCTGGACCACCAAAGCATGCCATTCCTCGAGTATTCTTCGAGATATTGGGGCACACATGCCAATAAGGAACTCTCAGATCACGCGAGGACCCTTGCGCTGGAGCTCTTAAACCAGTACGAATACCACGCATCCGCTGTGTCGCTTTTAAAGCAGGCGCTGCCTCTAGGGTGTGTAGGAGGGATCGGTGCTTCCCCGTGCTTCTCTGGGCTACATTGCGCGTCTTTCTTCGGGATTATTGAACTTGTGTCTGCGTTGATAAATGCGAAAGGTTGCCAGATAAATCAACCCGATTGTGCCGGCAATACACCACTCTTATGGGCGGCGAGGAATGGGGATGAAAGAGTGGTCAAACTACTACTAGAGCGGAATGGTGTCGACCCCAATCGTCCGGGTATGGGTGGCCGGACGCCGCTCGGGTGGGCTGCTTCAGGGGGGCGTGGAGAGGTGGCAAGGATGCTTCTGGGGCGGGAAGATGTTGACCCCGATAGGGCAGATAACCAAGAGGCCACACCACTCTCGTGGGCGGCTCAGAACGGAGATGAAGGGGTTGTGAAGCTGTTACTAGACCGTAAAGATGTCGACCCTAATCGCCCGGATGAGAATGGTCGAACACCACTCGGATGTGCTGCTATCGAAGGACACGAAGGAGTAGTCAAACTACTGTTGGGACGGGAAGATATTGATCCCGATAGGATAGATAACCAGGGGGGTACACAACTCTTGTGGGCGGCTCAGAGCGGACATGAAGGGGTTGTGAAGTTGTTACTAGACCATAAGGATGTCGACCCTAATCGCCCTGATAAGAATGATCGAACACCACTCGGATGTGCTGCTCTCGGAGGACACGAAGGAGTGGTCAAACTACTGCTGGGACGGGAAGATATCGACTGCGACGGACCAGATAACCAAGAAGGTACACCACTCTTGTGGGCGGTTCGAGGCGGACATGAAGGGGTTGTGAAGTTGTTACTAGGCCATAAGGATGTCGACCCTAATCGTCCAGGTGAGAATGATCGAACACCACTTGGATATGCTGCTCTCGGAGGACACGAAGGAGTGGTCAAACTACTGCTGGGACGGGAAGATATTGACTGCGACAGGCCAGATAACCAAGAGGGTACACCACTCTCGTGGGCGGCTCAGAGCGGACATGAAGGGGTTGTGAAGTTGTTACTAGGCCGTAAAGGTGTCAACCCGAATCGCCCAGATGAGAATGATCGAACACCACTCGGATGTGCTGCTATCCAAGGACACGAAGGAGTGGTCAAGCTACTGCTGGGACGGGAAGATATTGACCCCGACAGGCTAGATAACCAAGGGGGTACACCACTCTTGTGGGCGGCTCAGAGCGGACATGAAGGGGTTGTGAAGTTGCTACTAGACCGTAAAGATGTCGACCCTAATCGCCCTGGGAAGAATGATCGAACACCGCTTGGGTGTGCTGCTAACGAAGGACACGAAGGAGTGGCCAAACTGCTGCTGGGACGGGAAGATATCGACTGCGACGGGACGGATAACCAGGAGGGTACACCACTCTCGCTGGCGGCTCAGAACGGACATGAAGGGGTCGTGAAGCTACTCCTAGACCGCAAAGATGACAGTCCCAAATACCCAGATGAGAATGATCGAACATCACTCGGATGTGTTGTCGAGGGAGGACATGAATGAGTCGTAGGGCTTCTTCAAGCTTGGAGGTCTGTGGAAGGCCTGGATGTGCATCGGCCCCACCGGTGGTGGGGAATTTGCACGAAGTAGAGCCCGGTTCACCCAATCCATTACACTTAAATCGCTCGGGATTTTTCCTTTTCTAGTGCTATCCTCGCCCGACCTTCGCGAGCCTAATATACTGGCCTTTGCCGTCTTCTCCTTTTGCCTTATATGTCCTTTACGTCAATCCTGAAACACGGTCTTGAGAAAATTTCCCCTGCTGTCGTTGGCTGAAATCCTACTTGTATGTCAAATTTTACCCTCTGAAAGCTCAGGATGTTTGTTAAAATTTATGGATGGCGGCTTACGAGTTTTCCTTTCCTTGTGTTTAGCGTACAACAACTAGGGTGCTATTTCATTATTTATCCTGATTATCATTCTCCAGTGGAGTGAATCCCTTGTTACAGAATCTCCTTTGTTTTCTACTTGTTCCTTATTTATTCATTTCCTCGTTTCCCCTTACTAGTGATGGGCGGATAGATGGTTAGGAGATAAACTGCAAATATACTATTCTTTCCAATGGCCGAGGGCCTAGCATAGGGGTTCCTGAAGCAAGCATGAGAAAGAGAATCGGCTCTAAACAATGTATTACCGGATGGTATCCCCGCAGTGAATTAGCGCTCGATTTACTCATTGGCACCCGAAAAATATCAACCGCTTTCCCTAACTCTTCCGAGTTCCTGCTATACTTTCCCCACTTTGCCCTCCGGATAAGCTACCTCCTAGCCATGAGGCCCTCAAGAAGAGCTATTAAATTAGCGCGAAGGTAGCAACCTGAGGAACTGCAATTACAGACTGGCCTCCCGGGCCCACGGCTATCGATGCGCCGGAAATTTGGGCTACACTGGAATCTGTTGTTGGGAGAAACGAATCTGTAGGTAGCCCACGGGACTCAAATATCGACGTTGGTTGAAAAAGAAGAGGGAATGAATGGGTGCATTCTCAGCACCTGGGTTGAAGGGACTATTGCGATTGGGCCATCTCGCCATGTTGGGATGCTAGCAAGCACTGGGTGTCGCACAGTACTCCGTGCTGTAAATTACGGGTTCACTGTACCGGGATTTTTCGTATCAATACCCGATGCATATACCTATCCATTAAATTTCCCCACACTCGAATCATTTTCAAACCAATATTGGCTTTTGTCTTAGCGCTAGCAGCGCTAACGAGCTCTGATACCATTCGCAGTGGCACGTAGGGCGCTGTAGCGTGCTGTATTACCTGCTGTGGGCTAGAAACCGTGGATGGGAAGTGTGTAATAAACCTTGTTCAAAGATGGAGGAAATTGATCTGGGCTAGCCCGGGAGCCTGTTGGGTGTAGCGAAGGGAGGAAGGGAGGGAAATTGGGAGAATAGATGGTATGAAGGTTAAATACCGTAGCAATGGGGACAGGTTCTATTGTAAATTAGAAAATGGCCCTGACTCAGCGTGTGGGGGTATCTTATCTAGCTGATAGAATAGTTTGCCATAAGGCTCGGCGGGACAATACACACCAAGACTACCTTGACATATCAATACCAGTATGCTGGAACTGGTATCATAAGGAAGAGGGGGCGGTCAAATGCTAATGCAGAGTTTCGGGTTATGGGAGCACTGGGGATGAGGGCTAGTTGGCTCTGGGGCGGGTTGGAGGCTAGGTCGCTTTTAAGGGAGGAAATGATTTAAGCTGTTTAGTAAGAATAGGAAAGTCGGAGGAATGATTGTTGCATATGGTAAGAATTTGAATAATTGAACCTCACGCTACGACGTTGGAGTTGCCTTTGCTGGTAAGGTGGGGCTCTTTTTCCTCTTTCTTTCTGTCTTAGGCTCGGGCTAAGTGGGTGAGCTATCGCTGTGCTTCTGTCCCCCTACCCAAGAGAGGGAACTACTGTACGGGCGTCTTAGCTTAACCTTATTTTATTCTAACTACGGTACCGGTCAATCTATCGTACTTAAAGACACTAGCCGCATTCCCGGACACCGCCCCAGGACATAGTTCCACTAAAGGAAAAATTCCCCTCGCCCTGCTTACTAACGAAGAAACCCCCCCCCCTATCTCTTCTGGCCTCACCCTCAATTTCAGTCCTCCGCAGGGGAAACCGCCTCCGCGCCCAGGTGTCTTAGCGCGAGGCTCAATTATTCGAGTTCTTACGGTATCCCTTGGACTGGTGAGACCTGCAGATTGGGGACCTTCCTAATTCGGGTGGCTCTACCTAACGAAAAATCATGGAATACGGTACAGTAACAAGGCTTTTCTCCGCAAAAAGGTTGCTAGCCACAGCATACGGAGGTACAGCTCCTAAGTTTTGTATGTTGCACAGGGGGTAAGGACAGCAAACCTCGTTTGTGAAACATACAAAACTTGGGCGCTGTACCTCCGTAGAGCTACTACCGGCATACGGAAGGTCCCCAATCTGCATGTTTCACCAGTCCATGGGGTAAAGAAGCCTCCGAAGCAAGGCGACAGTCGCGCCCTGGCGTCAAGCTCTTGCCCTCTTATGCCCTTGTTATGCGCGATATTTTTATTTTTTTCCCAGCGGGGTGTTTAAAAGTTCTGTATCGCCACCACATGGTACCGGTCCGTAGCTTTAGGACAGGGTCCCAGCAGCCTTGCGATGAGCCTATTTGCCTCCCTCACTGAGGTGTTTAAGCACAGCTTACCGGTACTGCAGTACCGGTATAGTATCCGGGGATAGGGGAGCAAGACGTGTAAATTAAAGTAAATAAACCGTCTGCGTGGAAAGAAGCTTGATATAGGAGGAGGATATCTTGATCTTAATTCTATCATCACACTTAGGAGGGGAACAAGCATCCTTAAATACATAACTCAGAAAACCTTTACATTCTAACATCTTCCTTTCTCAGGCTCTCTTTCCCCACGATAACATTCACCACGCCTCTTCTCTCTCCGTCCAACCTCCCTTGATCACTTCGCATCCATTCCCTCCATTCCCTCTGCTTCACCTCTCTTCCATTCCTAATACTTCTCCTTTGCTTCTCTTCTCTTGACCCAGGTTTCTTCAATGCGCTCCTAGCTCCTACTTCGTTCTCTGTTTTTTTCCGATTATTCTTATTTGTCCATTATACGAGAAGTAATAAATTTTAGATATGTTGTTGTTCTTGATGCGCTAAGGTCGTGCTAGGAATTATATTACAAAGCGCCGGTGATTCACAATACGGTATAAATAAAGGTAAGTTATCAACGTCCAAGCACTAGTATGGTTCCGGAAGACTAGACTCTGTACCGATTTTAAGATAAAAGGTGCCACGATATGGCTGCTACACCAAGCGTAATACTTCAGTATTATAGCATGCTGCATTCTTAGAGCAGCGCCGACCGCTTGGACAGTTCAATCCACTCGGGCCTATACGTGGTGCCACTAAAGGGGCTATAGGCACTCCGAAACTCGCTCAGACAGAACCTGCACACAGGAGCAGAGCAGGAGCTGGAGGGGGACTGCAAGAAAAGTTGTTCTGAATTCAAGAGGGAGGCCACATAGAGTACAAATTCTATAGCTGTAATTTTTTTTTACTTTGGACAACTCTGTGGTGCTCGTTTGTGGTTGGTTTAGGCCGAGAAAGGAAATGATAATTCTTCGCTGGTTTTTAGCCGGCAAAGCCTTCTGCAAAAAAACGCCAATCATAGAAGTATCTAATGAGTCATTGAGCAAAGTATAGCTAGTATATATTTCCTCTTTAGCAATTGGAGTTTTTTGCTCTGGTAGATACACTTTAGGAAAGCACCATGGCAGAAGATCATGCCAGTTGAGCTGCCACGCTACCTCACTCACCGGTCACAAGAAAATTCCCGGAAATAAAGGTATAAAATAATATATATATATTCACTGGTGCTTAAAGGTCCTATTTGTTTATGATCTATGGTACCTGCAACTGATGAAAAGCCGACTCCATAACCCATGACTCTATAACGCTGTCATTGAATGTCAAATTGAATACCGGAAACTAAAAGAGAAACTACTCTCTGCCTTGTGATGGAGTAACCCCATCGTGGTATGTTAGGTTAGGGCACACTTGTAGGTGTGAGCAGGGCTATTGACCAGACCGCGCGGCGGTGACTGGTGTTGTGTGGTAGGAGCCCACTGTGCGGGCCACCACAAACTGTATCTAGTCTGAGCTGCGTTCCTTTCTCCTTACGAGAGCAACTCATGGTCATCACACTCCTTTGCGAACACACTTGTGATATATATCGGATATCGAACACATCTCAGTTTTCTTATCAGCGACTGACCCGGATCGTTCTCGTGACGACAGATCCGATCATTGCTGTGCCCTTGCGGTGCCTGTCCGACGGCATATTCCCTGCGCGGAAACCAGACCTCCATCAGGTTATGAGCCCGGCCA
>Ga0307513_10001866_pt1 | contig 29943 bp, 27 predicted proteins | sample 15_EM_MG_FD_202174 | JGI IMG/M metagenome (GOLD analysis project Ga0307513, IMG submission 202174) | Populus trichocarpa ectomycorrhiza microbial communities from riparian zone in the Pacific Northwest, United States - 15_EM | ecosystem: Host-associated > Plants > Roots > Unclassified | place... | reverse complement strand
GGTCTCTGTACCAACGATCTGGAGGGGGGCGAGCCACTTTTGTATTGATGAGAATTGACTAGCAGAATTGCAAAAGGCCTTTAGTTAACTAGCTTTCATCAATGTATTAATTGGGCCTGAACTATTGCAATGTTGTGATGGTTGACCGAACTTCGTACACGTTCGTCGAAAATGATGTTTTGAGAGGTTCCTGCTTTTCGGCGTGATGGGACATAATATCTCCAGGCTTTTGAAGGAACAGAGTAGCCGATGAATACAGCAGGAAAAGCACGAGCGTCGAGTTTTCGCCGAGTCGGAGAGTCATTGTGCACATAACACTGTGAACCGAAAACGCGGAGGTTGCTGATGTCGGGTTTCTCACCCCAGAATGCTTCGTAAGGAGTCTTGTTTTTGATAACAGCAGTAGGCGAACGGTTCTTCATGTAAATGGCGTACTCAACAGCTTCAGCCCAGAGGGACAGTGGAAGTTGGGACTCGATGAGGATGGTGCGGACGCGATCCATAATGGTGAGGTTTAAGCGTTCCGAGACACCATTTTGCTCCGGAGTTCGTGGCGTCGTTTTCTGGTGTACGATGCCGTGTTCCTTCATATAGAGTTCCCATTGGATGGTGATATACTCGCCGCCATTGTCGGATTGGAAGATTCGGAGCTTTTGACCAGTTTGACGTTCGACTTCCTTATGCCAGGCTTTAAACGCTTCGAATGCTTCGCTTTTCTTGTGGAGATAGTAGGTCCACGAGTAGCGAGCAGAATCGTCAGTAAAGGAAATGAAATAAAATTTTCCACCGAGTGACATGACGGGTGCTGGTCCCCAGAGGTCTGAGTGAACGAGGTTGAGAATTTTTGCTTTTCGAGAAGAGACCTTCGGTAGCGGGGTACGTTGCATTTTGCCTTGAACACAGCATTCGCAAATAGATGGCGTAGCTTTCAGGTGTTTCTCGGACAGTGTGACACCGCGAACCATGTTCTTCTTGAACAACTGTTGAACTGACCGCTTGTTGAGATGACCAAGACGTCGGTGCATCAGGTCTAATGTGATTTCGGAGTTCGTCGTATGATAAACTTTTGTTGGAACTTCCGTTGCGGTGTCACGAGATATGTTGTTAAGATAGTATAGGTTGTTTCGCATGGTGCCAGTGAGGATAACGTCGTTGGTTTTCGCATCAGAAATAGTGCAACGCCCGTTAGCGAACTCAATTCGACATCCGGCTTTGTCAAATCTCGAAACGGAGAGAAGAGATACACCCGATGAGGGTACGAACATTGCCTTAGATAGTGTGATGCGGTTGACGGAGTTCTTGTGTCTGGGAGACTTTATCCAGACAATAGCAGATCCGCGACCAGAAGATGATATCGTTCCGTCCCCGAAACCAGTTATGTTGTTCGTGTCGTCTTTATCAAGAAAACTGAAGTCCGACCGCTCGTTGTGGATGTGCGATGTTGTGCCGGAGTCAATGATGATTTGTGTAGGTCCCTTTGCGAGATAAGCTTGGGACACAGAACAAGACGTTGACGTTTCGGTCGGGGAAACATAAAGTAAAGCGGAGTCGGATTGCTTGGCAAGATACGTTCTATTGAGGCGAATGCTCAAACTTGTGGTACTGGTATCGTCATCTTCGTCATCATCATCAACTTTGTGTGCCTTCTCCTTGCCCTTCCGTTTTGACTTCGGTTTTCGGTTCGGGTCATGTTTCGGCCCACCGGGTGACCAGCAGTTGTAGGTTGGATGCGATTGTGGCCTAGGACAACCAGGTGTTCTGCATGGTTCGTGATTGGGCTTCTTTTGGTTCGGCTTATTGTGGCGACCGTAAAGAGCAGCGTCGGATGAGGTGGAGGTTTGCATTTCACCAATGATGAGTTCTTGCTGTCCAGAGCGGATGATGTTGACGAGTTCATCGGTTGTGATCGTGTCGTCTGAGAGATGGGCAACAGTTTGTTTCAGATTTTTGGGTAGACCGGAGCGAATGAGGATGGCGATGTAGGAATCTGGTAGACTTTGTCCACCGAGTTCCTTGAGCAGCCTATTGTGTTCGCATTTGTCGGCTACGAAATCTTCAAACTTGACTGATCCGTCGTAACAGACGTTGACGATTGAGGTCAAATGGAGGGTGATACTGGTGGTAGACTTCGGTTTGTAGAGTTTGTTGAGCTCGGTCCATCGCTCGTGGGATGTTGGGAGGTGCCGGACTTGACTTTGGAGACGTTCCAATAAATTGAGGTTCATCACGATGAAGGCATCGAGTGACTCCCAACTTTCGGCATTGGCTACAGAGTCCTTGTCATTCGGGTCGATAGACGGTTTCGGTTCCACGCCGGTCAGGATCTTTTCGATCTTGAGAAATCGCAGTGCGCTGATGATCGAGTCCGACCAGTGGACATAGTTTTCGTTCCCGTTGAGTTTGACGATTGTCGATAAGACTGTCTTGAGCAAGGTGTTGGTTCCGAGATTCGTAAGGAGTTTCATGAAGTCTGTCGGAGTGGAGGATGATGCGTTGCCACCAGTTGGCATTGTCGGAGGTAGGGTGCTGACGTGTCGTAGAGGTGGTTGGCCTGTTGGTATGAGAGTTGATATAGATTGTGCAGCAGTGACAACAGAGATGTTGGCGAGGCTTGGGAGTTCACCGGTCGAGAGAACGTCGTCCGGGTTGCTCATCCAGCACCGGAGCGTTTAATGCTCCGGGCTCATAACCTGATAAAGGAACTCAGTTGTGACGGAATCAACTGTATTAGATATTATGTACCTGATAAAGGAACTAGTATAATAGTTAGGATTATGAGTGAGCGTAACGAACGAATGAGACTACGAACCTCAGTTGTGACGGAATCAACTGAGGGAAGAAAAAGAGAAAAACATAAGCGAGTGTATGGTATGTTTATCTACGGGATGATCCGGCGGTATCATATGTTACTTTGTAACGTTAACACTCCCAGGAGAAATGACCATCCAATATCTCCTGGAATGGCCACTGCCAAAACAGGGGTCTGACATATATTCCCAGGAACTACCAATTCCAGCTCTGTTCTCCTGTGAAAAACCTTGGAAGTATGAGAAGACACTAAGAGCATTGAAAGAGGTCCCATCAGCCTCTAAGATTGCTGCAATAGGAAAACTGATGGAGATAGCACAGGGGGAGGGATATTGCTCTGTCATTGGTAACTCCCCTAGTATTACTGAAGAGCTATATCTCATGCCATTTCCTCCAAGAAAGCCTGGGCTGACTTGGTTAGCTGGCTTAAAACTGGCAACTATCCACAACATCTGGTGGACAAATAGCTTTGTCACCTACCATGGAAAAACCCACCCTCTGCCAGGCTATTCTACTCCATGGGTGACCTCTCTACCCTCCTCTCTGATAATTGGCTTAGTGGTGAACATATGGACTTTTTTGCCAATCTCTTTAAAAGAGTTGCTGAACACAAACTACCAATTGTGATCACTGCAACTACTTTTTCCCATACTATTAAAGCTATAAAAGGATGGTCTTAGGTCATTCCCTAGGTTTCTCAAGCTTTAAGGTGCATTGGTGTGTTTTGTCTTTTGTTAATATGATTGCATATATAGAATTTCATTCTTAAGATAGTAGCAAAGGTGCAGAAAAAGAAACAGCTATATACCCCATTTTTCCATCATCACCACTGGGTAGTAGTATGTGTAGATGTGGAAAAAAAGGAACTTTCCTATGGTAAGTATGAGGTGCTTTAGTGGTGTATGGTCTGATAACAAGTGACATCAACAGGTAACTCAAAAGAGCCAGCAGATACCACTTCCAAGATTGAGAGGGATAATGTTATCAAAGGAGTCTTCTTGGATTTTGCAAAAGTTCTCTAGAAAGTTGATTTAGAGTGGAAGGGAAATTCTCTCCCCCAGCAAAGGCAACATGATAATTCAAGTTGTGGGCCATGCACCATCAATTTCCTAGAATGGTTAGTATGCAAGGATGTTGACCCATGGACAGTATAGACTTTGGCCACATGGATGCAGATACTAACAACCCTTTGTGTTAGGGGATAAATATCAAGGGTGAAGGTGAAATAATCAGAGCAACCTAAGAAACTGGGTTTGGATCTAACAGATAGAATCTAGATAAAAATCCCATGTCCAACTCCCCAAGTAACCAAAGTGATGAAGACATCTGGCTTACACTCTCTCCAATACCAGCTAGGCTCCCCCCAAGTAACAAAGATGAAGATATCCAGATTACACACTCCCAATCTCTATCTCTTTCCCCAACTCAGTCCCCCTCTTCCTCAACCCCTTTTATTCAGCTGGGGTCAAACAGTTCTAGGTCACCAGGAGTGCACAATCCCCAGGAGTACCAACCATCCAACTCTGATATTGACCTCAAAGCCACAGAATATCAGCCAGAATCCAGTGGTATAAACTACCCCCTTTCAACCATTGGGGACCAGATGGATACAATTCCAAAGTTATGTTTTGTTGAGGCAGCCATTGCTGAGTCAAGAGTGGAAAAATTACCCACCAGGTATTTTTTAAATGAACCTCCCAGGTTCTTTGACAATTTTGTTCAAAACTTACCTACAATTTGTACTCAATTTTACCACAAACTCTCAAAGAACTCATTGAGTATGTGTTTGAGTACATTGTGATCAAATTGTTGGGCATTTTTTTGAAGAACTCTCAATGAGTGGCTCAGGCAAATTATAGGTAAGTTTTGAACAAAATTGTCAAAGAACCCAGGGGGTTCATTCAAAAAATACCTGGTGGGTAATTTGGTAGGTTTCTTTTGAACAAACTCATAACTTACCACTGATCAAATTGAGATCAAAGTGGTGGGTAATTTTTAAAAGAACTCACAACTTACCCCCTGGGCAAATTGAGAATGAATTGATTATAAACTCTCAATAAACTCTCAATTTGCCTGCCAGGTAAGACCCCCTCTGGCTGTCCTGGTTGCAGCAAAGCAGTTACAAGCTTCCTGGGGCCACAGGTATGAAAACCAGGTTGTTTCAAAATGCTCCTCTTGTCCCCTCAACTATGCATAGCATCTTCAAAGCATGTCAGCATTTTATTGGGGATTCCAGAGGTGGGGAAAAAACCTACCTCTGGCACTTTTTGTCAAGTACCAGTAAATTAGCCTTTAGCCCCTCAGGGAATTGATGTTTATCCTTGAGGTGGTTGTATGCAGAGATCATTGAAGCAATCCAATCCAGTGAGGTGAATTCTGAACAGATGCATGGCACCATTGCCAAGTGATTCCAGGTATATGAGATGATGCCTAAGATTGCTATAACCACCAGTATTGCCATTAGGAGCATGATGACAAACATTTCCAATTCTACTGAAGGTAAGGCTCATGACAAAAGTATGACAGTGAGTGACTAGGGAGGGAAACAAGGAAGAGGAGTGAAGGAGGTTGGTCTCCTCAAGGTTGGACTCATATCAACCTGAGCTCACTTTTCTCCTTCATGTTCACACTTGCAACCCACCAACTTGATCACCTTCATTTATCACCCAAGTCACATGATGTACTTAGCAATGCCAAAGAAGAACCAAAGAAGGGAAAGGACCTGGAGTACAGGCTTAAAGTGGAAGAGAAAGTACTGAAGAGCTGAAGCAGCAAAGAAGATTCCACCAACAGCCACTGAGGGTAAGGGTATCCAGAAATAAATGGGAACATTTTAGGAGCATTTCAGAGTCCAGGTCAATTTTCCTGCATTGTAACCAACAGATACATTTAGGGTACATTTAGGTTTCTAAAATGAAATATGAAATATTTCCACTAGTAACATTTAATATGTTCTCAGAAGTGAGTTTTAGATATTCTTAGGCCCACTTTCAAGTGGGAACATCTTAAGTGCATGGCCCATTTACAGGAACATTGAAGGGACATGAGATACAAGGCTCATTCCTACCAAAAACATTGGAGGATTATTTGTGGTGACAGGTTAGGAACATTTTAAATGTTACCATTAGAAATGTTTCAGTTTCATCTTAGAAACACATTCCAAATGTACTCTAAATGTGTCTTTGGTTACAGTGCAGGAAAATTGACCCAGACCCTGAAATGTTCCTGAAATGTTTCCACTTGTTTCTTGGTACTCTTACCCCCAGTGAGCATAGAACTGGAGATTCATTTGTCTATGTGGACCAGAGGGCAACACAGTTTTGTATGCTGGTAGAGGCTTTCTGCCTTTAGGAAGACAGAAGAGCAGGGTGTTCCATCAGTTGATAGAATGGAGCAGTAAAATACACTGTGCACCTTGATTTTGGGGATTGGAGCTCTAATGTAGGTTGAAACCAGACACATGACAACATTTGAAAACTGTAGCCCTCCAGAGTGGTTGTTAAGCTTGGAAGGAGCTCAGGGTTCTGCCTCTTGATAGTCTGGCCTTTCCTGCAGTGTTTTTTTTTAGGTGCTTGATGGTTCTTGTTGGCTTTGGTTCAATCCCTTGCTTGCAGGTCCAGCAGTTGAGGGACTTCAGCTCACCATTGACATGCAAGCCCCAGTCCCAGAGCAAGGAGATAGCTTTGTTGGTGAGGACAGCAGTGTTGTTCTTAAAACCCTCTCCTTTTGTTATCACAGAGGGGGGTGGATTCAGTCAGCTTTCTTCTGGAGAAGTTGGACAATGTGCTGCTCACCTTCTATTCCACCCTTGTTAAACTGGTCTTCTTTGTAGCTTGAATGTCAGACAGGAACAACTTTATCAATGGAAGGAATACAGCTCACCAGGTTGTGGTCATGCTCTGGCTTCATTGATGGGGCTCTGGTTGTCAACAACCATGGGATGCTCCTCTAACTCAGTCACTCTGACATCTTCATCAATGTCAACAGACATTGGAGCTGCTGCTAGCATTGAGGATTCAGCAGAGGTGGGGGTATTGACCAATGTTGAACTACTTTCAGATTGTTGACTGGGAGCATGGGCTGCTTTGAGTTGGTGTTTTAATTCATTACTGTCAATGCATTCATACTGTTTTGACAGGGTGCATAGAAGAGCTTTTGAGGTAGAAAATTATAAAGAAAATATAAGAAACAGTATAAATACCATCAGCCTATTTTATGTTTTAAAAAGTGTAATTAAATTCAGACTTTTCTCAAGATCCTGAATGGTACAACAAGAAAAGTTTGAATTCAATTACACTTTTTTAAGATGCAAAATAGGCTAATAGTATTTATACTTTTTATCACATTTTCTTTATAGTTTTCTGCTTTAGAAAACTCTTCTATGCACCCTGTGTCTGATAGTTACTGATGCATGGAGGCAAGAAGGTATTGAAAACCAACCTCCTTGCTTCTTGAAATGGAACTCTCAACTGTTTTGACTCCAGAAAACCTTAGGGCAGATACAGTGATAAGACAGCTTGCAAGTTTTGGAGTCCTGTGTGGTCTCTGTAACTAAGACTGGACAAGGCATGGTTTGTGAGCTGGTAAAGGATATCTGCTATGACTGCTTACATGTGCATTCAGTGGTGCCCCTCAAGATGAACAAATTGGCATTCACAGCCTCTATGTGACTCCAGAACTCCTTGAACTCCAAGAAGGACAATGGGCAACCTAGACAGGTCAGCATTCTGTAGGTGTAGCTGATATAAAGGATTTAGTGGAAAATTACCTCAACATGCAGTGTGGTGCTGAACCTTTCACTGGGGACAAGGGGGAAAATACCCAGTAGGCACATGGTGAACATATTATGATAACAGGCACCACTTGATCACAATGTGCTTAACAATCAAAAATCACCCAACATTTTAAATGTTTGCTGAAATGCAGTCACAATGTGCTTAGTAATTAAAACTTGAGTGCATTTTAAATGTTTTCCTGCCATGTGACCAAAATGTGCCCTGTAATCAAAATGTGCCCTGCAGTTAAAAATAACAATGCACCCACCCCTGGTCACTCCCAACTTGGCTAGCTTGAACAAGACGATACCCCTAGAAAATGATCAATCAAACATCAAGATAAACAAGATCATACACATACTGAATCGCCACAATGACACAAATGATCCTTCATATCAGATATTTCCATCTCCACCTTCATCAAGTCATCCCTCAAAGAGATCACTTCATCTCTGTACTGCCAAACCCTGTCAATGTCATCCCTGTGGTGATCCAATTGATCTTGATGTTTAGACAACTCCTGATCATATTTCATGTCACATTGTTTGTTATTGTCTGCCATGAGCCCTGTCAGGGCCACTCTGCGCTGAGACCTTCTCCAGGAAACAACTCCAACTGGGAGTTACTAACCAGTTCTTGAGTAGCTTGCCCTTACTAACAGAGACAACAATGAACTACAGGTGTGGGTAGAGGTCTTCAAACCAGGGGGTAAAGGAGTAAGGCAGGGCCTTGCACAACGCTGGATGATGGGTCAAGGAGGCAGTGGATGCACTGGTGAGGGGAAGAGGGAATAGAGTGGAAGAGAACAGGCCTGGTGTCCTGTATCTTACAGTAGGTCTCTGAGCTTGTCCAAAGAGTCTTCAGGCAGAGGAAATCCTGTAATAACAAACCTAGCAAATACAAGCACTATTTGAGGTCCTTATATACTACCAGAGTGGCCTGTGACAAGTGACAAGTAATGCTGAGTCAAGGGGATGACCTAAAGTCATAATGAGTCTTCATAGGAATGAATGTGGGTCATCTGAATGGCATGACAAAGAAGAACTGAGAAGCGTGGGAATAACCAATAAGAAAAAGAAGAGGAAGTGACACCATTGTCATCAGGGAGACTAATGGGGGAGCATGGGAATGACCAATGAGAAAATAGGGACAGTAGTACCACTTTCGTCACCAAGGAGATTGATGGGAACAATGGGTGACGTGTGCTGGTTGGGAAGAGGTGGATAAAAGGGGGCTTCCTAGGGTGCCAATTCATCATCCACTCGTCCTCCAAAACCAACAAACCTAGCTTTCTCCTGCCATCCTCTCATCTTCTCATTACCCATCATCATGCCTAGAATCTCCCAGGACACCTACCACATCCATGGCATATCCATCTCTTGTACCAACCAGGGACGCTATCCCCATTCTTGCTCTAACATTGTCAGTCCTTACCCCAAGAATACCACCATCATCAATCGCCTGGATGGTGAGGGGGCTGGTTATATTGACAACCCCATGGGCGATCTGTATAATGAGGATTTCTTGTGGGGGACCACCATCCAGACTGCTCATATTCAGAGTGATTGTAGGGTGTTGTAGCCAAAGAGGGATAGGGTGTTGGATCACCTGATCACGTTGGGAGTACAGAATACCAGTGAGAGGTGGGAGCCTGGTATGTTGACTAGGGGGAGGAGTGTTCCTACCAGTTTGGAGATGAGGCATGCCTCCTCTATTGGAAGTCGGCTGCTCAGTTGTATTGATGTTATAGAAAAGGAGGTGGGGAGAGCTGATTCAACGTGTTGAAGCATTGAACTGACTTCCTTCTTTTTAGATACATCAGGAGCGCACTGAGCGTAAGGAGATGGAGGATGCTTTCAAGAAGCAGGCCTTGGATATGGACGATGTCATCTGACAGAACAAGGAGCTCAGCAATTGTCTGGTTGAACTGGAGAAACTCTGGTTGGCTGAGGAACAGTTTACCATGGAGTTGTGTGGATGTGTTGAGGCACTGCAGGGCCAGGTTTGCAAGTGTGGGCTTTCTGGAAGTAAGGAAGTTCCCATCGAGGTACGTCCAACGCTTCCTTCATCCAAGAAGTTGGTGTTGACATTCTTCTAGGTCTTGGATGACGAATTGGAGTATACCTCCTATCCCACCATGTCCGAGGAGCAGCTGATGTTGGGGTTAGACATAGCCACTGTTCTGGGTGTACTGGAGAACCTCCAAGTGCTCTGTCTCCTGATCCCTTGCCTGTGATGGCGGAGGTTCGTCCCATTCATGCTGGGCAGAGAGTTCTTTGCTGTGGTCATTGTGGGCAGCCACTGATTGGGTACATGGTACCAGGTGGTTTGTCCTTCCAGCAGCAATCTCTGTCATTGGAGGGTGGTCAACCGTGGATATCTAGAGGATTGTCCACCAGTGACTTCTCCCAGAGTGGAGAGTCTGGGTTGTCTGGGGAAATTGCCTGACCATGGTCTGCCTAGTAGGTATGAGGTAGAGAGGGTCTTGCTAGAGTATGACATCCTTCGATGGTCCTCTTATGCCAAGTTCTGAGAGGCAGTGCATCTGGAAGCAGAGATGGAGTGGATGGTAGATACCCTTTTAGACACCCATCTTGTATCTCCTAACCTCCCTGAATAGTCCAATGCTGATCTTGGTGTCTGGTTGTGAAGTGTGAATTGTGAAATGAATAAAGAGTGTGGGGTGGTAAGGAATAAAAGGGTCCAAAAGATGTGGAGACATAGAGAAAAAGGAGTCTGAAAATTGTGTGCAATGACAAGCCCTAAGGCTGTTTTCATCTGCTCGACTTCTGTGACCAAGAGGTTGTTGTCACGAACTCAAGATTTAGTTGATCAAATCAAATAAATTACAATTGAGATTTGTGACATAAAAGACAAGAAGAAAAGGAGTAACATTGGTATTATAAAAACTAATAATACATTCAATGTTCACAACCGCATGCAGAATGGTCCTCTACAAGAACACCATGAAGAACATGACAAGGATGGTGTACACTACAATCACAGTACTGAAACTGTCCATCCACCACCTGACAGTAAGAACATCCAAACATGTTATGCTCCAATTTGATCCCCTCTTGCAAAAGAATCCACCTCATCACATCCACTGCCTCCTGAAGACCATCCCTCATTACCTGGTAATGGAACTCCTGTAAAGCCAATGTCAAGGACTTCTCCTTGGACAACTTCTTCAAACGATCACGAGTCTCCTGCAACCGAGGGATACAATGCTGTTGGGGGGGATGATCCTCCTTGGAAGACGAAGACACAGTTGGAGAACTCTTCTGTCATTGTGATCAGCAATGGGACTGACGCTGATGATAAGAAGGAGGTGGAGTGGTAGACGCTGTTGATGGAAGCGGAGGACTGAGACTCAAGCAAAGGGAGGGTAGAGGGACTGTCTGGTCCATCTGCTCCCTGAGAGTTAAATGTCTCATTGACAACATCACAAGTACAAGCTCCTGAGGGAGAGAAGACTCCATAGGAGGAGAGAGATCCAATCTGTGAAAACAAATGTCCAATGGGCTCCCAATGAGTCTCAATGTAATGCATCAGCATTGTGTGACCCATTACTGACTGCATTCAGACTTGTTCCATGTTGGATGCCATGGTAACATAGTTTTTCTTCAATTGATGATTTATTATCACCAAACCATCTATGGTCTCCTCCAAAGCATTGATACGAGCATGTTGCTCGTCCATAATAGAGATGGTACCCAAATGAAGTTGCCCAGCAACTTCCTCATTTATCCTCATAGCAATCACCTCCAAAGTCACTTGAGGGAGGGTAGTAGGAGGACACTGATAAATATACTGACCAGTGCAGTAGGATAAATTGATCTATAACATTGGTCAATCCCCTTGAACAAATCTCAAGAGTCATTGCCCAGACATACCAATTCATTAGAGTCAGGGACATAGAAGTCACTATTGTCTATATCCCAAACCTTGTTATAAGAAGCAGAGGGAGTGGAGAAAGTGATGTTGATGGGCATCATTGACAAAGAGGTTTGAGTTCTTTGAAAAGAACCTGCCAGGCACATTGTGGTCAAATTGCTGGGTATTTTTTGAAAGAACTCTCAATGAGTGGCTCAGGCAAATTGTGGGTAAGTTTTGAACAAAATTGTCAAAGAACCCAGGAGGTTCATTCAAAGGATGCCTGGTGGGTAATTTGGCAGGTTTCTTTTGAATAAACTCACAACTTACCCACTGATCAAATTGAGATCAAGGTGGTGAGTAAGTTTTGAGTGAACTCACAACTTACCCACTGGGCAAAGTGGGAGCAAATTGATCACAAACTCTCAAAAAACTCTCAATTTGCCTGCCAGGTAAGACCCCCTCTGCCCCCAGTGCTTGCAGATGTCCTTAGTGTTCTGCAAGTGAAATGTGGGTGCTGATGCTATGAGGATTCAGCATCTGGAGGAGCAGTTCAATGATTTGTTGAATGCAGTCACTTCAATGCAGGACAAGCTTTGTACCTGTGGGGATGATGAGCTATGAGACTTCTTATGATCTTCTTTTTTTGATTATCCCTAACATTTTAGACCACCGAGGAGGATTCTCCTGAGGATCCTGGGTTGGAGTATTCTTCTGATTTGTCATACACAACACCTTTGTCTGCTGGTGATGGTTGAGCGATGATGATCCCAATTAGAGATCTAGAAGTTCATCCTTTGGTCAGTGACATGGAAGTTCCAATGGATGCTCTGATGGAGGGGGAGTTGACTGAGGAACGGTTGATGAGCCTGTTACATCAAGAGGTCGAGGAGACACTGGAGTTTTATCAGGTGGGAGGCTTGAGCCATGAGGAGTATCATCGCAGGGAGGCCTTGGGTGGTTGGGAAGGCCCAATCGATCTTCTGAGGATCATGGAAGAGATGGTGGAGGAGGAGAGAGAGGAATTGATGACAAGTGTTCTTGATGAACAACCTCTCCTTAGGGTGGCAGTGAGTGGACAGTGTTGTATCCAATCCGCCGGAGCACTCCCACTGAAGAAGTTTCATCCCTATTGTCCATCTGCATACTTCTTAGGCAATCTCTGCAGACTACCTGCTACAGAATCATTCTGACAAGGCTATCTTGGATCATGTGAACAAGATCTTGGCTCTGGCCATACCCAAGGTTATGATGCTGATGAGTCCTCTGGAGATGATGATCTACTGCCTTTCGCTGGGGGGTGCGAAGAGAGGAGGCAGGTGAAGGGGGGTTCTTCTGGTAGGTGGTTGTGGGGTGTGTGCGGTGGAGGTGGAGGGTCGGAAGGGCGATGGGGAAGTAGACAGAACAACTAGACACTCAGTGTAGCAAGTTCCGATGTTGATAGGCCCTGTAGATCGATAGAATGGATCCTGAGACTCTGCGACAGTCGGAAACTTGAAAGCGACGATAGGAAACGAAGGCGATGACCGGAAACGACGAGGGAAGCGACTAGAGATGATGGTGAGACAATTCAATAGCAAGAATGACGAGGAGAACGACGACGACGACGGAAACGAGTCGGAAACGACGAGACGAGACGAGGAGACGATGGGGGAGAAGGCCAAGAGCAATCTGATTCAGGAGGTGTCGGAAACAGGCCTATATACATCTATAGGGGTTTGGAACATGCTCGGAACCAAATGGAGAAAAGTCCGAACGACGGAAACAACAATACTCGATCATCTGTGATCGGATGAAGAATGAAATGATATCTAGGCGTAAAAGCAGCCGCAAAGCGTCGGAAAAATGATAGAATCGTCGGAAACATGAATAGAAAGTGTCTCGACTCAAACAGGAACTCTACAAAGCATCGGAATATCATCAGAAACATAAAACAGCATCGGAAAAGCATAGGGAGGTCGGAAATCGGTCGGAAACATTTGTGAGGTGACGTGGGCGTATATCCGACGAGATCCCAATCACAACGCCGAGAAAATCAAGACAGGTCAATGAGGGCAATTCTCATGGACATGGGTGTGAGGGGTCTCCAGGTTTGTTTTGTTGTGGACTCTCTCTCTCAGGTGATAGATGCAGTCCAACTTCATCATCTTGCCTTGTTGGTGGTGAATAAGAGGGCTATCCGAGAGGAGGCATTGGGTGGTCATGGAACTTTGGAAGGAGGGACCTTGGCCAAGGATCAGGGGGAGATCCATGACTTTGAGGGTAACACACATGATAACTAGATAGATCATATTCTTGTTGTAGAGGCCAAAGAGCCTAGTGATCATACCTTGACTGTTCACAGTCATTGAATGGAATTCTTTGTTTCTTGTTGCATCATGTAATTGTAAGAGGGGAAAGATAGGAAAGGTAAGGAGTTTGACAGCGAACATGCTGACACCCCTTAGGCCATCTTTTCCCTATCCTCAATCTTTTCTGTACACCCTACTCCACCAACAGTAAGTTGGTAACTAATAAACTGTTTTACCCCCCTTAACTCACATACTTGGCAGGTTATTACCTGCCCTTGTATGTTGCCTCCCTCCCATCCTAATCCCAACCTCCTTTCCCCCTTTCCTCTTAATCCCATAAGAGATATTAGGAATGATTTGTGGACTCAACACTTGTTGACAAGCTTACAGGTTAACCAGACCTATGGCCAACTCATGCACTGTGCCTACTACCATCCTTTTAGTTCTTTGGATTTAGGATACCCCACTCCACCCTTTCTCTCCACTGCTGACCATTACTTTGAGTGGTGATTAAAGTTTGATCCCAACAAAGTATTAGGGACTATCCTCTTCAGTGTTCATCTCAGTTTCTATAGTGACATACCCTTCAACATCCAAGTCACTAATCCTATATTTCAGTATCCTTCAATCATTATTTGTTGGTGGGACATCCCAACTGCATTACCCGGACAAGTTTGTACCTGGGTCAATGAATTAGGAGAAACCCTTCCCATAGAAGAAGACATCTGGTTATTCAAACATCAGTTGTTTGATTTCATCAATAAGTTTTGAAAACTGGTCTTCCCTTATGACCACTAATCACCCAACCTCCAACCAGCCCATTCCCCAGAGTTACCTCTAACCCCCTTTCATCCCCTCACACTCCATCCTAACTCATACACTACACCTCTGGTGCCCAGCAACAAGTAAGCAGGCACCTAACCCTGACAGTTCAAGGTATGTGACTCATGGATTCCTCACCTAGGAGGGGACTGATAGGTTCTTTGTAACAGAAATGAATGCAACAGCTTAAGGTGGAGGCCACTTTCAAGTGGCAACTGTTGTTCTCTGAAGTGGATGTCCTGAATAAGATCTTAGGATACCTGAAGGTAGAATGTTGTGTAGTGGAGTTTAAGTGATATTTCAAAAATGAGTATAATTTCCTACTAGCCAAACAGCATACTCAGGAATAATCTACCCAAGTAAAAAAGGTTCTTATCTACTGAAGGAAATCATTCTGTTTGGACCCCCTGTGAATGTTCCCCTCCTTAAGCTCTAGGCATTGCATGAGGGAGCATGGGTAAAATAAACCCAAGAGACTCCAAGTGGTAGTGGTGGTGGGTTGAGAACAAGAAGCAATATCATATTATGTCGTCTAAGGACAGGACTATATACGTATTCTAATGAATTAGTGTCACAACTATACAGTTGTGACAAGCCACTGCACAAACAGTGCACAGACCATGTCTAATGTGCACAGACCATCTATGAGGTCAGTGTGGCATCTAACCAGGCTGATTACACATAGTGATATCATAACTCTGGGATGGGTGTGAACACAGATTGAGCCAGTTCAGCAATGTCATGAGTTTAACTCCGACTGTTAGCACAGAAAGTTTCAACAGACTTGGACAAAGCAGTCTCTCCCACAGTCCACTCACTCCTTGACACCATGGTAGAGAATGTCAGACCTATAAATAATCACATCTCCTGGATGGTAGCTAAAGGGGGACATTTTAGCAAGGGAACCAGATTGGAAGCAGAGATAGCACAAACAAGAATTTGAGCCCAAGCTGGGGAAAGCACATTTCTCCCCCAGAAAAGGTACCCCCAGGGGTGCAAGCAGAGAGAAGATGTTTGTCCACATAGGGATCTACCTGGACTTTCCAGAGAGTGACCTTTCCCAAGACACATTCCTCCCTTGTGGAGTCAATCTTCCCTTCTCAAATATGGAGGAGAGTTGTTGATGCAGATCAGGTTCTACAGCCTGAAGAAGTTGGGAGACCTTGATATGTTGGTCATCTGTTGTAGCCTCATAGTTGGAGTAGTTGAGGGAGGAAGAGCCATCTACTCTATTCCTTGAGGGGATTAAGTCCTAGCTGAGATGTCAGCCCTGGCCCCCCATAGCTATGAATGAGCTAACCTTATGGCCCCTTGCCTGCCAACAATCTACATGGTGTGTAACCCCAATGGGCTCAACAACCTCCTTCCTCCTAGTCTCAGAATCAACTTGGGTGGAATGTCTGCACAGCCCACAAAACTCTTTCAACAGTTCTTTCCTAAAAGGTTAATGTCAATCAGGGGTAGAGGATGGGAAAAAAACCCACATGGCAGCCATCTACCTTGAGCTCTTCTTACAAAGTAAAAAGTAAGCCTCCTTCTACCAGTTGGGAGCATTATCAAGCTCACCTTATGCCAACAGCAAGCAGCATAGTAGATGAGGAATTTGCCTTGAGAGTCTTGCACCTGGCAAGAGTAGGGTATGGTTAGATTGCTGACCCTGCAAATACCCTGAAATTATTTTTGGATTTCCTTCTCAGTTGCCTGTTTACCACTTTGGGCTAACGGCTGGGGGATGGAGAGAGTGGCCTTAATAATGTCTGTTGGATGTTAGTTAAAGTTGAAAAGATTAACTGGTGTGCTTACTCTCTGGTTGTGAAATGTGTTTTGCCCACATCTTGGCCTTGTGGAGATGAGTGTGAGTACAGTGTACAATATTCTCCTCCAGACTATCTGGAGTCTGATGTTTGGCCAGCTTTTTGGAAGCTCAATTAAAGGAATGCCAGCAGGGGGGTGGTTTCCCAACAGGGAGAGGGATGCCAGGTTCAGGTTCTCCAGCAGACTGGGAGGAATTATGAAGAGGACACCTGGGGGAAGCAGCATAAGGTTGGGCTGCCTCCCTGGCAGGCCTCCTGACAACAGGAGCACATATAGCCTGGGCATAGGGAGATCAGAGGGAGAGAAAACACCCTCCAGTTAAAAGTTACCCTGAAGGAGAACAAGCCTTAGATTGAAATTAAACAAAGGACAGGTAAGTGAGGGAAAAGAGTGGAGGTGGTCAGAGTTGAGAAGAGAGATGGGGAGGAAGCTGCTCACTTAAGCTTAAAGCAGACATGATGCACCTGTTGTATGTCACCCTGGCCTTGATCTTCTTATAAGTCTTGGCAAGTCATAGTAATTTTTATTCTATGGAATTAGCCTCTAATGCTCATTCTGCTCCTGGATACTGCTTCCTCAGTTATCTGTTTCTTCCAGGATTTTGACCCAGGCCAGGAACCAGTAACACAGGGTGCAAAAGCCCATATTCTTGATGAGAAAATTGTATGAAAACCCTTCAGGGAAGAACAAATACTGCACACATTTTCTAGTCAATAGTTTTTCTATTAAAAGTTGAAATATCATCTCCCTTTTATGTGCTTAGGAAATGTTATGGTATGTTTATCTAATTTTGTCTAATTTTCTTTAACATTTTCTACTTGTCAACTTAACATTATTGATGCATTTCCACAGACCCATAAATAAAATGAGAACAAAAAAATCCTGGTTACAGTTTTCTGGGGAGGGTTTGGACACTGATTTTTATTATCTCTTGTAAAGAGATTTCCCCTCAGGGAAACTATGGAGAAAACATAAACTTTCCACCATTTGTTATTCCAGATAATCTTAAACTTTCTTTTACCATTTTCTTGATAGTGTTTTCATACAAATAAAGTTTGACTGTTCTATACAAATTCTTTTGGTTGCCATGGATGGCATGTCCCACATCAATGTCTGCTATTTCTGACATCTCCCACACTGGCATTTCTGCTGTATCCCACCTTGATGTCTGACATCTTGGTATGTCCCACATTGATATCAGATATTACTAATATATCACACTCTGGTGTCTGTCATTGTAGGACAGTCCAACAATGTCAGACATTAGTGTGAGACATGCGAAAAATGTCTAACATTAATGTGGAACATGTCAATAATATCTGACATTGAGTGGAACATGCCAACAGTGTCAGACATTGAATGGAACATATCAACAATGTCAGACACTGATGTGTGACATGCAAACAATGTCTGACATTGAGTGGGGTATACCAATAATACCAGACACTGATGCAGGTCACACCAATGATGTCAGGCATTGAGCAGGACATATAAACAATACCTGACACTGATATGGGATATGCTGAGAATATCAGACATCAACGTGGGAAAAGTAAAAAATGTCTGGCATCAAAGTAGCATACCTTACATTGATGTCCACTATGTTTGGTATGCTCCACATTGATATTAGACATCATTGGTATACTACACACACTGATGTCTGCTATCTTTGACATTTCTCACATTGATGTTTGACTTTTTTGACATGTCACACCTTGATATCTGCTATGGGTGGACTGTCCTACCACAGTGGCTGCTATGGTTTACATATCCCATACTAATGTTCCTTTAGGTATATAAAATTAATTACTCAAAAAATATTATAAATATATATATAACCAATGGTTTGTAGAACAAATCCAAGAAGTGGGATGGAACAATGACAAGTGAAAATTGATGGTACATCAGAGGATAGAATTGATGGACATGCATGGTGCTAACAGGATAACTACATGGGCAGGAATAATGCCAGCTAACCTACTGCACTCATCCTCACTCTTGCTCACTCTTGCTCACTCTTCATTACTCTATTTCATTACCCTTCACTCAGCTTCATTTTTATTCCCTATATTAAGTGTGATGCCCAGCTAAAGGAATCAATTTTTGTCCACAGAATCCCTTCATATAGTAGCATTGTGCCTCTACGAAATGACTGGGGAGATGAAATGTATTACAAAATGACTGGGGAGATGAAATGTATTACAAAATGACTGGAAAGAGGAGATGTATTACAAAACAACTGGAGAGGAGATGTATTACAAAATAACTGGAGAGGAGAGGGGGGGAGTATCATGAATATGCAATGCATAAGCTACTGTCCAATGGGCAGAGATGTGGATGTATCTACTACCTCTTTCACCCTCCCATTATGGGAGGCAGGCTTGTCATCTAGGGTAAATCCACCATATTTGTCTAGCTGACCATCTTCTTTGAGGTGAATATGGGCAATATATGCATTGAACAATTCCACTGGCATTTTCATGTTGTCTGACAAGAACGCAGTGATGTGCTGATGCGGATCACTTCTACTTATGTGGGGTCTTTCCCTGTAGAGTGTGGACCATAACACAGGGTGCATAACAGCATTTTCAGGGGTGGAAAATGATGTTGAAAATGATAATGAAACTACAAATCCCATTGGCATATTCACAGTCCTAAATATTGACATTGTCATTTAGACTTTTCTTGCCAAAGATTTTGCTATCTCAAAATGGTAAAATAAAGTCAAACATTCTCAGGGCAACTTTCCCACACAGGAAGCATGAAGGAAAGATAAGTAATCTTTACAATTTTCACTGGGAGAATATGTTGGAAAACTAATGCTCTGGTGGTGACATTACAAGACTGTGCAGTATATGATGATATATTACATCACGCCACCATGTTGTCACATCACACCATCATATTGTCCTATTATACCATCACAGGTAATCTGATGGGATGTGATGGTATAATAGGACAATATGATGGTGTGATGTGACAACATGGTGGCGTGATGTGACAACATGGTGGCGTGATGTAATATATCATCATATACTGCACAGTCTTGTAATGTCACCACCAGAGCATTAGTTTTCCAACATATTCTCCCAGTGAAAATTGTAAAGATTACTTATCTTTCCTTCATGCTTCCTGTGTGGGAAAGTTGCCCTGAGAATGTTTGACTTTATTTTACCATTTTGAGATAGCAAAATCTTTGGCAAGAAAAGTCTAAATGACAATGTCAATATTTAGGACTGTGAATATGCCAATGGGATTTGTAGTTTCATTATCATTTTCAACATCATTTTCCACCCCTGAAAATGCTGCTATGCACCCTGTGCAAAGCACTGAGTATTAAACAATGTCACAGTTGAGACAGAACTCAGTGTGGACTTACCACATCATAAGATGTTCAAACAGTATACCCTGCCTTTGGAGGTCAACACCAAAGGCATCCATGATCATAATGAGCCATTGGCATTCCTCAGTATGGAGGTGATAAGTGAAGTAGCAACATTTTTGACATGTAGGCAGAACAGCTAATATAAACCCTGAACCCATGATGTTAGAGGTGGGGGGTAATAGGAAGGCTATGGGGAAAATTTGGCCTAGCCCACCTGGTTTAAGTAAAAACAAATTAGGGCAGCATTATAATGTGTGCAAATGCTTATAGTGTGAGGCAAGCATTTCTCCAGTGACCACTGGATGTGGTAGACATGCTGTTTTGTATAGAGCTGAATGACTATGGACTCTTATCCCCATATTCTATCCAGGAGGAGGGATCCCTATCTGTACCAATATGAGGAGTGGAGTATAACTTGGGGCTTTTGTGTACCACTAAAGAATTTGAAGATGTATGTCCCAAATCTCTACATTGTGCCCCAAAACCATGGAGTGTTGTTGTTGAGGCAGGAGTGGATGAGTTGACCATTCATTGTGGAGCTCTCTCATCGCCCCAAGCCAGACCCACACATTGAGCACCAGAGCAAGCACCATGGTCACAGATACCATTCCTGGGAGTCCTTATGAGAATAGTACTATTTCTACGGAGTTTTTGTATATAATAGTAAATAAACTCAGTCTCAAGGAGTAAAATCCCTCTCCAGCCCAGCTGGGTAGAGGAGTAATACTCCTGCACCATCAGCACCCCATCCCCTTTGGGTAGGTAGGTCCCCAGGCTGATTGGGTAATATCCCCAGTTGATCAGGGGTTCTTGGAGTGTTGCACTCATGGGAAATATCATTTCCCCCCATCACATGGCACCCCTGGGTTTCCACTGGGCGCCCCCTCCCATCAATACTGTCTGGGAGGATGCTCACTCATGGGAAATACCTTCCCTGGCATCCTCCCCCTCTGGGGCACCCATCTGGGGGGTTCCGCCACACATGCTTGCCCAATATAGTTTAATTACATTATGTATGGATGGGTTTTCAGCCCCATCTAAAACATGTGACCACACAAAATGTGCAAAATAAAATACAACAAAAATACCACCCCTGCAGGACAGCAAACACATAGGATCCCACTAAATGTGACCTTGAACAGATGAAGAGCAAGTGAGTAATCCTCAATTTTCATACAGTGGTTGAGCAAGGATTACCAGCTCACCACACGGATTGATAAGATTGATTGTGACTTCCCTTTTGGGAATGTGCATGGCACCCAGGCTCACCCTGGGTTGCAGCACCTTCCCCTTGTGATTGGGGGTCACAGGTGAGTTAGGGCTTAGCCCTTCAGACCACCAACTATTGTATATCTAGAGATTGACACCACTTTTGTGTCATCTGGCACAGGTCTGGTTACCCTCACCCTGGGGGGTGGGGGTACAAATCCCCCCACAGCGGGTTCAATAGGTGCGTATTCCTTTAGTCCTTTTAAGTGTTTAATATACTCACAAACACAAGGGTTTCCACCACTTTCAGCACAATTTGGTGAGGGTTCCCCCACATTGCCTCCTGGGTGGGTGGGGCAAAATTCACTTGCTGTGCCCCCCACAGGTAAGTGTTGGGTTATTCCTTTGGTAAATTTACTCTACTGATATAAATGAAGGGGAGTGAGCCAATTTTGGGCCAATTTTGTGTGGTTTATGTCACTCCACTCCAGGGGGTCAAAATCACAAAAATTGTGATTGTACCTGAATGCAGCATGCATTCATTTTGCCCTTTTGGTCTGTTATTCTGGTATGTATTTGCAAGGGAATTGTGTCCCTCTCATCCAACTGCGTCCACACTGGGGGCAGAGGAGGTCTTCCTGGTAGGCAAATTGAGAGTCTTTTGAGAGTTTGTGATCAATTCACTCCCAATTTGCCCAGTGGGTAAGTTGTGAGTTCTTTCAAAACTTACTCACCACTTTGATCTCAGTTTGATCAGTGGGTAAGTTGTAAATTTGTTCAAAAGAAACCTGCCAAATTACCCACCAGGCATCCTTTGAATGAACCTCCTGGGTTCTTTGACAATTTTGTTCAAAACTTACCCACTGGGCAAATTGGGAGTGAATTGGTTACAAACTCTCAAAAGACTCTCAATTTGCCTACCAGGTAAGACCCCCTCTGCCCCCAGTGCCATGTTTGCTGTCCTGGCAGATCAGGATGTGTTTTGGGCATTCTTTTGCTTTTGCACCTGGTATTTTCTCTCCTCTTGTTTGGTGTGCTGCTCACATGTTTGAGGCATTGATGTGGGTGAGGTAATGACCCCTGCATGCTATCTGTGCTGCAGGGGACATTTGTGCACACCCATCTCTGTTTGGGATCCAGATCTGCTTCTGGGACACTTCAATCACTTCACAAATGTGCGAGGGGCATTGGGGGTTATATACCCATCTGTTCCTGAGGGATTCTGTGTGATTTTACACATACAGAGTGTGTACCCATTGCTCTATTAATGTTTTTTGTGAAAGCTCTCTCCCCCTCTCCAGCCTTTTATTCTCCACTTCTCAGCTTGTTTAGACCTATTCCTGGGCAGTTTGTACCTCTAGTATCTGCTCCCCAACTCACTTGTAGCACAGTGCAATGATCAGTATGTTATTTCAGTTTTTGTCTTTCACCCTCACCCTAAAAAACCTTATAGACTTTCGCTTTTTCTATCACATTATGGGCATTATTTTAAGTTGGGAAGTGTTAGTACTCATATATTATATATTTCTCATGTATACTAGCACTGTAGATACACCAATAAAGTGACTTTCATGATGATACACAGGAGGGAAGGATCTGTACAAAATTAGAGTGTTCTGAAGACTGGAAGATATAGATATTGTTCTATACAATAAAATTGTGTGCAATTACCTCACATATAACATACCTATTAAGCCGCACAAAACCCACACCAGGTATATTGTGGTCAAATTTCTGGGCATTTTTTGAAAGAACTCTCAATGAGTGGCTCAGGCAAATTGTGGGTAAGTTTTGAACAAAATTGTCAAAGAACCCAGGGGGTTCATTCAGAAAATACCTGGTGGGTAATTTGGCAGGTTTCTTTTGAACAAACTCACAACTTACCCACTGGGCAAAGTGGGAGTGAATTGATCACAAACTCTCAACAAACTCTCAATTTGCCTACCAGGTGAGACCCCCTCTGCCCCCAGTGTCCCAGGTCACTGATCCCCAGACTCACTTCCCACTGGGCTTGGAGTACTTGCCCAGGTGGCCTATAATTGTAGGTATAGGGTGGTATCTATGTAAATAGAGTATATACAAAAATCTGGAATAAATGGATCAGTATTTATGCTGATATTTCCGGCCACCCCTCTGATGAAGTTTACACATCCCAAGAGTGTATCTTCAGAACCGGTGAGGGGACCACCTTTGGGTCTTTTGTCATTCAAAAGTGCTATAATGGGTAAGGTAATTACACATATTTTTAGACTGCAATGTTGTATATAGAATTCTCAGCACAAAAACTCATCTGTTTTCAAGCACATCCCCCCCCCTTGCATGGGGTCACAAATATTATTACATGTACATAGCTACAGTAATAGAAATAATATATAACATGTATTAGACATAATACAAACATCCTCAATACCAATAACAACCATCAATACGACTGAAACAATGAAACCTTCTAGGGTGTGCTGAGGGTGAGGATGAAACGTAAAAATCGAAATAACATACTGATCGTTAGGTCTTATTGCAAACATTTTCTGGAGCATATACTAGACACATATACCACCCAGGAACTGGCCCATATAAGGTGGAAAGTTGGGTAGAAAAGGCTGGAGAGAGGGAGAGAGCTTTAGCAAAAAACATCGATAGAATGATGAATACTCACCTCAGATGCGTAGGATTACACAGAATCCCTTAACAGTAAGTGGGAATATAATCCCCAATGCCACTCACATGCATGTGAAGCAGTTGAGGTACTCCAGAGCCAGATCTGGATCCCTAGCAGAGAAGAGTGTGCATGAACACCCCCTGAGCTACAAATAACATGCAGGGGACGTCATTCCACTCTAATTAATGTCTGAGACGCATGAGTACCGTGCCAAATGATAGGAAACAACGTACCTAGTGCAGGAACAAAAGTAGCCCCAAAACACATCCAGATCTGCCACAGTGGCAAACCTGGATGTGGTTGGGTGGGGTGGCCATAATACTATCACCAATACATACCAGAACAATTGCCCAAAAGGGTGACATGAACGCACGCTGCGCTTGGGTGCAATTGCGATTTTTGTGATTTTGACCCCCCTGGGGTGGGGGTCAGAAACCATATGAAACAAGCCAAAAGTGGGCTCAATTCCCTTCGTATCAATTAGCAAAATGGACGTCTGAAAGGAATAAGTAAACACTTAGCTGTGCAGCTCATAACAAGCAAATTTGTCCCCACCCACCCGGGAGGCAAGGTGGGGAAATCCTCACCAAATTGCACTGGAAGTGGCGGAAACCCTTCACGTTTATGAGCACATTAAACGTCTAGAAGGGCTAAGGAAACACATACCTAACACGCCCGCTGTGGGAGAATTTATACCCCCACCCCCTGGGGTGAGGGTAACCGGACTTGTGCCAGATGACACGAAAGCAGTGTCAAACCCTAGATATACATTACAACTGTTAATATATGAAAGGGCTAAGCCCTAGCTTACCTGTGTGGCTCCCAATCGCGAGGGGAAGGGGCTGCAACCCGGGGTGAGCCTGGGCACTGCGCATGTTCCCAAAAAGGAAATTGCGATCAATCCCATCAATCTGCGCAGTGAGCTGGCAATGCTCGCCCGGCACCCATACAAAAATCAAGCATATCTCACTCAATTCTCATCCATTTGAGGTTGCGTTTAGCAGGATCACCTGCGTTCAACGTTCTTCAGGGCCTGGTATTTATCCTGTATTTAATTTTGAAGATTTTTGTGTACACACTTTTCAAATCAGCCAGTAAAATAATGCTTAGATAAGCTAATCAAAATATATTGACCAAATGTGGCTAGTGTGGCCACCCAGATAGGTATCTGGAGGGGCAGGGGGCCAGGGGAGACATTTCCCACGCTTGGTCATCCTCCCAGGTGTATTTTGATGGGAGGGGAACACCCTGAGAAGCACTCCAAGATAGTGGGACTCACCCCATCAAACCATCACTTCTCTGGGTCCGAAGCAGTGGGCCACTGGCCCAAGGCAATGGGTTAAATGTTTCGTCTGAGGGACCACATTTACAAATGTTGCTATGGGCAAAGGTATATTTATATTTGCAAAGTTAAGCAGAGTGATTTATAAATGTTGCTCCCATTACAGACTGGAATAAATATGTTTATTGGGCTGCAACTATTGACGGAAACAACAAGGGATGAGACTGGAGACGATGACAAGACAATACAAGAGCATGGACAATGAGAAAAGTGATGATGACGATGGAAATGAGTCAGAAATGGCAAGGACGAACGATAAGACGAGAGGGGAACTGCAAAGGTGATCCTTATTCAGGGAGCATTGAGGACAGGTTTATATCTAGAGACAGGGGCTAGAAAAGCGACTGGAAACAAAGGATGCCGGATCCAAAGCACTGAGACGAAGAAAACACATGAAACAAACCTCCTCATATGGAGGGATGAAAGGAAACAGAACTGAAACGAAGAGAGGAAGAGAAATCGAGCAGAACTAAATGTTGCAAAGTCTGGATGACAGAATCAACCAAACATGATTGCTTGCGATTGAATGGAGAACGGAGCAGGACTGATTGAAACGGGAAAAGAGGATGTGGTTGGAAGCAATGGATATAACGTGATGATCTACTGCCTGTCACTGGGGGGTGCAAAGTGAGGAGACAGGTGAAGGTGGGGTTCTACTGGTATATGGTTGTGGGGTGTTTGCGGCAGAGGTGGGAGGTCAGAAATGCAATAGGGAAGAAGGTAGGGCAACTAGATACTCAACATAGCAAGTTCCGATGTCAATAGGGCCTGTAGATCGATAGAATAGATCCTGAGACTCTGCGACAGTCAGAAACTTGAAAATGACAATAGGAAACGAAGGCAACGACCGGAAACAACGAGGGAAGTGACTAGAGACGATGGCGAGACAATTCAAGAGCAAGAACGACGAGGGGAATGATGGCGACGACGAAAACGAGTCAGAAATGACGAGATGAGACGAGGAGATGACACTGGAGGCAAGGGCCTATGGAAACTAGTGAATACATTGTAAATACATTGAAGACACTGGTCCAATTTACTCAGCCCTTTACCACCAGATAAATTCTGGGAACATTTGAAATGTTACTTTGCCATTTGTCCAACATGTGTTCACAAGATAACATTTCAAATATTTCCAAGGTTGTTCCTGAAATGTTCCTGACATGTGTTCAAACAGTTGTATGGTAATTACAATGAAGAATTTGAGGATCATGCTGAATACATTTACAATGCAGTCAAAACGAGCCAATGTTTTCAAGATGTGCCCATTGGGCATATGGTGGAAATATTTTTGGAACATTTTGGACAACCATTTTGAATGTGATGAGTGGTAACATGTTGGGCAAATGGCAAAGTAACATTTCAAATGTTCCCAGAATGTATCTGGTGGTAAAGGGCTGAGTAAATTGAACCAGTGTCTTCAATGTATTTATAATGTATTCACTAGTTTCCATAGGCCCTCGCCCCCCGTGTGATGGGGGAGAAGGCCAAAAGCAATCTGATTCAGGAGGTGTCGGAAACAGGCCTATATACGTCTATAGGGGTTCGGAACATGCTCAGAACCAAACAGAGAAAAGTCTGAACGACAGAAACAACAAAACTTGATCATCTGTGATCGGAGGAAGAATGGAACACTATCTAGGCGTAAAAGCAGTTGCAAAGCGTCGGAAAAATGATAGAATCGTTGGAAACATGAATAGAAAGTGTCGCAACTCAAATAGGAACTCTACGAAGAATCAGGATATCGTTAGAAACATAAAATGGTGTCGGAAAAGCGTATGGAGGTCAGAAATCGGTTGGAAACATTTGTGAGGTGATGCGGGCGTATATCCAGCAAGATGCCAATTGCAGCGCCAAGAAAATTGAGACAGGTCAGCGAACGAATGAATGCCGAGTATTGGGCTTTGGCGAGGGACTTGGTGAGGACCTGGAACAAGCATGCAGGTGTGATTGGAAGCCGTGGCAAGGTCAGGAAGTGACACTGGGTACATATCAGTTTTTTTGGGAACAATAAATCCCACATAAACACAAAAAAAAAGCATCCTTTAGCAGGGCTTTCTGCCACAGAAAAAAAACAAAACTTTATTTACGCTTTTATGTGGGCTATAGTGGATAAAACGTGAAACTTTTTAGATTGCCCTTTCAACTACCCTTTTATTGTCCATTTAGCAAGAAAACTTTACTGTAAACTAATTCTATTCTTTCTAGTGGTATATAAGATAAATATATGATTCTAACCTTTTTAGCACTGATTCCTAGTATTTACATAAGCAGGTCATGCAATCTGGAGATGATGGGATTTCTAAAAATGGATGATTTAACAGGAGATTAGATGGACAGATTAGATTAAATTGCCTGATGGAGTGCATGATTATATAAGTGGTTGTATAATTTTCCAAATAAAGCAAATTTTTAGTGAAAAAATCTTTGATCTGGGGGAGAAAATTTGCCTTTTAAGTAATTTCCTTTTTAGGCAATTAATGGCAGTTATGTGACTTCTGAATTTGGAAATGATTTTCAAAAGAAAACATTGATGGACTGACTCAATCTTTGCTTAATCTCAAATTGGCCTAAACCTCTATTGAGTTTGGCTAGATTAGATTGGAGATTTGAGATCAGTGATTTAAGATTTGAGATTTGGAGTTTGAGGTTTATTATGTTTGATTTTAGTGGCACAGGCTGGGAAGAAGGGGAGAGATATGCATAAATGTTTGCATATGGACAATTACCTTCCACACCTGAAGGCAATGAGGAGGTTATCTGTCCAGTCGGTGGGATTTATACAATCCAATTGATGCATTTGTGTTGTTGCAAATGCCTACCATAAGTAGTCTCAGTAAACAACTAAGGGGACAATTAGCTGACCTTCCCACAGTTCCACCCTATTGTGGATAACATAGTTTCTTCATAGACTGGGCCTTGTTATGCACACATTCATTACCATAAACTTTGGATACCTTTACATCCACATACTAAGCTTATCAAGATTGAATCGCCAAGTGCACCACTGTGGTATCTGCATCCCAGTTGCTCTGAATGTAGAGGAACCTCTACCCAAACCGAGGATCATGTTTGGAGGCCAGCTGACACACCCACCATAATATTGGATCTGTCTCATTAGTGGGACCTGGACCATGTTGAGTGGAAGATTGTCAGAACTGGGGCATGAGTAGATCCACACTAACTCAACAGATTTAGGTAGGTCTATTAGTTTTGAGTCAATATACAGATACACAGAATTCAGGCTTCAAGACAAATGAGAAAAGGGATCAAAATGTGGTTACAATAATGATGAGAATTGTTACTGCCATCCAAGTTGAGGAGTTCCTCAAAACAAGAAAACCAGTCAGAGTATTGTACATTTTGGGGAACACAGTGAAAAACTGCCTTCAGAAGCATGTCCCAACACCACAGTCAACATATCCCAGAGTCCCAGACCTGGAGTGCAGAAATAGGGCCAATCCTGCATGTTGCATGGCTCAGATCCAAGAACATTGACAGTCAATTATTCTTTGGAGGATTGTTGAGGATCCCAGTAGACAGCTGCATGGAGTGCCACAACACACTGAAGGATCTTGATTACATGTGGGGCCAAAGCTGATCCCCACATAGGATTTTGATGGATGAGACACCTGAGTTGAATCATTGTGGCCCAGTTGACAAGGATGGGGTTGAGGGGGGTGCTATGTTCAATTGCACCTCTGGAATGAAACAGTAGCAGGGGGGGGGCCAGCTGGACTACCTTCATGTAATGTACCATCCTTGTGCTCAGAGGCATGGAAGCATGTGAATCTTCCAGTGACAGGATGCTTTATCACCACAGGGAAATTATCAATCAAGAAGTGAGAGGGGTGTATGATGACCAGTTCATATTCCCCCTTGACATCCTTTGCAACAATGGTTAATGCACACTTGGACAACTGCAAAGTCCAACCCTCACCTTGAACCAGTCAGCATTTTTACTTCACCCAGGGTCTGATCTACCCTGCATGAGTAAATCCTCATATATGAGGTTGTCCCTCTTTAAGTTGTTACAAATAATCCCACTGTCTTTGGCAGAGGGGGCAATCAGCACAGCTGCATAGGTGTCATGCAGTTGGTGGAAATGTAGGGATACTGTGTGCGAACATTCCATCAGGCATTGAAGACATATAGCAGTAAGATGGACACAAAGTAAGATTGGAGTCATGATTTAATGACCATTTCTTGGGCACAATTTTCAATGAAATTACATATTTCTCCTGGTTGTCAGCGTGTTTGCTGTCATGAAGAAAACCCCGTTTAAAAATTTTATAAATCAACAAAAACACAAGACATTCACGATACTCAACGGCCAACTCGAACATCACACTCCTTTCAATTCATCTTCCTTTTACAACACACGATGCAAAAGACAAGAAAAGAAGACATCATATTGGTATACAAGGGTCAATTGCCCTCCACGATGATATACAAAGTGATTAGATATTGTTCCCCTCGAAGTCATGGACCTCTCCCTGGTCCTCAGCAAGAACACCTTCAGCCATCTCCTCAGCCAAGGTCTCGCCTTCCGAAACTCCAGCTCCATCCGATTCCCCTGCCATCTCCATGTGACTGGACTGCAAGAGCAGTGAGACACTGGGGGCAAGGGGTGATGTACTGACAAGGTACATCGCAAGTACATTGCAGGTTCTGGGGCTAAAGAACTAATCATATACCAAACTGGCACATATTTAGCATATTCAAAATACACCAGACAGATACAACCACCATATCCCAGCTTGGGATATTGTCAGGATATTCAAGATATGCCAGGTCATGTGACCACAATATTCCAGATTAGTAATTGTCAAGGATATTTTGAATATTCTAACACAAAGCAACCAAAGTGTGCTTGAGTGGTTTGTTTTGAATGTTCTTTGCAATATTCCAGATCATGTGACCACCATGTACCAAATTGGGATATTTTAAGTTCATTTGGC
>Ga0307513_10001865_pt1 | contig 29946 bp, 22 predicted proteins | sample 15_EM_MG_FD_202174 | JGI IMG/M metagenome (GOLD analysis project Ga0307513, IMG submission 202174) | Populus trichocarpa ectomycorrhiza microbial communities from riparian zone in the Pacific Northwest, United States - 15_EM | ecosystem: Host-associated > Plants > Roots > Unclassified | place... | reverse complement strand
CAGCACGTCAAGAACCCGTACTCGGAGACGGCCCGGGAGCTGCGGTCCATCGGTGCACGCGCACGCGTGGCGCTCACCGGCACTCCGGTGGAGAACAACCTGTCGGAACTGTGGGCGATCCTCGACTGGACCACCCCGGGGCTGCTGGGCCGGCTCGGCACTTTCCGCTCGCGGTACGCGCAGTCCGTCGAGGGCGGCCAGGACCCGGCCGCCGCGGAGCGTCTGGCCCGGCTCGTACGGCCGTTCCTGCTGCGGCGGCGCAAGTCGGATCCGGGTATCGCTCCCGAGCTGCCGCCGAAGACGGAGACCGACCGTGCCGTGTCGCTCACCAAGGAGCAGACAGGGCTGTACGAGGCCGTGGTGCGGGAGACGCTGGCGGAGATCTCCGGCGCCGACAACATGGCCCGGCGCGGGCTGATCGTGAAGCTGCTGACCGGCCTGAAGCAGATCTGCAACCATCCGGCGCAGTTCCTCAAGGAGGACCGGCCGAAGATCGCGGGCCGCTCCGGGAAGCTGGAGCTGCTGGACGAGCTGCTCGGCACCATCCTCTCCGAGGGGGCGAGCGTTCTGGTCTTCACCCAGTACGTGCAGATGGCGCGGCTCCTGGAACGGCATCTGGCGGCACGCGGAGTGCCCACGCAGTTCCTCCACGGCGGCACACCCGTCGCGGAACGCGAGGCGATGGTGGAGCGTTTCCAGGAGGGTGAAGTACCGGTCTTCCTACTGTCGTTGAAGGCCGCCGGCACAGGCCTGAACCTGACCAGGGCCGAGCACGTCGTGCACTACGACCGCTGGTGGAACCCCGCGGTCGAGGCCCAGGCCACGGACCGCGCGTACCGCATCGGCCAGAACCGGCCCGTGCAGGTGCACCGGCTGATCGCCGAGGGCACGATCGAGGACCGCATCGCCGAGATGCTGAACCGCAAGCAGGCACTGGCCGACGCGGTACTCGGCTCCGGCGAGGCCGCGCTCACGGAACTGACGGACACCGAACTGGCCGACCTGGTGCGACTGCGAGGGGGCGCGCGATGAATCAGCACAGCGTTGACGAGCACAACGGTGACGACTACGACGGCGACACGTACGAAGATGACCTGGCCGACGCCGGCCCGGAACGTACGTTCGCCGCGCTGCCTCCGCCACGGGGGCGCGGTTTCGCGGAGACGTGGTGGGGGCTTGCCTGGCTGAAGTCGCTGGAGGACGCGGCGCTGGACTCCGAACAGGTGCGGGTGGGCCGTCGGCTCGCGCGCGCGGGAGCCGTGGGCGCAGTGTCGGTTCGTCCGGGACGCATCACCGCTGTCGTCCAGGATCGCGACCGCACCACGCACCGCTCCGACGTCCTGCTGCAGGAGCTGTCCGACGACCAATGGGACCGTTTTCTGGGCATGGCCGTCGAGCGGGCCGCTCATATCGCGGCTCTGCTGGACCGGGAGATGCCCCCGCACCTGGTGGAGGACTCGGCTGCCGCCGGAGTCGAACTCCTGCCCGGCATGGGCGATCTGGAGCCGAGGTGCGACTGCGGCGCCTGGGACCACTGCGGTCATACGGCGGCGCTCTGCTACCAGGTCGCGCGGCTGCTGGACCAGGACCCGTTCGTCCTGCTGCTGATGCGGGGACGCGGCGAACGCGCCCTGCTGGACGACGTACAGCGCCGTAGCGCCGTACCCGCCGACGGTTCCTCCGAGCCGACGGGCGTGGACGCGGCCGAGGCGTACGCGGCCGGGGACATCCTCCCCGCGCTGCCCGCCCTGCCCCGGCTGCCCGACGCGCCCGGGATACCGCCGACCCTGGACACCGAGGCCCCGCCCGCGCCCGGGGTGGACCCGGGGGCGTTGGAATTCCTGGCCGCGCGGACGGCCGTAGAGGCGCATCGGCTGCTGGGCGAGGCGCTCGCGTCCGGTCATGACCGGCAGCCGTTCCAGGCGGAGTTGACGGTGGCTCAGGACGCGGTTCGGCTGGCCGTGGGCAGCCCTTCTGGAGCCGTTTCGGACCGGCTCGCGGAAGGGTCCGGTCGTAGCCGGGAGCAGTTGGCGTCGGCCGTCAGGGCCTGGCTGTCGGGTGGTACGGCGGCGTTGTCGGTCCTGGAGGAGGAGTGGACGGTCGAGAGCGAGGAACTCGCACGCGCGCGTGCCGCGCTCGACTCCGCCTGGGACGAGGGCGAGCGGCCGGCACTGCGGGCGACGCGCAATCGGTGGACGGTGGTCGGCGCGGGCAGCCAGCTGCGCCTGGGGCGTGACGGCCGCTGGTGGCCCTACCGGAAGGAGAGCGGCCGTTGGGTGCCCGCCGGGCGGTCGGCTCAGGACCCGGCGACCGCGCTGGCGTCGCTGGAGCACATGGCCGCGGAGGAGTCTCCCTGAAGGCTCTTGAAGAGGGCCGATCGAGCGGCACGCACGCGTGGAGCGCGATCCGCCGGGACGTCAGGCCAGTGGTGTGGTGAGTTTCCGGGTGTCGGAGCCCAGGTCGGCGGCCAGGCTGCACGTGACCTTGTCGATGCCCAACCGGTAGCTCGCGGTGTCCGGGTACTGCACGAGGCTGCCCCTCACGGTGCCCGTGGGCTGCTCGGCCGCCGCGCGTTCCAGGGGTGACCGGCACAGTGCGGAGGCGGCCTTCTTCAGGGCGGCGTCCGTCGTGTAACCGCCGTCCAGTTCGGCCACTTTCACGACCTCGGCGTCGTGCGGTCCGTCGCACGCGCGCTGCGCGGCCTGTCCGGGGTGGGAGGCCTCGGTGTCGAAGCAGTCGCCCGTTCGCAGCATGTAGTACGGCACTTCGTCGCCGGACAGGGGGACGAGCGACTCCAGGTCGCTCGGGAACTCGGTCGGCAGGTCCGTGGGGAACTCGGTCGGAAGCTCGGTGGGGAACCCGGACGGCAGGCTCGTGGGCAGCTTGGTGGGGAGTTTGGTGGGCAGTTCGGTCGGGAGGCCGAACGACGGCTCGGGGGTGCCGCTCGAACTCCGGCTGCTCTCCGGTGGGTTCTTCTCCGGGTCGTCACCGCCGCCGGAGGCCAGGAGCACCACGGCGACGACGGCTCCGAGCACGACGATCGCGGCGATCAGGATCAGAAGCGGACTCGGACGCCTGCCCGGCCCTCGGTGACCGCCCGGTTCGCCGGGCTGCCCGGGCGGCTCCGGCGGCAGCCGGCCACCGCCGCCCGGAGGGGGTCCGCCGCCTCCCGGAGGAGGACCGTAGCCCCCGTTGCCGTTGCCGTTGCCCTCGTAACGAGGGCCGTAGCCCCCGCTTCCGTAGCCTCCTCCGGAGGGCGGGCCAAAGCCTTCAGGAGGTGGTCCGAAGCCTTCAGGGAGTGGTCCGAAGCCACCGCCCGGAGGCGGAGTGCCCCCCGGCGGCCCGGGCGGCTGAGGCGGTACGGGCGGCATGGCCATACCGTCAAGAGTCGCCGCGAACCGGTCAGCACGCGACCCTCACGCGGAAGTTGATACGGCCTCATGCCATGGACCGCACGATTCCGGAGCAATCCGCGCGAGGGCCGGTCACAGGGGATCAACCGGAGCACAGCTGATGTGGCAGTGATCCGGGGACACCCGTCGAAGACGGGCGTCCCCGGCACGCGACTCAGCCGCGCGCGCCCAGCAGATGGTCCATGGCCAGCTGGTCGAGCTGCTCGAAGGCCATCCCGCGCGCGGCGGTCGCCTCCACGTCGAACTCCTCGAAGGCCGAGCGGTCCGCGAGCAGGCTCGTCAGGCCGTCCGCCGCCGTCGGCTGCGCCAGCTCGTCCAGACGCGAGGCGCGGAGGGCCGCCTGGACCTCCGGGTCCGCGCGGAAGGCTGCCGCACGGTCCTTGAGGATGAGGTAGTTGCGCATGCAGCCCGCCGCCGACGCCCACACGCCGTCGAGGTCCTCGGTCCGCGGCGGCTTGAAGTCGAAGTGCTTGGGACCGGCGTAACCGGCGGTCTCCAGAAGGTCGACCAGCCAGAAGGCGGCACGCAGGTCACCGGCACCGAAGCGCAGGTCCTGGTCGTACTTGATGCCGGACTGGCCGTTGAGGTCGATGTGGAAGAGCTTGCCCGCCCACAGGGCCTGGGCGATGCCGTGCGGGAAGTTCAGCCCGGCCATCTGCTCGTGCCCGACCTCGGGGTTGACGCCATACAGCTCCGGGCGCTCCAGGCGCTCGATGAAGGCAAGGGCGTGGCCGACCGTCGGCAGCAGGATGTCGCCGCGCGGCTCGTTCGGCTTGGGCTCGATCGCGAACTTCAGGTCGTAGCCCTGGGAGACCACGTACTCGCCGAGGAGGTCGAAGGCCTCCTTCATCCGGTCCAGGGCGACCCGTACGTCCTTGGCGGCGCCGGACTCGGCGCCTTCCCGGCCGCCCCAGGCGACGTAGGTCTCGGCGCCCAGTTCGACCGCGAGGTCGATGTTGCGGATCGTCTTGCGCAGCGCGTAGCGGCGCACTTCACGATCGTTGGCGGTGAACGCGCCGTCCTTGAAGACGGGGTGCGTGAAGAGGTTGGTGGTGGCCATCGGGACCTTCATGCCGGTCGCGTCGAGAGCCTGGCGGAAGCGCTTGATGTGCGACTCGCGCTCGGCGTCCGAGGACCCGAACGGGATCAGGTCGTCGTCGTGGAAGGTCACCCCATGGGCACCCAGTTCGGACAGACGCTGCACCGTCTCGACCGGGTCGAGCGCCCGGCGGGTGGCGTCGCCGAACGGGTCCCGTCCCTGCCAGCCGACGGTCCACAGGCCGAAGGTGAACCTGTCATCGGGGGTGGGCTGGTAGTTCATGCCGCGGCTCCTTGCTGCTCCGACTATTTCGTCATGGCGGTTTACAAATTAGTATGCGGAAGCATCTCTGGGAAGAGACAACGTGTCCTTGAAACGTTTCCCTGAGCAGAGACTGAGGGTGGGGACGGGTCACCGCGACCCGGACAGGCACCGGAAAACACCAGGCCAGATCCCGCGGAGCCGCGGAAAAGGGAGAGCTCGATGTCAGCAGCCGAGGGTCCGCTCGTCGTCGGTGTGGACACGTCGACCCAGTCCACCAAGGCACTGGTCGTCGACGCGGCCACCGGACAGGTCGTGGCGAGCGGCCAGGCCCCGCACACCGTCACCACCGGGGCGGGCCGCGAGAGCGACCCGCGGGAGTGGTGGAACGCCCTGTGCGAGGCGCTGAGCCAATGCGGTGACGCGGCCCGCGAGGCCGCCGCCGTGTCGATCGGCGGCCAGCAGCACGGGCTCGTCACCCTGGACGCCCGGGGCGAGCCGGTCCGTCCGGCGATGCTGTGGAACGACGTGCGCTCGGCGCCGCAGGCCCGCCGACTGGTCGAGGAACTGGGCGGCGCGAAGACCTGGGCGGAGCGCACCGGAAGCGTGCCGGGCGCCTCCTTCACGGTCACGAAGTGGGCCTGGCTGGCGGAGCACGAGCCGGAGGCACTGCGGGCCACCAAGGCGGTACGGCTCCCCCACGACTACCTCACCGAACGTCTCACGGGCCAGGGCACCACCGACCGCGGCGATGTCTCCGGCACCGGCTGGTGGGCGTCCGGGACGGAGGCGTACGACGCGGAGGTGCTCGCGCATGTGGGGCTCGACCCCGCGCTGCTGCCCCGGGTGGTCCGCCCCGGTGAGGTGGCCGGGACCGTACGGGACGGCCATGACCTGCCCTTCTCCAAGGGCACCCTGGTCGCCGCGGGCACCGGCGACAATGCCGCCGCCGCGCTCGGACTCGGACTGCGTCCCGGCACTCCGGTGCTGAGCCTCGGCACCTCGGGCACGGTGTACGCGGTCTCCACGCACCGGCCCGCCGACCCGACCGGTACCGTCGCGGGCTTCGCCGACGCGCGCGGGGACTGGCTGCCGCTGGCCTGCACCCTGAACTGCACGCTCGCCGTCGACCGCGTCGCGGCCCTGCTCGGCCTGGACCGCGAGGCCGTCGAGCCCGGCACGGGCGTCACCCTGCTGCCCTACCTGGACGGCGAGCGCACCCCGAACCTGCCGGGCGCCTCGGGGCTGCTGCACGGGCTGCGCCACGACACGACCGGCGGACAGTTGCTCCAGGCCGCGTACGACGGGGCCGTGCACTCGCTGCTCGGCGCCCTCGATCTGGTGCTCGACGCGGACGCCGACCGTTCGGTGCCGCTGCTGCTGATCGGCGGCGGCGCGCGCGGCACGGCCTGGCAGGAGACCGTACGCCGACTGTCCGGGCGGCCCGTCCAGGTGCCCGAGGCCAAGGAACTGGTCGCGCTCGGCGCTGCGGCACAGGCCGCGGGGCTGCTGACCGGCGAGGACCCGGCGGCGGTCGCCCGGCGCTGGGACACGGCCCGGGGCCCGGTCCTGGACGCGGTGGAGCGGGACCAGGCGACGCTGGACCGGATCACCGGGGTACTCTCCGACGCATCGCCGCTGCTGGAGCGGGGGACGGACGCCGGCTGACGGCCCGAGGGACAAGCACGAACCGACATCCACCGAAGGACGCCGACCGCTCCCTGAACCGACGTACGTACGTCCACGGACGTCGGCTCACGGACACCCACTGAGGACTGACGGAGGCATGACCGCACCGCTGCACGAGGCCCGTCCGCCCGGCGCGGGCGCCCGGCTGCCCGACACCCAGCAGGGCATGCGCCGGCGCAACCTCGCGCGCGTGATGCACACCGTCAGCGCCGAGGGGCCGCTCTCGCGTGCCGCGGTCGCCTCACGCATCGGGCTGACCCGGGCGGCGGTGTCGACGCTGGTGGACGAACTGATCCGCTCGGGGCTGCTCGAAGAGCTGGGCCCCGAGCGGCCCGGCCGGGTGGGGCGCCCCGGGTCGGCGCTCGCCGTGAGCGGGCGGGGTCCGGCCGGGATCGGCGCCGAGGTGGGTGTCGACCATCTCGCGGTCTGCGCGGTCGATCTACGGGGCGAGGTACGGGCACGCGCGGTCCGCCACGGCGCCCATCGCGGGCGCTCCCCCGAACCCGTGATCGAGGAACTGACCGGGCTGGTGCGGGAGGTGATCGCCGAGGCGGAGCGCGAGGGCCTGTGGCCGGCCGGCCTCGCGGTCGCCGTGCCGGGACTCGTGGCCCGCGACGGACGTACGGTCGTCCGCGCCCCCAACCTCGACTGGCACGACACGGATCTCGGCGCCCTGCTGCCCGCCGAGTTCCCGCTGACCGTGGACAACGAGGCCAACCTCGGCGCGCTGGCGGAACTCTGGCTCGGAGACGGCACGCCGCCCGACTTCCTGCATGTGTCGGCCGAGATCGGCATCGGCGCGGCGGTGGTCGTGGACGGGCGGCTGCTGCGCGGTACGCGTGGTTTCGCGGGCGAGTTGGGGCATGTGCCGGTGTGGCCGGAGGGACCGGAGTGCGCGTGCGGCGGTCGTGGGTGCCTGGAGCAGTACGCGGGTGAGGAGGCGGTCCTGCGGGCGGCGGGCGTCGAGCCGGGCGAGGACCGCGTCGGACTGCTCGCGGAGCGCGCCGCGCAGGGCGACCCGGATGTACGGCGGGCCCTGGACGGGGCCGGCACGGCACTCGGGATCGCGCTGACCGGGGCGGTCAATCTGCTGGACCCCGAGACGGTCGTCCTGGGCGGTGCGCTGTCCGGGCTCGCGCCATGGCTGCTGCCGTCGCTGGAGGCCGAACTGGACCGGCGTACGACGGGTCCCGCCTGTGCGGTGTCGGTGTCGCGGCTGGGGCCCGAGGGCCCGCTGCTGGGTGCCGCGCACTCGGTGGTGCGGGCGGTGCTGGACGATCCGGGGGCGGTGGCGGGGCGGGGCTGAGCGGCCGTCGTCTGCTGCGCGGCGCACCGTCCTCACCCGTTCGGGTGGCCGAGTTATCCACAATCGCTCGGTCGTCCACCGAAATCCATGGGCCCTTCCTGCCCGACCGCCAGGCGTCGTAGCGTGATCCACGTGAGGCCCGGCCGTCCTGCCGGCGGTTGGTGCGAACCCTCCACCGACCTTCCACGATCTTCCGCCGAACGGAGCTGGCAGCGATGAGCGACCCCAGGATTCTGACCGTGCGCCCCGAACCGGGCGAGTACGCCTGGACGTTCGGCGGTGCGCCGCCCGTCGCGCGGATCACGCCGGGCACCGTCCTCGACCTGTACACGGAGGACTGCTTCGCCGGACGTGTACGGTCCGAGAAGGACCTGGTGTCCGAGGTCTGCGAGTTCCCGTTCCTGAATCCGCAGACGGGTCCCTTCCATGTGGAGGGCGCCGAGCCGGGCGACACGGTCGCGGTGCACTTCGTGTCCGTCGAGCCGGCCCGGGACTGGGCGGCGTCGACGACGGTCCCGCTGTTCGGGGCGCTCACGTCCACGCACACCACGGCCACGTTGCAGCCACCGCTGCCGGAGACGGTCTGGATCTGGCAGCTCGACCGGACACGGCGTACGGCACTGTTCCGCGCGCGGGACAGTGACATCGAGATCGAGCTGCCCATGGACCCGATGCACGGCACGGTGGGCGTGGCGCCCGCCAACCTGGAAGTGCGGTCCGCACTGGTGCCCGACGCGCACGGCGGGAACATGGACACGCCGGAGATGCGGGCCGGTGTCACCTGTTATCTCGGGGTGAACGTCGAGGGCGCGCTGCTCAGCCTCGGCGACGGACACGCGCGTCAGGGCGAGGGCGAGACCTGTGGGGTCGCCGTCGAGTGCGCGATGAACACCGTGGTGATCGTCGAACTGCTCAAGGGAGTCGCCACCCCCTGGCCGCGTATCGAGTCCGACACGCACATCATCTCGACGGGCTCGGCACGGCCGTTGGAGGACGCATTCCGGATATCCCAGCTCGATCTGGTGCGGTGGCTGGTCCGGGACTACGGGTTCAGTGAGTTGGACGCGTACCAGTTCGCGACGCAGGCCGTCGAGTCGCCGCTCGCCAATGTCTGCGACACCAACTACACATGCGTGGCGAAGATCCGGAAGGAGTGGCTGCCCGCGCGCGAGACCCATCGCGGACTGCACGCACAGTTGCGCGAGACAGCGGCGGCACTCCGGCTCTGACTCCGCCTCTGAGCCGAGAACCCCTCGGGTATCCGCAACCCCCTTGGCACACCGGTGCGTCCCTCAATCAGTACTCCCCCACCTCCTGTTGTTCCCCTGCTATTGCTCCCCCTGTCGAAAGGCCCTTCACGGATGGCGCGGACCAGGTCGTTCCCCAGCAGACGGCGGCTGTTGAAGAACGCCGCGCTCGCCGCCGGCCCCTACGCCCTGCTCCCCGCGCCCCGGATCGGCGCCCAGCCCCCGTCCCTCGACTACCCGATCGGCACCTGGGAGCCGGCGAGCACCGCCAACTACACGGTGGGCGACCGCCCCAGGGCCCAGGTCCCCGACCTCGTCGTCATCCACGTCACCCAGGCGTCCTACTCCAACACCCTGGCCGTCTTCCAGCACCCGGACAAGAAGGTGTCCGCGCACTACGTCGTGCGGTCCGGCGACGGGCATGTGGCGCAGTGCGTACGCGAACACGACATCGCCTGGCACGCGGGCGACTGGGACCACAACCTGCGCAGCATCGGCATCGAACACGAAGGGTGGGTGGACCGGCCCGGATATTTCACGGACGTCCTGTACGAGAAGTCGGCGCGGCTCACCGCGACGATCTGCACGCGCTACGGCATACCGAAGGACCGCGCGCACATCATCGGGCACTACGAAGTGCCCGGCACGGATCACACCGATCCCGGACCCGACTGGGACTGGACGCGCTACATACGCCTCGTCAACGCCGCCTGAACGAAACAGTGGTGCCGTCGTTCGGTCGACTCCGTCCAAACGGTTGTCCGGACCCATCCCCGGCGTGACGATGTCACCAGCCGCATCGCCTGCCGGGGAGGCCGAGTTGACCGATCCATGGGTGGCCCTGGAACCGGGGGCCGACCCCGTCGAACGGGGTCGGGTGCTGCTGCGAGCGCACGAGACGTTCACCGAGGCGGGGACGGTGACCCGGCCGGTGCGTTCCGTCGTAGCGGACTCCTGGCGCCGCTCCGCCCGGGCCGGGGTGGGGCCGGACGGCTCGGCGAGCGTGGAGCTGATGGACGGCGACCTCGGCGCCTACCGCGCGGAGCATCCGCTGGCCCGGGTGATGCCCCTGTTCCGTGAACTCATGGGCACCTTCGCCGCCGACGGCGAGCATCTGCTCGCGGTGTGCGACGCGCAGGGCAGGCTGCTGTGGGTCGAGGGGCATCCGGCGACCAGGCGGCAGGCGGGGCGGATCAACTTCGTACCGGGTGCGCGCTGGGCGGAGTCGGCGGTCGGTACGAACGCGCCGGGTACGGCGGTCGCGGTGGACCGGCCGGTGCAGGTGTTCGCGGCCGAGCACTTCAGCCGGCAGGTGCAGCCGTGGACGTGCGCGGCGGCTCCGGTGCACGATCCGCGTACGGGACGGGTGCTCGGTGCCGTGGACATCACCGGCCGGGACGGGCTCGCGCATCCGCACAGCCTCGGGTTCGTGCAGGCGGTGGCGCGGGCCGCCGAGTCCCAGCTGGCGCTGCTCACCCCGGCCCTGCCCGCCACGGACGTGCTCGAACTGGCCGCGCTGGGCCGCGACGAGGCTCAGCTGATCGCCGCCGGACGGAAGTTGCGGCTCAGTCGCCGACACAGCGAGCTGCTCGTCCTGCTCGCCCGCCACCCGGAAGGGCTGACCGGGGACGAGCTGCAGTGCGCGCTGTACGAGGACGAGTCGGTGACTCCGGTGACGCTGCGCGCCGAACTGGCCCGGCTGCGCCGCGTTCTGGCGCCGGGGCTGCTGGCGTCGCGTCCGTACCGGCTGACGGTGCCGGTCGAGTCGGACATCGCCGTCGTGGAGCGCGCGCTGGAGTCAGGTGCGGTGACGACGGCGGTACGGGCGTACGCCGGGCCGCTGCTGCCCGGTTCCCGGGCGCCGGCTGTGGCCCGGCTGCGGCGCAGGCTCGCCGACGGCCTGCGCACCGCGCTCGTCGCCCGTCGGGACCCGGACCTGCTGGCCGACTGGGCCCACGCGCCGTGGGGCGAGGACGACCTCGAAGTCTGGCGCGCGCTCGCGGCCGTACGACTGACGGCGGCCGTACGGGCACGCCTGAACGAACTGGAGTCGGAACAGGCGGCGCCACCAGGTTGGGCGCATCAGGCCGTCCGGCACTGACGGAACGCCGGTGCCCGCCGGGTCCAGGACCGGGCTCGCGGGTCACGAGGCTCACGTGGGCGTCCGGCACCTGTCGGTCCGCGCGGCGGCACCCTCGTACGCATGAGGGGTCCGTACCCGACTCGGCGCGCACGGCGCCGCCGGGATCGTACGCAACCTGGCTGCAACCTCGCCGCTTCTAGCCTCGCGGCGAGAGCCGTCCAACGGCGGGCGGCTCTGCTCAGGGAGGCAGGCCAGCATGACCCGTTACGCGGCGCCCGGTACCGACGGCGCGATCGTCTCCTACCAGGCGCGCTACGACCACTTCATCGGCGGCGAGTACGTGCCGCCGGCCCGGGGGCAGTACTTCGAGAACCCGAGTCCGGTGAACGGGCAGCCGTTCACGGAGATCGCGCGGGGCACCGCCGAGGACGTGGAGCGCGCGCTCGACGCGGCGCACGCGGCGGCGCCGGCGTGGGGCCGTACGTCGGTGACCCAGCGGTCCGACATCCTGCTGAAGATCGCCGACCGGATGGAGACGAACCTCGAAGCGCTGGCGGTCGCCGAGAGCTGGGAGAACGGCAAGCCGGTACGGGAGACGCTCGCCGCCGACATCCCGCTCGCCATCGACCACTTCCGCTACTTCGCGGGCGCGATCCGGGCGCAGGAGGGGTCGCTCGGTGAACTCGACGACGACACGGTGGCGTACCACTTCCACGAGCCGCTCGGTGTGGTCGCGCAGATCATCCCGTGGAACTTCCCAATCCTGATGGCGGTGTGGAAGCTGGCGCCCGCGCTGGCGGCGGGCAACGCGGTCGTGATCAAGCCCGCCGAGCAGACTCCGGCCTCCATCCACTACTGGATGAGCCTGATAGCGGATCTGCTGCCGACGGGTGTCGTGAACATCGTCAACGGCTTCGGGGTGGAGGCGGGCAAGCCGCTCGCGTCCAGTGCGCGCGTGGCGAAGGTGGCGTTCACGGGCGAGACCACCACAGGGCGGCTGATCATGCAGTACGCCTCGGAGAACATCAAGCCGGTCACGCTGGAGCTGGGCGGGAAGTCGCCGAACATCTTCTTCGACGACGTGTGGGCGGCGGACGACGACTTCCGCGACAAGGCGCTCGAAGGCTTCACCATGTTCGCGCTCAACCAGGGCGAGGTGTGCACCTGCCCGTCCCGGGCGCTGGTCCAGCGCGGCAACTACGCCGACTTCCTCCGGGCGGCGGTCGCCCGCACCGAGCTGATCAAGCCGGGTCACCCGCTCGACACGGACACGATGATCGGCGCGCAGGCCTCCAACGACCAGCTGGAGAAGATCCTCTCCTATCTGGACATCGGACGGCAGGAGGGCGCCAGGATCCTCACGGGCGGCGAACGCGTCGAGTACGACGGCGAGTTGAAGGGCGGCTACTACGTCCAGCCGACCATCTTCGAGGGCGACAACCGGATGCGGATCTTCCAGGAGGAGATCTTCGGGCCGGTGGTGTCGGTGACGTCGTTCGACGACTTCGACGACGCGATCAAGATCGCCAACGACACGCTGTACGGCCTCGGGGCGGGTGTGTGGACCCGGGACATGAACACCGCCTACCGGGCGGGCCGCGCGATCCAGGCGGGCCGGGTGTGGACGAACTGCTACCACGCGTATCCGGCGCACGCGGCGTTCGGCGGTTACAAGCAGTCCGGGATCGGGCGTGAGACGCACAAGATGATGCTGGAGCACTATCAGCAGACGAAGAACCTGCTGGTGTCGTACTCACCGAAGAAGCTGGGCTTCTTCTAGACCCGGACAGACACGGATAGACACAGAAATGGGGCGCCTGAACAGGGCAGATACCGTTCAGGCGCCCTTCGGGACGCGCAACACCTCGTCCGGGATCGGCCCGGGCTCAGACACAGCGGCGGTGTACAGCCCCAGCACGCCTCGCCGAATCACCGTGCACCCCGCGAAGCGGAGGGCCGCCCCGTTTCGGGGCTGCCGGGCGCCCTGGTTACCGTGTAACTGTTCACGAGTAGCGAGGCGGTCCCGACATGAACGGTGGAAGCGAGGCTTGAGGTGTGATAGCAGATCGTCGCCGCGAGCCGCGAGCCGCGAGCCGCGAGCCGCGAGCCGCGAGCCGCGAGCCGCGAGCCGCGAGCCGCGAGCCGCGAGCCGCGAGCCGCGAGCCGCGAGCCGCTGACCGGTTGGGGGAGCGGGTTTGTTAGAGGCGGGTGCCGTGTTCGGTAGCCGGCCGCTTCGCGTGCCCGTGGGGCACGACGCCCACAGGTGGAGCACCTTCCACGGCGAACGAACCCTCGTCGTGGCCGCCCGCACGGTCACCTCGACCGTGCGCGTCCTCGAATCGCTCCCCGCGCTGCTGCGCGGCGACCACCGCGTCACCGTCGTCTTCGCGTACGACCCCACCTCGGCCTTCGGCTCCGGCGTCCTCAGCCTCCTGCACGAGGCCGGATGCCGTGTCATGCCCTGGGAGCAGCTGGCCGAGGTGGCCCCGGATCTCATCCTGTCCGCCAGCGAGAACATCGACGTACCGGAGGGCGACTGCCCGGTCCTGGTGCTGCCGCACGGCGTGGGGTTCCAGAAGCTCGTCCCGGACTCGCGCGGCCCGCACGAGCGGCTGTCCGGCGTCGTCCCTGACTCGCTGCTCGAGTCCGGCCGGGCCTGGCTGGCCGTCTCGCATCCGTCGCAGGAGGAGCAGCTGCTCGCCACCCACCCGAAGGCCGCGGGACGCACTCTCCTAGTGGGCGACCCCTGTTTCGACGAGCTGCTGAGCAGTACGTCGATGAGACCCGTCTACCGGGAGGCGCTGGGTGTCCGGGTCGATCAGAAGCTGGTCATGGTCAGTTCGACCTGGGGACCGACCTCCCTCCTGGGGACGCAGCCAGACCTTCCCGCCCGCCTCCTCGCCCAGCTCCCCTACGACGAGTACAAGGTCGGCGTGATCGTCCACCCCAACGTCTGGTCGGCACACGGCGCCTGGCAGCTGCGCACGTTGCAGGCTGCCGCGCTGGATGCCGGACTGCTGCTGATGCCGGCCGTGCACGCCTGGCGCCCGGCCCTCGTCGCGGCCGACGTCCTGGTCGGCGACCACGGATCGGTCGGTCTGTACGGCGCGTCCCTGGGCACGCCGCTGCTGCTCGCCGCGTTCGGCGCCGACGCGGTGCCGGGCACGGCCGTCCACGCCATGGCGGACCTGGCGCCCCGGCTCGACCCACGCGGAGACCTGCACGAGCAGATCGAGGACGCCGTACGCGAGCACACCCCGGAGCGGTACGCGCCGGTCGCCGCGCGGGCCTTCGCCGAACCCGGCCACGCCCTCGCCCGCCTCCGCACCGCCCTCTACCGCCTGCTCCGACTCCCCGAGCCCGACGCGGCGCCGCCGCACCCGCTCGCCGTACCCGTGTCCGAGCCGCCCACCGCGCCTGTCACCTCCTGGCGGGTGACCACCGAGGTCGGCGAGGACAGCGGCGGGCCGACCGTCACCGTACGGCGTGTCCCGGCAGCCGTAGCCGGATACGGCGGCGAGGCTCCCGACGGCCCCACGGCCTTCTCGCATCTCGCCTGTACGGACGACGAGCGCGACGGGCGAGTGGCCACGAGCGCCTCAGTGATCGTCCGGCGCCGGCCGGACCCGACGACCGCCGGTGCGCTGCGGTGGATCCAGGACACCCTCGCCCGCCTTCCGGGAAGTCTCCTGGCGGTGTCGGACGTACGAGGACAGGCCTGTCTGGCCGGGCTCCGGGACGGCCGGATCGTGGAGGCGACCGCCACCGGAGGAGCCCGGGATCCGGGGGTGTTGGCTTCGGTCGTCTACGCCGCCCTCCGCGCAGGCCTCCCGATGGATGGCTCCTCCGTCACAGCACGAGTGGGCGATCTGCGGGAGGAGGACGTCGTCCTGCGTCTCCGCCCGGGCGGCGCTCACTGAACACCGTGAACACCGCGGCCCTCAGAGGCCGCCGGCCAGCTCCTCCAGGCGCTGCCGCAGTTCCGCCGCCGCCGGATTGCCGTCACGCTCGTAGATCTGAAGCGCCTCGGCGAGGTGTCCCCGTACCAGGGCCGTGTCGGCGCCGGTCCGTTGCGCGATGCCGGCCAGCCCCACGAGGGCTTCGGCCGCGTAGTGCGTCGCGTTCCTTTCCCGCAGGATCCTTACCGCCTCCTTCAGATCACGGTCCGCTGCCTCCGTGTCGCCCAGACGATCGCGTACGAGGCCGATCGCGGCCAGTGCCCGGCCCGCCATCCGCACGTCCGGCTCCTCGTCGGCCAGCAGGTCGTCGTAGGCCCGGCGCAGAACGGCCAGCGCCTCCGTGTGATTCCCGCCGGCGGACAGCGCGCTGCCGAGGAAGACGGCGGCGATGGCCGCTCCCCGTGCTTCCCCGGCCTGTTCGTTGAGGGCGAGGGAAAGCCGGTACGCCGCCGCCGCGTTCTCGGGATCGTGCCGGTCCAGATACCGGCCCTGGAACTCCATGACGGAGGCGCGCAGTACGAGGTCGTCGACCGTCTCGGCGCGCCGGAGGGCCTGCTCCAGCTGGGTGCGCGCCTCGTCGTGCCGGTCCAGGTCCATCAGCGGGCGGGACAGCAGACTGCGCAGCCGGGCCTCGGCCGCCCGGGCCTCGGCGGCATCCCCGGCCGTCCGCTCCAGCTCCGCCGCCTCGGCCGCAGCCGCCTCGGCGCCCAGTTCCAGCTCCTCCCGCCAGCTCTCGAGATACCGGTGGTGGAGGAACAGGGCCGTGAACACCTCGGCCAGCTGCCGTACCAGGGTGTGCTGCCCGTGCCGGGAGGCTGCGCGCAGGACGCCCAGGATGGCGGCACGCTCGGTGTCCAGCCAGACGAGGGGTGCCGGACCGTCGGGGGCGGCGAAGGGGTCGTTGGCTTCGCGGAGCAGTGCGGACAGGTCGGCGATCCGCTTCCGGTTCTTCTTGATCGCCCGGTCGGCGAACGCGGTGAGGACGAGGTAGTGCCTGCCCACCCGCCCGATCAGTTCCGCTTCCCCGGTCGCGGGCTCCTCCTGGTCCGCGCGCTCCCGGGCGTGCAGCCGGATCAGGTCGTGCATGACGTAGCGGTGGTCCTCCTCCCGCTGCACGAGGCTTGCTGCCGCGAGCACCCGCAGCAGCCGCTTGGCCACCCGCGTGTCGACCTCGGCGGCGACGGCGGCCACCCCGGCGTCGAAACGGCTGGTGGGCAGCCAGCCGAGAAGGCGGTAGAGCCGGGCCGCGTCAGGTGGCAGGAGCCGGTAGGAAGGTCCCAGGGCGGCGGACACGGAGAGCTCCTCGGCAGGCAGGGACAGGCCGGCCAGCCGGTCCGTCTCGTCGGACAGTTCCTCCACCAGCTCGGCCGTGGTCAGACCCTCCTCGGTCCTGAGCCGGGCCGCGGCGATCCGCAGGGCGACGGGCAGACCGCCGCACAGCTCCACCAGTTGTCCGGCGGCCGTCCGGTCGGCGTCCACGGCCGCCGGGCAGAGGTCTGCCAGCAGGGCCAGACCGCCGTGCTCGTCCAGCGGTTCGAGGCCGATCGAAGTCGCGTCGTCCTGAGCCACCAGTTCGCCCAGCTTCCCGTGAGCCGTGACCAGTACCCCGCTGCCGGGCCCCTTCGGGATGAGCGCGCGAACGTGTGCGGGCTCGGTCACGTCGTCGAGCACGAGCAGGATGCGCAGGTCGCTGGAGCAGGACCGGAACAGGTTGGCGCGTGCCTCGACGGTTCGCGGCATGGCGTCCTCTCCGACACCCAGGCCGCTCAGGCACATGGCCAGAGCCTCGCTGACATCCGCGACGCCCGTCCCGACCGAGGGCGTCGGTGCCGACCGGTCACGCAGACCGGCGAAGGGCACGTACAACTGACCGTCCGGATAGAGGTCCTGAACCGTCTCCGCGAACCGCAGGGCCGTCGCGGTCTTGCCGACTCCGGAGACTCCCGACACCACCACGAGATCGATGTGGTCGGAGCCGGTCCGGGCTGCGGGAAACGCTTGGCGCAGCTCGTCGATCTGCTCGTCCCGGTTGACGAATCTGTACGTCCGAGCGGGCAGTTGGTTCGGCCGCGGTCCCGTCCCCGCCGGTGCCGGCGCCGGAACGGTGAAGGTGATGTCACCCACGATGTGCGCGCCCTGGAAGGAGGGGCCGTGATGCACGTCCCCGCTGACCGAACTGACGTACACGACCGGTGTGTTCGGTGCCAGTTCGGTGATCAGCCGGGCCAGCTCCCCCGGAGCCTCCGGGTCGTCCCGCAGAACGCGGAGGAGACGCTCACGCAGTTGCTCCTCGACACGTTCGGCGGCCCGCTCGTCTCCGTCCGCGCGGGCGCGCGCCAACTCGTCGCTGTCGGCCTGGAGTTCGCCCTGCGGGTCCTCGTCCACGCCGCGGCGCCGAAACCACCGACCGAGTCTCAGCTTGGCCTGCTCCCACGACTCCGTCACCATCAGCCCGGTCAGAGCTGTCACCGCCGTCGCCGCAAGCGCCGTCAACTCGGCTTCCACTGAGCCCCCTTCGTACCCGGTGCCCCTGCGGGGCGGTCGGATCCAACCGTAGGGAGATCTTCGCCGCTTGCCCAGTCACGCCCCGCCTGACGAAAGACATGAAAGCCCCCGCCTCACCCTGCCAGCATCTTGAGTTCCCTCCGGTGCCAGACCACCGGACTACGGTCGTCGTCGACCATCAGGCCGAGCACCCGCAGCACGATGATGTCGTGGTCGCCGGCCGGATAACTGTGCTCGATCGCGCACTCCAGCAGGATGGGCGCGCCCTCCAGGAAGACGGCGCCGGATGCGGCTTCCCTTGTGTCGAGGCCGGCGAGACGGCCTTCCTTGCTGCGGGACGCCAGTTGCCGGGCCTTGCCGCTGTGTTCCTCGCCGAGGACGGAGATGCCGATCGCCTGCGCCTGAGCCAGCAGCGGCCAGGTCGTCGAGCTGTGCTGGATCGCGAAGGAGACCATGGGCGGGCGATGGGAAACCCCGACCGCGAACGAGGACACGATCATGGCGGTCGGTTCGCCGTGCACTCGGGCCGCGAGCGCCGCGACTCCCGACGGGAATCCGGAGAACGCCCTCCGCACATCACCGGGATCCGAGACGAAGCCCTCAAGGATGGTCATCGCACTTCCCTCGTCTTCGCCATCGCGAGCACCGTCCGCCCCCATTGCTCGGTCCAGCGGGCGAGTGAGTCGTCCGTCGCGTAGGTGGAGTCGAGCTGGTAGAGCCCTTGGGCGGGACAGATCGCACCGAGTTCCACCAGCACGGGCTTGAGGGTGAGTTCGGGGGCGAGCGCGTGTGCGGGCCCCGCGCCCAGCATCAGAGGCAGCGCCACCTGCCCGGCGAGGCCGGTGGCCGTGGGGAACTGGTCGAGGAACAGCTTGAGCAGTCCGGTGTACGTGCCCTTGTACGTGGGTGAGGCCGCGATCACCACGTCCGCGGCCCGTACCCGCTCGACGGCCGCGGTGACGCCAGGGTCGCCCCAGGCGAGCAGGCCTGCCCCGAGTTCGGCGACTTCGAGGACCTCGCAGTCCAGCCCGATCGCCGCGGCGAGGCGCTCGGCGGCATCGCGCGTACGCGAGGCGGTCCTGGGATTTCCGACGACGACTGCAGCCTTCATCACGCGACTCCTGTGGGTAGTTGGGGAACTGCCGTGACCGACTCGGGTGCTCCCGGCCCAGGGGCGTCGAGCCGTAGGAACACCGAGGCGAGGAGGCAGAGCAGCCCCACGGCGGCCAGCCCTCCCAGAGTGGCCGCGTAGCCGAACCCGGTCAGCAGGACGGCGCAGACCGCGCTGCCGAGCACGGCACCGAGCTGCTTGACGGCGTTGAAGGTTCCGGACGCCGCGCCGACCTCCTCCGGTGCGACCGTGGTCACGGCGGCGATGGAGAACGGGGACCAGATGAACGAGTTGGCCACTCCGTAGACCGCGAAAGCGGCGGTCAGGGCGAGTACCGGTGCGTCCACGGCGACGAGGACCGCCGACGCTCCGATGGACAGGACGAGCGCGGCGGAGCCGACGGCGGCGACGAACCGTGCGCCGACCCGGTTGTTGAGCCGGGCCGAGACCGGGGCGCCCAGCACACACACCACTCCCATGGGGACGAGGGTGAGCGCTGCCGTGCCGGCGTCGAGCCCGCGCTCCCGCTGGAGGTAGAGCATGAGCGGGATCATGGCCGAGCCGGAGCAGAAGGCTGCCGCCGCACCGCCCCAGGCCGCGGTCACGAATCCCCGGCTGTGCAGAAGGGCGACCGGCACGAGCGCGTTCAGCCCCCGGTCGCGCTGCAACCGGACGACGGCCACCACGAGCGCCGCTCCGGCGGCGGCGAGCAGCCAGCGTGGTACGCCCCACACGTCGGCGCGCGTCGCGTCGATGCCCTGGACGCCCAGCACGAGCGCCCCGATACCGGCCGCGTTCGCGCACATCGCCCAGACGGGGATCGTGGCCTGCCGACGCGGCAGCGCGGGCACGAACACGATCACGGCGGCCATCGCGACGACACCGACGGGAACGTTCACCCAGAACACCGTCGGCCAGCCGCCGACAGCGACAAGGAGGCCGCCGAGCAGTGGTCCGGCGGCGACCGCGGCCCCGCCGACCGCGCCCCACGTGCCGAGCGCCACCGCAAGGCGCGGCGGCTGGAACATGGCCTTGATGAGGGTGAGGCACTGCGGTGTCATCAGCGCGGCGCCGACCCCCTGTGCCACCCGCCAGGCGATCAGGGCCTCGACGGACGGAGCCAGCGCACACAGCAGCGACCCGAGTGTGAAGACGGCGAGCCCCACCAGATGGACGTGCCGGTGGCCGTAGCGGTCGCCGAGCCGGCCCGCGACGATCAGGGGGACGGCGTAGGCGATCAGGTAGCCGCTGTTGACCCAGATCGCCAGGCTCTCGTCGGTGCGCAGACCGGTGATCAGTGCCGGCAGCGCGACGGAGGTGACGGTGCTGTCCAGGAGCAGCATGAAGAATCCCGTGCACAGGCTGGCGAGGGCGAGCCAGTCGCGACGCCCGCTCCCTGCGGTCATCTCACACCGCCAGGTTCTCGCGCAGCGTGGCGCCGGAGCGGGAGACGGCGAGTGCTCCGCGGCGGCGAAGCTCCGGCAGGAGCAGTTCGGCGATGTCGGCGAAGCCGGAAGGCATGGCGAGCGGGCTGGAGAACATGTACCCACCGCGTGATCCGGTCGCGGCGAAGTTCTCCTCCAGGATGTCGGCGACGGTGACGGCGTCCCCGACCACACTGTGATCGAGTCCCACGGCCCTGCTGCGCCCGTGCGCGAAGAACTCGTCGCGAGTCATCGTGCGGCTGTCGCCGAACTCCGTGACCAGTGAGCCGACGAGACCTGCCGGGCTCGCGTTGGCCGCGACGAGTTCGTCCCGCAGCTCGCCCAGGCGGAACGACTCGGGCAGGGTGGAGAGGTCGTAGCCCATGTTGTGCGACAGGTAGGTCGCGACGGCCTCCTCGTTCCAGAACGCGTGGCTCGCGTCGCGGCGAGCGCGTGCTTCGGCGGCCGTTCGGCCGACGATGACCTGGGTGGCCCAGAGGATGCCCACGTCTGCCGGGTCCCGTCCCTCCGTGCGAAGGGATTCGTCGAGCAGCTCGCGGTGCCGTCGCTGGGACCCGAGATGCCCGCCGAAACCGAAGATCAGGTCCGCGAACCGTGCCGACGCGGCGATGCCGCGGGGCGAGTTGCCGGCCTGGACGACGAGCGGGTGGTGCTGCGGGCTGGGGACGGAGGCCAGCGGGCCCTTCACGGTGAAGAAGCGGCCCTTGTGGTCGATCGGGCACACCTTGGCCGGGTCGGCGAAGCGGCCCGTGTCCCGGTCCCGCACGATGGCGTCGGGCGCCACGGAGTCCCACAGGGCGCGGCAGACCGCGACGAACTCCTCCATGCGCTCGTAGCGCAGGTCATGGTCCATCAGCTCGCCGAAGCCGTAGTTCGCGGCGTCCGAACCGCGGGTGGAGGCCACCACGTTGAAGGCGATACGGCCCCTCGTCACGTGGTCGAGCGAGTTCAGCAGCCGGGCGACGTAGAACGGGTGCATGAACGTCGAGGAGTAGGTCAGTCCGAAGCCGACCCGTTCGGTCACTGTCGACATCGCCGCGATGACGGGTGACATGTCGTGGCGCGGCCATTGGATACCCCACTCCACGGCGGGCGCGATGCTGCCTCGCCAGGTGCTGGGGATGCCGCTGCCGTCGCCGAAGAACAACAGCCCGACACCCGCGCGCTCGGCCGTCCGCGCCAGCTCCATGAACATGCGTACGTCGGGGAAGTCCAGCCCGACCCAGGAGCCCGGCCTGGCCCAGGCGCCCTCCGTGTGGGTGAAGGAGAGGTCGAAGCCGATGTGCATGCCGTTCACCGGGCGCTCCTCTCCCACAGTTCGACGACGTCGTCGGTCGTGCCGAGCAGAGCCACGTTCAGCTCCAGTTGCACCAGGGCCGCCGCGTTGACGTCGAGGTCGTAGGCGGCCGTGGCGTCGCGCGGGACGACGACCGGCCAGTCCAGCTGTACGGCGTCCTGGGCGGTGGCGTATACGCAGCACTCGCTCGTCAGACCGACCACGGTCAGCCAGCCGTATCCGGCCTTGCGCAGTCGCGTCTCCAGATCGGTGCCCAGGAAGCCGCTGTAGCCCCGCTTGACGACGCGGAGTTCGCCCTCGGCGGGCCGCGCCCGGTACCACTCGGCGCCGGCCGTGCCGAGACGGCACGGCTCGTCCGGTCTCATGGGAGCGTCGTAGTCGCCGTGCCGAAGCCAGTTGCTCGCTCGCCAGGGCCTCGCCGGATCGCTTCCCAACTCGACCCAGACGACGGGCACTTCGCTCTCGCGGGCCGCGTCGACAAGGTGCTCGATACCGGTGACGGCCCGGTCGATCGCTGTCAGCGCGGCGTCCTTCAGGCCGTAGGCAGCGAGGCGGTCCGGATCGGCGAAGTCACGCTGTACGTCGACGACGACCAGCGCGGGCCCGCTGTCGGATCGGGCCAGCCGGGCGAGTTGTGCTTCTCTCAGGTCGTTGTCGGACATCAGACCATCGCCTCGTCCCTGGCACGCAGCTCGGGCAGCACGGTCCTGCCGAACAGCCGCATGTCCTCGTCGTACTCCGGGAAGATCAGCATGAGTCCGTCCAGGTCGGCCTCCCGCACGATGTACTCGATGTGATCGGTGACCGTCCGCGCCGATCCCGCGACGTACGGGGTCTGGAACGCGGCTTCTCCGTTCGCGCCCTCGGCCCAGGCACGGGCCTGGTCCGCGGGAATCCCCCAGGTGCTGCGCATGTGGGCGAGCGCCTCCCGGTCGAGCCCCGCGCCCCAGGCCTTCGCCTTCTCGGCGGCCAGTTCGTCGGTCTCGTCCTGGACGACGGTGAGCATCGAGTAGGTCCTGCAGACCCGTCCGGCCGCTTTCGCCCGTTCGTGGACGTCGGCCGACAGCATGCGCATCTCGTCGAGGCTCTCGGCGGCGAGGAAGGCGCCGTCGGCGAACCGGGCCTGGAAACAGCGGGCGTCCTCCGACCTGCCCGCGTTGATGATGGTCGGGCGGACCGCCGGGTGCGGGCGGGACTCGCAGTCGACGAGGTCGAAGTACGGGGTGCGCAGCGTGACGGAGTCCTCGCTCCACAGGCGGGTGACCGCCTCCGTCCACAGCTCCGTCATCCGGTAGCGCTCCTCGTGGCTGAGGCTCGGGTCCCACTCGCCGAACTGCTCGAACTCCCCCGCGTAGGAGCCGTTGACGATGTTCATGCCTGCCCGGCCGCCGGAGATGTCCTGAAGGGTGGTGAACATCTTCGCGGCGACGGCCGGGTTGTGGACGTTGGCGTGCATGGTCGCCCAGATCTTGACCCGGCTGGTCGCCTCGGCGAGCGCCGCCATCATCGTCATCGACTCCAGCGAGCGGCCCCAGTGGTCGGTGCTGCCCCCGAAGCCGCGCCACTTCGCCATCGACATGACGAAGTCGAGGCCGATGGACTCCGCGTGCATCGCGGCGCGTCTGTTCCAGGCGTAGTCCGCTTCGGGGTGGGGCGCGGTCGTGGACAGCATCCAGCCGCCGTTCCCGATGGGGAGGAAGATTCCGTACTCTTTCGTGGGCACGTTGCGGGCCTTTCCGTGGGATGGTGCGTCGCGGCTACGGGGCGGGCCAGACCAGCGTGCCGTCGTCGTAGATGTTCTTGACGAAGGACGTGTCGAACCATGCCTCGGCCCGGTCGGCGCTCACGTCGGCGGGCACGATGTCGAACGTGTGCAGCATGTCGACGATCCCGGTGACGTTGTCGACGTCGATACCGCCCAGTGGCTGGGCGGGGGTCGGGTTGTCCGCGACGACCTTCGTCTCGGTCTTCCAGATGGTCGCGTTCAGCTTCTCGTCGTACGTCGGTCCTGACAGCTTCGCGGCGTATCCGACGCACTCGGCGATGTGCTCCGCGTTCGCCGTGCAGTAGGCGTAGGCGTGCAGGGCGGCGCGCAGGAGGTCTTCGACGGCGTGGGGGTGAGCCTTGGCGAACGCCGGGTTGACGGCCATCGCGCCCAGCGAGCTGGGCACGTCGTAGTCGACGGGCTTCCACACCGTCACGTCGTTCCCGGCCGCCTTGAGCTGGTTGGGTTCGTTGGAGACGAACCCGGTGAGCGCGGCGAGGCCGCCTTGACGGCGAGGCAGTACGGAAGGGTCGTAGCCCTGCTTGACCAGCTTGAGCGAGTCCCACTTCACACCGGCCTTGACGAGCATCGCCCGTACGGTGGCGGGCACGTAGCCCTTGTGGCCGACGACCTTGCCGTCGAGCTGGGTCAACTTGCTGATGTCCTTGTTGGTCATCAGGATCTCGAGGCCGGCGTTGGAGTACGAGGAGATGCCGGTGATGTCGATGCCGTTGGCCCGGGCCTGGATGACGTCCTGCTCGGCGACCGGGCTCAGCGTGGCCTGGCCACCTGCCAGGAGCTTGGTGTTCTGTGCCGTGTCACCGGTGCCGGGCTTGAGGCTGACGTCGAGGCACAGATCCTTGAAGTAGCCGAGCTTGGCGGCGGCGATGTACTCGAGGATCGACACGGACGACTGGTACTGGTAGCCGGACAGATAGGTGATCCTGCCCGCGGCCTTGTTCTCGGCACAGCGCTTCGCCGAGATCGCGGACCCCTCCGAGCCCTTGGAGGTGGTGGCGTCGGAGTCCGCGCCGCACCCGGCGACGGCGGCCAGCGTGGCGGTGGCGGCGAGGGCGGCGAGACCGGCTCTGATCGGGCGGGAGGGCATGGGTGACTCCAGACTGGCGGTGTCCGCCGGACGTTGGTACGTGTGGTGGGCGTGGGGAGGAAGGAGGGCGTGGTTCGCCGATGCCCCGCCGTCGCGGGCCACTGGCGGAGGGCCGAACGCTCGGTCAGTCGTGTGCGCTGTCGTGCCAGTGCAGAACGCGGCGCTCGACGAGCGTCACGACGAGCAGCAGGAGGACGCCCATCACCGCGAGGACGAGGATCGAGGCGTAGACGACCGGGAGTTGGTTCATCGACGAGGCCACACTGATCGCGGTACCGAGGCCGCTGCTCGATCCCGAGGCCGACATCTCAGCGACCACGGCACCGACGATCGACAGCGGGAAGACGATCCGCAGCGCCGCGAAGAGGAACGGCAGCGCGGTGGGAACGCGTACGTGCCACAGCAGTTCGGCACGGCTCGCGTCCATCGTCCGGTACACCTGGAGGACTTCCCGCGGTACGGATCGCAGACCTGTGGCGATGTTGATGAGGATGGGGAAGAAGCAGATCAGCCCCGCGATGACGAGCTTGGGCAGCGGGCCGAAGCCGAACGCCACGACCAGGGCGGGGGCGATCGCCACCAGCGGGGTCACGTTGAACACGACCGCGATCGGCATGACCGCTCGCCGAAGCAGCGGGAGTTCACTCGTGAGCACCGCGAGGACGAACGCCGCGGCGAACCCCATCGCCAGGCCGGCCACCGCCTCACCCAGGGTCACCAGGGCGTTGTCGACGTAGTAGCCGAGGTCGGAGCGGAGCGAGCTGCCGATCTTCGACAGCGGTGGCAGCAGGTACGGCAGCTTCTCGGCACCCCACTGCCACAGCACCGCGAGCAGGGCCAGCATCACGGCGAGCGGTGCCCACATGGAGGGGCGGATCCACGCGAGCCGGGACTTCGGGTGCCGGAGGCTGAAGCGGGACGGTTCCACGGGAGGCTCGGTACCGGCCGCGGCGGGGGCCGTGCGTTCCTCGGCTACGGTCATCCCTCGCGCCCCCTTCACGCGGCTTCGCTGCGCCAGGCGCTGCGCAGTCGGTCCCGGACCAGGTCCTCGTACTCGTGGAAGCGTCGTTCCCCGAAGAGACGGTCTTTCCGCGGCCGGGGCAGGTCGATGTCGATGCTGTCGACGATCCGGCCGGGGCTCGGCGCCATGACGACCACGGTGTCGGAGAGCCGGACGGCCTCGGACACCGAGTGGGTGACGAAGAGCACCGTCGTCTTCAACTCGTCCCAGAGATCGAGGAGTTGGTCCTGCAGACTCTCGCGGGTGAACTCGTCGAGCGCCGAGAACGGCTCGTCCATGACGAGTACGTCGGGCCGCAGCCCGAAGGCCCGGACGATCGCGGCACGCTGCTGCATGCCGCCGGACAGCTGGGCCGGGAGCTTGTGCATGGCCTCGCCGAGGCCGGCCCTGACCAGGAGTTCGCGCATGTCCGGTGGACTCGTGCCACGCTCGATGGAGCCGGCGATCCGTTCGCGGCGCCGGGCGGCTCCCTTGTTGATCCGCTGCGGCAGCGTGACGTTGCGCAGCACCGACAGCCACGGAAGCAGCGCCGGGCTCTGCGGTACGAGTCCGATCATCTTGGCGGCGCATGCCTGGGCCGGCGGGACGCCGTGCACCCGGACCCCGCCCTGGTCCGGCTCCTCCAGGCCCGCCGCGATCCTCAGCAGGGTCGACTTGCCACAGCCGCTGGGCCCGATCAGGCTGACGAAACGGCCTGCCGGTACGGTCAGTTCGACGTTGTCGAGGGCAGTCGTCGCGGACGGTCCGAATCCGTAGACCCTGCGCACCGACCGCAACTCGAGTGCTGGCGTACCAGTCACCTTCACGCTCCCATCCATGCAGCGAGCACAAGGGCTCGATCCTGGAAGTCGGAGAGCGTGCGTGGCGAGTGCGAGAACTGCCACGCGGAAATCCGCTTAGGTACTCCGACGCTAGGGACTCCGTGTTTCACCGAAGCATGAAGCCTCGTTTCGAGCGGGTTACACCGGCCCCGGCAGTGCTGTGACAGTGCTGCCGTCGAACACGTAGACCTCGATCCCGAGGTCGGCGGCGGCACGCGCCACCCAGCCTCCGAGCGCCTGCACGATCACTTCGGTGACCAGGAGCACGGCCCGCTCGGCGGTCGGCAACGAGCTTCGCAGCCACAGCAGTTTGAACATGTCGGCCATGACCTTGTTGCGGTAGGCGGGCTTGTACGCGCCCCGATTGCTGACCAATTGAACCAGCACCCGGCCGTCGGGGTCGACCCCCTCGACCTCGACGCGGCTGCCGTCGGGCAGCATCAGCGGCTTCGGACGCAGCGCGACAACGAGCCGGTCGCCGAGGGCGAGCAGCATCCGGCGTTCGACGGACCCCTCGGCGAACCGGCTCCACTCGGTGGGAGCGTCAAGTACGGTCAGGCGCATATCCCCGAGTCTAGGAATCGCCCGTTTCCCGCACGTTTCACCCTCGTACCACAGGTTATCGGCGGCGCGTGCCGCAGTGCAGGGCGCGCTCCACCGTGGTGGCCATGGCCTGCTGGCCCTGGGCGTTGGGGTGGGCGGGTGCGGCCGGAGCCACCGGGACCAGGGGTTCGATCCAGCGCTCTCCGGCCGGCCGGCACATGTCGTGTCCTATGGACGGGGTGTAGGTGTCGACGTAGGCCGCGCGGTTCGCCGACGCCTGGCTCGCGATCATCGCGTTGAGCTTCTTCTCGGTGTCCCGCAGATAGGCGAAGTCACCGGCCGCGATCGGTACGGCGGAGCTGGTGCAGCCGACCCCGTCGTCCGGGAACAGGGCGGGGTAGCCGACCACCAGGACCTTGGCGTGCGGAGCCCGCTGTCGGACGGCGTCCAGCGCGGCGGCGATCTTGGGAGCGGTGTCGTTGACGCGCTGCTCGAGCTGGTCGGTGCCGCCGCTCGTGAAGAAGGTCTTGCACGGGTTGCCGGCCGGGTCCGAGGACGTCAGTCCGGCGCAGGTGGCCAGGTTGCTGGAGAAACCGATGTCGTTGCCGCCGATGGTCAGGGTGACCATGTCCGTGTCCGCGTCGAGTGCGTCCAGCTGCGGCGGTTGTGCACCCTGGGGTCCGGCCAGGGCCGTCGTCCTGGCACCCGAGCAACTGACGTCGGTCAGCTGCCAGTTCCTCGCTGCCGCGAGAAGGGACGGGTAGTTCTGGTCGGACCGCGCGCACGTGGAGTCGACCTGGGTCGGGATGCCGGGGCCGGAGGCGTACGAGTCGCCCAGCGCGACGTAGTCCACGGTGCGCGCGGTGTGGTGGTGCGCCGAGGCACTCGCCGTCGTCGCCCCCACGGTGGTCAGGGCCATCGTGCAACACGCCACCATGGCACCGCGCAGCAGGCTCCGCCGGCCGGGAGATCTCTTGCTCTGCTTGTTCAAGTCCATCCATTCGTCGGGCCCCCTGGAGCGCTCACCGAGCCACTCCGTCAACAGCCGTCGGGTGCGGGGGCATTGATGCTGCCGAGACATGAAACGGCTGGCGCATCAAGGAGGTTCACTCGGATCAGCGATGCCGACCCGGGCCGTTCAGCACTCCGCTGAAGCCGGCCAGTGCGGAAGGGTTGTCGGAGAGCCAAGTCTGCATCCGGTGCGCCCTGATGGCACCGGTCGGACCGGACTTGACGTAGGCGTCCAGCTGGTCCAGCAGGACACCCACCGCCCGGCGGGCCAGCGGTTCGCGTACCCGGTCGAGCGCCTGGCCCGCGCGGTCCATCCAGCTCCGTGCGTCGTCGGCCGCCGTGGGGGTGGGTGGGCCGAACGTCGCCACCGCCACCAGACCGACGGCGGACATCGCTCTGCGGTCGAGCGGCGCCGTAGAGCTGTCCCAGACGCCGGCGAAGATCGTCCGCGCGTCCGGGAAGCGGTCTCCGTAGAGCGCCAGTGCTCCGCGCAGGATGGCTGTTGCGGCGCGGAGATCGTCCGCACTCAGTTCGTCCGCGAGCCGGACCAGCTCCGAGAGCCGCTCCTCGGCGGTCTCGACCGCTCCCTCGACGATGTCCAGGCACACGATCCTGAGTGCGGCGTACGCGTACGGGCCACGCGCGCCGATGGTACGGAGGATGCGCGCCGCCTCGGTCCAGTGCACGCGGGCGCGGTCGCGGAGGCCGCCGCTCTCCTCGGCGTCGCCGAGGAGGGTGAGGGAGCACGCCCTGGCGAAGTCGTCGCCGGAGGCCCACGCCGCCGCGACGGCGGCGAGGCCACGGCTGCGGGCACCGTCGATGTCGCCGACCTGGAGCAGGTGTGTCGTCCAGTTCGTCAGGAGGACCGCCCGTTCCCAGTGGAACTCGGTGCCCGCGACGCCTTCCTCTGCCCGTACGAAGAGTTCCTCCACGTCGTCATGGCCGTTCAGCATGGCGTGGAGCGGCTCGTAACAGGGCCCCACGACGGCGAGGTCGGGGTTCTTCGCCTGCCGCCAGGTCGCCTTGTACCGGTCGATGAAGAGGTCGGCCTCCGCGTGCCGACCGACGACATGGTTGAGCCAGACGAGCCACGCGAAGGCGTAGAAGAGCGCCAGCTCGTCCTCGTCGGTCGGCTCTGCGACCCGTTGCTCCGCTGCGGCGTCATAGGCCTGCACGCTGCGCTGGAGACGGTCGATCCCTTCCTCCTCACGGCCGCTGATGACCCAGTAGCAGCCACGCCGTGCCTCCAGCGCCAGGGCCTGAGCCGTTCTCGACCGGGCCGTCATGAGGTCCGAGGCCGCCCTGATGTTGGCGGATTCCGCGGTGTGCCGCCTGATCGACTCCCCCTGGTCGCCGGGCGCGACAGTGCTGGTGCTCTCGTGCACGAAACGCAGGGCCCATGCCATGAAGCGTTCCTCCGCCTCGGCCGCCCTTCCTTCGTCCCGGAGCCGGTCGAGGGCGTACTCGCGGACCGTCTCCAGCATCCGCAGCCGGCTACCGTCGGGCGTCCGGACCATGAAGAGGAGGGATTTGTCGACCAGTTGGGCCAGCACCTGGAGGATCCCGGGGCCGTCCGCCCCAGGATGCGGGACCGCTGTCTCGGCCACGTCGAGGGAACAGCCGCCGACGTACAGGGCGAGTTCCGTCAGCACCCGCTGCTCGGCCGTGTCCAGAAGGGCGTAACTCCAGTCGAGGACGGCACGCAGGGTGCGATGCCGGGCGGGAGCGGTCCGCTTCCCCTTGGCCAGCAGGGCGAAGCGGTCGTCGAGGCGGCGTTCGATCTCGCGTACGGGCAGCAACCGCACGTGCGCGGCGGCGAGTTCCACCGCGAGCGGCAGACCGTCCAGCCTGCGGCACAGCGACCGGATGTCGTGCATCGCCGTCCCGTCCGCGGTGAAGGACGGGTCGATCATGGCGGCACGGGCGCCGAACAGGTCCGCGGCTTCGGTGTCGCTCATCGGCGCCAGGGGATACAGCGTTTCACCCGCGACGGCCAGGGGTGCCCTGCTGGTCGCCAGGACGGTCAGTGCGGGGCACCGGCCGAGGAGGTCCGCCACGAGCGGGGCGACCGCGTCGAGCAGGTGCTCACAGTTGTCGAGCACAAGGACCGCCCGACGTCCGGCCAGGAACGAGGTGATCCGGTGCGCGTAGTCGTGCGGCGGCTGGTCCGGCCGGACCGAGGCGTCCGACAGACCCAGGGCACCGGCGACCGCCGCGAGGACGCCCGTACCGTCGGCCGAGGCCAGATCGACCCACCACACACCGTCGTACGAGGACTTCACCAGCGCGCACGCCTCAAGCGCGAGGCGGGTCTTGCCGACA
>Ga0307513_10001864_pt1 | contig 29946 bp, 28 predicted proteins | sample 15_EM_MG_FD_202174 | JGI IMG/M metagenome (GOLD analysis project Ga0307513, IMG submission 202174) | Populus trichocarpa ectomycorrhiza microbial communities from riparian zone in the Pacific Northwest, United States - 15_EM | ecosystem: Host-associated > Plants > Roots > Unclassified | place... | reverse complement strand
CTGGCAGGGGAATGTAGGTGTCCAGCGCTTCGGCCAGCTTCATGATGGCTTCTTCGCCCAGGGGACCCTTGTCGCCCTCCATGGCGAGCTTGGCGCTGCCGTGGATGATGGGGGTGGCGTCGCCGGGGAAATCGTATTTGTCGAGCAGCTCGCGCACTTCCATTTCGACGAGCTCGAGCAGTTCGGCGTCGTCAACCATGTCGCACTTGTTCAGGAACACGATGATGTAAGGCACGCCAACCTGACGGGCCAGCAGGATGTGCTCGCGGGTCTGGGGCATGGGGCCGTCAGCGGCCGAGCACACCAAAATGGCGCCGTCCATCTGGGCGGCACCCGTGATCATGTTCTTCACATAGTCGGCGTGGCCTGGGCAGTCCACGTGAGCGTAGTGGCGGTTCGCCGTTTCGTACTCGACGTGGGCCGTGTTAATCGTGATGCCGCGCGCTTTTTCTTCCGGAGCCGCGTCAATTTGGTCGTAGCCTTTGGCTTCGCCGCCGAATTTGGATGCCAGAACGGTCGTGATCGCCGCCGTCAGCGTCGTCTTGCCATGGTCCACGTGGCCAATCGTGCCGACGTTGACGTGCGGCTTGGTCCGCTCAAATTTGCCTTTTGCCATTTTTCAACTCCAGAAATTTATAAAGAGTTACAAAACCAGTTAACGAACTACAGCCGGCAACAGCGCCTTGCACGCCGCGCCAGCTCAAAATATGGTGCCCTTTGCGGGAATCGGACCCGCGACCTCCCCCTTACCAAGGGGGTGCTCTACCACTGAGCCAAAAGGGCTAAATCACAAAGTCAAAAAGACTTCAAACCTTTCACTGCAATCCGGCACAAGATCAACCAACAGAGCCCGCAACACCCCAAAACCACGTTTTGTGGAGCGGGAGACGGGAATCGAACCCGCGTCATTAGCTTGGAAGGCTAGGGTTCTACCATTGAACTACTCCCGCGCAGCTCTGCCAATTCAACTCACATCAAATCACTCACAGCTCAAAACACGCTTTACGCGATTGCTTTGCGCCGGCCGCTTGCCAAAAATCAAACAAAATCTGGTGGATGAGGCTGGATTCGAACCAGCGTAGGCGTTAGCCAACAGATTTACAGTCTGCCCCCTTTAGCCACTCGGGCACCCATCCTTCAAGCGAACCTCGGATTATGCCACGGTTTTATGTCGGATGAAGTCTCTGGGTATGGCAAAAACCATTAAAAATGGACGCCACAGGTCTTGCCTCGCATTTCGCGCGGCGATTGCCGGGGAGTACACCCAAAAGATGGGGGCCCAAGACTGAAATTGCTGCGTAATTGCTGCGTTTTACCCACTTGGGGCATGATGGCTGAGCATCCACCCAGACACGAAAAGCTGCGCCAGCGGCCGGGCAAGAGAAGGGGATGGATATTGCGCCGGCAATTTACCGGTTTTTCCCCTCCCACAGGCCTGATCCACCGACCAGCCCGCCAAACAATTCATGAGCCCATGAGCCACCCACCCGACCCTCTCTCACCACCAGAACCGTCTTCCCTGCGCCGGGTCAATTTGGCACTACAGGGCGGCGGGTCTCACGGCGCCTTCACCTGGGGCGTTCTGGACGCGCTGTTACAAGACGAGCGCATCCAGTTCGACGGCATCAGCGGCGCCAGCGCCGGCGCCGTCAATGCCGTGGCGCTCGCGCACGGATTTGCCGCCGCCGGACAAAAAGACAGCGGAACCCCCGATCCCCGCGAGGCCGCCCGCGCATCACTCGCCCGAATCTGGCAAGGCATTGCCGCCATGGGCAGCCTCGGCTCCATGGCAGACGGCATCAGCAAAATGCTCCTGGGTGGCTGGCCCTCGGACAAAGTGGGCGCTAACTTTTTCGGCAATGCAATGAGCCAGTGGATGTCGCCTTACCAGTCGAATCCCCTGGACATCAATCCGCTGCGCAAGCTGTTGCAGGCGGAAATCGACTTCCCCGCCATTGCCAAGCTCGACGCGCCCCGGGCCTTCGTGTCCGCCACCCATGTCACCACGGGCCGGGCGGAGATTTTTTCGGGCAAACGCCTGACGCTGCAGGCCGTGATGGCCTCCACCTGCTTGCCTACGCTGTTCCAGGCGGTGGAAATTGACGGCCAACCCTACTGGGACGGGGGCTTCTCCAGCAATCCTTCCCTGCTGCCACTTATTAGTGAGTGCAGCAGCCGGGACATCATCGTGGTCCAGATCAACCCCTTGCGACGCCCCGAGGTCCCTCATACGCCGCACGACATCGTGGACCGGGTGAACGAGCTGACCTTCAATGCCAGCCTGCTGTCACAGATGCGCACCATGGATTTCATCAATCGCCTGCTCGCCGACGGCCGCCTGCAGGAAGGTGAGAAATACAAAAGCCTGCTGCTGCACCGCATCGACGGCGGCGAGGCCCTGGAGAACCTACCCTCATCGAGCAAGATGTCGGCTGACGGCGCCATGATTGAAAAGCTGTTTGAGATGGGCCAAGGCGCCGCAAAGCGCTGGCTGCGCCGCCACTTTGAGGCCCTGGGCCAGCAAAGCACGGTCAATATCCGGCGCGATTACGTGGGCAGTCTTCCCCAGGAGTTCTAGCATCCACCCGACTTCTTAAGGAATTTCGGCCTCTAGCCCAGACGTAGCATGCACCACCAGCTATCAAAACAATAGCGATTCAGGTTTTACGCTGCGCATCGCGCCAGGCCCGCGCTTCGGAAAAATGCCCACAACCGATAAACGGCAGCGGCGGCCGCAAGGCCGACAGCGGCGATGGATGGTTGGCCACCAGCACCTTGTGGCGTTTGGCGTCAATGAGCGCCCGCTTGCTCTGGGCATGGGCGCCCCAGAGCATGAACACCACCGGATGGTCGCCGTCCGCCACCTGGCGGATCAGCGTGTCGGTCAGCACTTCCCAGCCTTTGCCGGCGTGGCTGGCCGGCTGCGCCTCCTCCACCGTCAGGCAGGTGTTGAGCAGCAGCACACCATGCGTGGCCCACTTCACCAGGCTCCCGCCCGGCACCGGAAAGGCGGGCGGCGGCGTGCCCAGGTCGCGTTGCAGCTCTTTGAAAATGTTGCGCAGCGACGGCGGCAAGGCCACGCCAGACGCCACGGAAAACGCCAGCCCCTCGGCCTGGCCCCGGCCGTGATACGGGTCTTGCCCCAGGATGACCACACGCACTTCTTCAGGCGGCGTGAGTTCCAGCGCACGCAATGGCTGGGGCGGAAAGATCGTCGCGCCTTCCGCCAGCCGGCCTCGCAGAAAATCCAGCAGCTTCTCGCCGGTCGGGCTGGCAAAAAAAGCATCCGTAGTCGGCCGCCAGCCGGGCGCCACCGGCCAGGCTGTGGGGTCGGCGCTGGTGAGTTGGTCGGGCTGATTCATGGGCCTGCGCTTATTTTTTACCGAACAACTGCGCCAGCGCCAGGCCGGGCTCTTCCGCGCGCATAAAGGCCTCACCCACCAGGAAGGCGTTGACGCCGGCACTGCGCATGCGCTGCACATCGGCCGGCGTCGCAATGCCTGATTCGGTGATCAGCAAACGATCGGCAGGCACCTTGCCCAGCATGCCCAGTGTCGCGTCCAGCGACACCTCGAAGGTCTTGAGGTTGCGGTTGTTGATGCCGATCAGCGGCGTCTTGAGTTTGAGCGCGCGCTCAAGCTCGGCTTCGTCATGCACCTCGACCAGCACCGCCATGTCCATAGACATCGCCAGCGCCTCCAGCGACTTCATTTGTGCGTCGTCCAGGCAGGCTGCGATCAGCAAGATGCAGTCGGCGCCCATCACGCGCGCCTCGTACACCTGATAAGGATCCACCATGAAATCCTTGCGCAGCACCGGCAAGTCACAAGACGCCCGGGCCTGCTTCAGGTAATCAATGCTGCCTTGAAAGAATTGCTTGTCGGTCAGCACCGACAGGCAAGCCGCGCTGATCTCGCCATCGCCTTCGGCATAGCTCTGCGCGATGTCGGCCGGGATGAAGTCGGCGCGCAGCACGCCCTTGGAGGGGCTGGCTTTTTTGATTTCGGCGATCACCGCAGGCTGGCCCGCCGCGATCTTGGCGCGCAGCGCGCCCACAAAGTCGCGCGTCAGCACGCGTGACTCGGCGTCTTCGCGCATCACCGCTAGCGGCTTCTTGCGGATCGCCTCGGCGATTTCCTGGCGCTTGACGGCAATGATTTTGTCGAGGATGTCAGACATGGTGTTCAGGCCGCCAATTTTTGGGTGATGGAAATGAGTTGCTGCAGACGGGCCTTGGCCGCGCCAGACTCCAGCGCTGCGCGGGCCAGCACAATGCCGGCCTTCATCGAGTCGGCCACATTGGCGGCGTACAGCGCCGCACCGGCGTTAAGGATCACGATGTCGCGCGCGGCGCCCGGCTGGTTGTCGAGCACGCCCAGCAGCATCGCCTTCGACTGCTCGGGCGTTTCCACGCGCAGTGCGCGGTTGCTGGCCATGGGCATGTCGAAATCTTCGGGGTGGATTTCGTACTCGGTGATTTCGCCGTTCTTCAGCTCGCCGACCACGGTGGCTGCGCCCAGACTGACTTCGTCCATGCCGTCTTTGCCGTAGACCACCATCGCGTGCTCGGCGCCCAGGCGCTGCAACGCGCGGATCTGGATACCGACCAGGTCGGAGTGGAACACGCCCATCAGGATGTTGGGCGCACTGGCCGGGTTGGTCAGCGGGCCCAGGATGTTGAAGATGGTGCGCACACCCAGCTCCTTGCGGATGGGCGCGACGTTTTTCATGGCCGGGTGATGGTTGGGCGCAAACATAAAGCCCACGCCGACCTCCTCAATGCACTGGGCAATGGCTTCAGGCGTGAGGCCGATGTGGATGCCCAGCGACTCGATCACATCGGCGCTGCCCGACTTGCTGCTGACGCTGCGCCCGCCGTGCTTGCTGACTTTGGCGCCGGCCGCCGCCGCCACAAACATGGAGCAGGTCGAGATGTTGAAGGTGTGCGAGCCGTCGCCGCCGGTGCCGACGATGTCGACCAGGTGGGTCTTGTTGGCCACGTTGACCTTGGTGGAAAACTCGCGCATCACTTGCGCGGCGGCGGTGATCTCGCCGATGGTTTCTTTCTTCACGCGCAGGCCGGTGATGAGCGCGGCCATCATCACGGGCGACATCTCGCCGCTCATGATTAGTCGCATGATGTGCAGCATCTCGTCGTGGAAGATTTCGCGGTGTTCAATCGTGCGCTGCAGGGCTTCCTGCGGGGTGATTTTGTGGGTGTTAGGCATGGCGTGTCTCGTTTCTTGACGTTTCTTTGTTCTGCAATTGGATGGGAGCGGCTCAGTTAGCCGGAGTATCGGTAAAAGCCAGCTTGAGGCCAAACCCGATGAACATGACGCCGGCGGCACGGTCCAGCCAGTGCATGCCGCGCTGTACGGCATCACGACGGGCCATCCACGCGGCAATCAATGCCCAGCCCGAATTGACCGGGATCGCATTCAGGTTGAACAGCACGCCCAGCAGCACAAAGGCCAGGGCCTTGTTGTCGGTGTCCGGCGCAATGAACTGCGGCACAAAGGCCAGGAAGAAGATTGCCACCTTGGGATTCAGCACGTTCGTCCAAAAGCCGCCCATGAAAACCGCTTTCAGGCGACGTTCCGGCTGGGCAGCAGCAGCAGCGACGAGATCGGTGGTGCCCCGCGGCCCCTTGGAGAACAAAATCTTCGCACCTATCCATAGCAGGTAAGCCGCGCCTATCCACTTGAGCACGGTGAACGCGATGGCCGAGGTGGCCAGTAGCGCGCCAACGCCGACAGCCGCCGCAAAGATATGGACAAAGCAGCCGGCCGTGATACCCAGGCCTGCAACAATCCCGGCGCGGGCACCCGATCGCAGCGAGTTGGTGACGATGTAAAGAACGTCTGGGCCCGGCGTCAGGTTGAGCAACCAGCCGGCCGCGATGAAAAGCAACAGATGTTGAAAGTCAGGCATGGCTTGATCCCTTCTTATCCTTTGAGATGGAAGAACTGCCGGATAGCAGCGATCGCGCGGTCTACACCGTCGGCATCTACGTCGAGGTGCGTGACAAAGCGCAGGCGATACAGCCCCGTGGCCTGAATACCCGCATTCGCCAGGTGCTTGAGCAGCGCCGCCGATTGCTCTTTGGCCGCGCCCGTCAGATCCACAAACACGATGTTGGTCTGCGGCGGCTCAACGTTCAGGCCTTCAATGCCGGCCAGCCCGTCGGCCAGGTGTTTGGCCAGCGCATGATCTTGCGCGAGGCGCCCGACATGGTGGTCCAGCGCATGCGACGCCGCTGCGGCCAGCACGCCGGCCTGGCGCATGCCGCCGCCGGCCATCTTGCGGATGCGGTGCGCCCGCGCAATGAACTCGCGCGAACCGCACAGGGCCGAACCAACGGGTGCGCCCAGGCCTTTGCTGAAGCAGACAGAAACGCTGTCGAAGCAGTCCGTAATGCGGCGCGCCTCGGCCAGCGGGTTGCTGCCGGTTTGCGCAGCCTGCGCCACGGCGGCGTTAAACAGCCGCGCGCCATCCAGGTGACGCGCCAGGCCGTGCTTTTTGGCCAGCGCGGTCGCCTGCTGCACGTAGTCGAACGGCAGCAGCTTGCCGCCCAGCGTGTTTTCCAGCGCCAGCATGCGGGTGCGCGCGAAGTGCGCGTCGTCGGGTTTGATGGCTGCCTCGATCTCGGCCAGCGCCAGCGTGCCGTCGGTGTGATGATTCAGCGGCTGCGGCTGCACGCTGCCGAACACGGCCGCGCCGCCGCCTTCCCAGCGGTAGCAGTGCGCCATCTGGCCGACGATATATTCGTCGCCGCGCTGGCAGTGGCTCAGAATTCCGCAGAGGTTGCTTTGCGTGCCGGTGGGCACGAAGAGCGCGGCCTCAAAGCCCAGCATGCCGGCGATCTTTTCCTGCAATGCATTGACGGCCGGGTCGTCGCCGAAAACGTCATCGCCCAGCGGCGCAGCCAGCATGGCTTCGCGCATGGCGGGGGTCGGCCGGGTGACGGTATCGCTACGCAGATCAACAATCATTTTGGCCTCCAGCCGTTACGCTGCCTTGGCAAGCAGCTATTAATTTAATAGCAAATTCAACTGCAAATCGACTCATGCGGTTTGCTCCAGAAAGTTCTTCAGCATGGCATGGCCGTGCTCGGTCAGGATGGATTCAGGGTGAAATTGCACGCCCTGAATCGGCAGCTCCTTGTGCCGCACGCCCATGATCTCGCCGTCGTCTGTCCAGGCTGTGACAGCCAGCGCCGCCGGGCAGGTCGGCTTGTCAATCGCCAGCGAGTGGTAGCGGTTGACGACAAATTTCTCGGGCAGATTGGCAAACACGCCCTCTTGCGTGGTGGTGATCACGCTGGTCTTGCCGTGCATGAGCTGCTGTGCGCGGATGATCTTGCCGCCGAAAGCCGCGCCAATGCTCTGGTGGCCCAGGCACACGCCCAGAATCGGCAGCTTGCCGGCAAAGTGCTGGATGGCCGCGACAGAGATGCCCGCCTCGGCCGGCGAACACGGGCCGGGCGAGACCACCAGCAAGTCGGGCTTTCGTGCGGCGATGTCCGCCACACTGATCTCGTCGTTGCGAAACACCTCGACCTCCGCCCCCAGCTCGCCAAAATACTGGACGATGTTGTAGGTGAAGCTGTCGTAGTTGTCGATCATCAAGAGTTTGCTGCGCTTCATGATTCAGGCCTCCTGGCGCAGGCGTGTGAATTCGCCGCGCTCAAACTCAATGGATGCGGCGATCATGGCGCGGTAAGCCGCTTCCACGATGGCCTCGGGAGCGCCGGCCGCACGGGCCTGCGCGCGGACGCGGTCAATGATGAATTCGATGCGCGCATGGTCAAAGATCTGGCCGGCGTCCTGCTTGATGCGCGCCGCCTGCGCCACGTAAGCGCTGCGCTCGGCGATCAACGGCACGATACGCTCGTCCAGCGCGTCGATGTTGCGGCGCACGTCCGTCATGGTGTTGCAGTGTTCAACGGTTGGGTGAGTCGTCGTGTTCATTCCAGGCCCTCCTCGACCAGCTCCGAAGCCCGCAGCAGCGCACGCGCCTTGGCCTCGGTTTCTTTCCATTCAAGTTCGGCCACCGAATCAGCCACCACCCCGGCGGCTGCCTGCACATACAGCATCTGGTCCTTGATGATGCCGGTGCGGATGGCGATCGCCACGTCCATGTCGCCCGCATAGCTGAGGTAGCCACAGGCGCCGCCGTACAAGCCGCGCTTGGTCGGCTCCAGCTGGTCGATGATTTCCATGGCATGCACCTTGGGCGCACCCGTCAGCGTGCCGGCCGGGAAGGTCGCCTTCAGCACGTCCATGCTGGTCATGCCGTCCAGCAGCACGCCTTCCACATTGCTCACGATGTGCATCACATGGCTGTAGCGCTCCACTGAGAAAGCTTCCGTCACCTTCACCGTGCCGGTCTTGGCGATGCGGCCGATGTCATTGCGTGCCAGGTCGATCAGCATGACGTGCTCGGCGCGCTCTTTCGGGTCGTTGACCAGTTCCTGCTCGACGGCCTTGTCGGCCTCGGGTGAGGAGGCGCGCGGGCGGGTGCCGGCGAGCGGCCTGATGGTGATCTTCTGTCCCTCGTTGACTTGCTCTTGCCGCACCAGAATTTCAGGCGAAGCCCCCACCACATGGAAGTCGCCAAAGTGGTAGTAATACATATAGGGGCTGGGGTTGAGCGAACGCAGCGCGCGGTACAGGCTCAGCGGCGATTCGGTATAGCGCTTCTTGATGCGCTGGCCGACTTGCACCTGCATGAAGTCGCCGGCCTCGATCAGCCGCTTGGCTTTTTCTACCGCGGCAATGTAGTCGGCCTTGGCGAAGTCACGCTCGGCCGGGTAACCTTGCGAAGGTTTGACCACTGGCGCGCTGACCGAGTACTTGAGCTTTTCTTTCAGCTCACGCAGGCGCTTCTTGGCGTTGGCGTACGCCTCGGGCTGGGCCGGGTCGGCGTAGACGATCAGGTAGAGCTTGCCCGAGAGGTTGTCGATCACTGCCAGCTCTTCACACTGCAGCAGCAGGATGTCGGGACAACCCAGCGTGTCGGGCGGGCACGTGGCTTCGAGCTTTTTCTCGATATGGCGCACCGCGTCGTAACCAAAATAGCCCGCCAGCCCGCCGCAAAACCGCGGCAGGCCCGGCCGCAACGCGACCTTGAAGCGCTTTTGGTAGTCGCCGATGAAGTCCAGCGGGTTGGCCGTAGAGGTTTCCACCACACGGCCATCAGTCACCACCTCGGTCACCCTGTCTGCGCCAAAGCCCGAGGCCCGCACCAAGGTGCGCGCCGGCAGGCCGATGAAGCTGTAGCGGCCAAAACGCTCACCGCCAACAACCGACTCCAGCAAGAAGCTGTACTTGCCGCCGTCTTTGGAGTGCGCGAGTTTGAGGTAAAGGGAAAGCGGCGTTTCAAGGTCGGCAAACGCCTCCACCATCAGGGGAATGCGGTTGTAGCCCTGGCCTGCCAGGCTTTTAAATTCGAGTTCTGTAATCACGATGGTCCTTCGCAAGGGGCCATGCGCTCAAAGGCGCGGCCACCTGTCATTCAAAACGCCCCGAAGACCGGGGCCGGGATGCGCTTGGCGGGGTGCAAAGGCGCATCAGGAAAGAGAAAAGGGGGGTGTCGCAGAACCGGCGGCATCGGGGCGGGGCAGAAAGCAAACTGGCTGGATGTGAATGGTCAGCTTGCCGGCCCGCATGCGCCTCAGGCGTGCGAGAAATGACAGGTACGCCAGGGCCAGGCTCCCCGGTCGCCACAACCTGTCTGAATGATGCGATGTATGAACATGAGAGGCAAAGTGTAGCAAACAGCGGCGAAGCCCAGCCGAACTCCAGTCACTCTTGGCAAAGTTACAACAACTGGGAGTGACGCCAACCCCAGAACCCGCCCCAGAACCACTTGGGCCCCCTCGGAAACCCTCTTGTAAGGCCTGGTGGCTAAACACAAAATAGCCCCATAACAAAAAAGAACGCTCGTTCTATTCCACCACCCTTGGAGACAAACTCATGACTTTGACAACGCGATGCATTGCAGGCCTGGCCGGTTTAATGCTGTCATTTGGCGCCCTCGCCGCCCCGATGGAAGTGTCCGGCGTCAAGCTGGACGACCCGGTCGAGGTGCACGGCACCAAACTGCAACTGAACGGCGCCGGCATTCGCTACAAAGCGGTGTTCAAGGTTTATGTGGCCGCAATGTACCTGCCCAAAAAGGCCGCCACCCCCGACGAGGTCTACGCCATGCCCGGCCCCAAGCGCATCAGCATCACCCTGCTGCGCGACATTGACTCCAACGAGCTGGGCAAAAGCTTTACCACCGCCTTCACAGAGAACACCCCCAAAGGCGAAATGTCCAAGCTGATACCCGGCCTGATCAAAATGGGCCAGCTCTTTGCCGACCAGAAGAAGCTGGTAGCCGGCGAAGGCTTCACTATCGACTGGATCCCCGGCACCGGCACCATCATTTCTGTCAAAGGCAAACCGCAAGGCGAGCCCTTCAAAGAAATTGAGTTCTTCAACGCCCTGGTCCGCATCTGGCTCGGCCCCAGCCCCGCAGACTGGAAGCTCAAAGACGCGATGCTGGGCAAGACCAGCTGAGCAGAGAGACAGCGCGTCGGCTTGAGCCGGCATCACACACTCAACGGGGCGCAAGCCCCGTTGTCATTTCTGCAAGCGCAGTTCGGCCAGCGAATCGATGAACCCGTCGGCATCCACACCCCGCACCGGCTCACCATGGTTGTAGCCATAAGTCACCAGCACCACCGGGCAACCCGCCGCACGCGCGGCCCGCGCGTCGTTGCTAGAGTCACCCACCATCAAAGTACGCGCCGGCACAGTGCCCAGGCTTTCACAGGTTTTCAGCAGAGGCAACGGATCCGGCTTCTTCACCGCAAACGAATCGCCGCCAAACACCTGGCTGAAATAACCCTCGAGCCCCTTGAGCTTGAGCAGCTCACGCGCAAACCCCACAGGCTTGTTCGTCAGGCAAGCCAGCTTCAGCCCCGCCTGCTGCAAAGCAAGCAAGCCATCGACAACACCCGGGTACACATTTGAATAGCGGCCATTGATGCCCGCGTAATGCCGCTGGTAGCCCGCATAGGCCTGTTCGTAATTTGCTACTAAATTAATAGCTGCTTGTGCACTACCCATCTGGGCTTGAGCGTGTTTCAGTGCGGATTTGACAAGATGCTCGGACCCCTTGCCTACCATCAGTTCAATCGCCGCAGCATCCAGCCTGGCTGTCGAAGCATCGCCAGGCAACAAGTCAATCAGCATGAGGTTAAGCGCCTGGGCAAAGTCACCCAGGGTGTCGACCATGGTGCCGTCGAGGTCGATGATGGCTGCGTCGAAGTTATTGTGGTTCAAGGTAATAGAGTTCAAAACGGATACTTCATTGTTGAATTGCACTGAAATCTGACGACGCCGTGATGCTGATCCCGTTTCTGGATCAGCCAAACCCACCCATCAAGCAGATTCCCCGCGCTTGCCCAAGGTGCGGCTCTTGATCGCCTCTTTCAGGCTTGCCAGCAAGCGCTTTTCGTCCAGCGGCTTGTCGAGCCAGTCTGAAATCGCCAGCGCCTGGTTGCTGGCATGCTGGCGCGCTTCTGCCGCGGTGACTGACAGCACCAACACGGGCAGCCAGGCGGTGCGCTGGTTGGCGCGCAGCTCGCGGATGAGGGAAAGGCCGTTGTCGTAAGGCAGCTTGATGTCCACCGTCATGGCCGCATAGGAGTCCATCTTGAGATAGTCGCGTGCCTGCTCTGCGGTATGGGCCATGTCGGCGTCGTAGCCGCCTTTGTCGAGCATCATGCCGATCAGCTTGGCGACATCGGGGTCGTCTTCGCACACCAGCACGCGCGGCCGCGCCACCAGCCCCATGGGTGCGGTGACGGGTGGGGCTTCGCGCCATTCGGGCAGCTCGAAGAAGAAGGTGGTGCCCTTGCCCGGCTCTGACTTGAAGCCGATGCTGCCGTCCATGCGCTCAACGATGATTTTGGAGATGCTCAGCCCCAGGCCGGTGCCGCCTTTTTGGCGCGTGTCGGACGAATCGGCTTGCGAAAACTTCTGGAAGATGCGGCTGCGGAATTCTTCGGGGATGCCGGGGCCGTTGTCGATGATGTCGACGTGCACCCGGTTGGCCTGCTTACGCATCACCACTTGTACGGTGCCTTGCGGCGGGGAATATTTGATGGCGTTGGAAAGCAGGTTGGTCACCACCTGGATCAATCGGTCGCTGTCGACGCAGACGCGCACCGGCGCAGAAGCTTTGTGCAGCACCAGTGTCACGCCGTGCTGTTCGGCAAAGCCCTGGTTGTCAGCAAGGGCCTGCTCCATCAAGGGTTCGAGCTCTTGCGCCTGCAGCTCGAAGGTCATCTTGCCGGATTCGATTTTTTCGCTGTCGAGGATGTCGTTGATGAGGCGGATCAGGCGCTCGCAGTTGGTCTTGGCGATGCCGACCAGGCTTTTGGCCCTCTCGGGCAGCTCGCCGGCCACGCCACCCCACACCAGCCCGAGCGAGCCGCGTATGGACGTCAACGGTGTGCGCAGCTCATGGCTGACGGTAGAGACAAATTCGCTCTTCATGCGGTCGATGCGCTTGAGTTCGGTCACGTCGGTGCCCAGCGAGCTGAAGCCGATGACCAGGCCGTGCTCGTCGCCTTCGCCGTATCGCGGGAAGTAATTCATGACGTATTCGCGGCGGTCACCGGTGGCAGTCACCTGCTCGCGCTCGTACCGCACCGAATACCCTGCCAGGGCTTCGTCCACATAGCCCTTGACCTGGGCGTACAGCACCGGCCCGAGGACCTCGTGCATCGGTTTGTTCTGGATCTCCTCACGCCTGAGGCCAAAGGCTTCTTCATACGCGCGGTTGTGAAACTGAAAGCGCTGCTCACGGTCGACATAGGCGATCAGCGCGGGGACGGTATCGGTCAGTTGGCGCAGCTGGGCTTCGCTGTCGCGCAGGGCTTCGCTGATGCGGTTGCTTTCGGTGATGTCGTGAATGATGGCGGTAAAAAGCCGCTGGCCGCCCACATTGACATCGCCGAAAGAGACATTCACCGGGAACTCGGTGGTGTCATGGCGCTGGCCCAGGACCTTGACGTCCCACTCGCGAAACCCGTGCTGGCGGGAGGGCAGCGATGCAAAAAAAGCCTTGAACCCCATGCGGTAGCGCGCCGGCAGCAGCATGGTGACCTCTTTGCCGACCATGTCGTCCAGCCGGTAACCAAAAAGATGCCGTGCGGCGCTGTTGGCATTGACGATGAGGCCTTCGGCTGTTGCGGTCACCAGCCCTTCGGCCATGCTTTCGGTGACGGCGCGGCTCATGGCCTCGCTGTCGGAGAGCTTGGCCTCGGCGCGGCGGCGCTTTTCCTGCGTGCGCATCATCTTCTGGATGGCCCAGGCAAAGACACTCAGGCACAGCAGGCCGCCCAGCAGGATCAGCTGCTTGACTGTCTGGGCGGTTTTGCGCGTTTCTTCTTTGGAGCTTTCCAGGGCCGATGACTCGCCGCTTTTGATTCGGGCAGCCACGGCTTCGATGTCGTCATGCAGCTTGCGGTTCTCGTCGCTGCCGACAATGACGGCGGCAGCCTCCAGGCCCTGTTGCTGCCGCACCGTGATGGCTTGCTCCATCAACTGGAAACGGCCGGTGATGGCTTCCTCCAGCGTATGCCAGTCCGGGCTGGCACCCGCGTCTGTGTGTGCCGCATGCAGACGCTGCAAGGTTTGCTGGCTGAGCAAAAGGGCCTGCCGGTAGGTGTTGAGGTCTTTTGGCGAGTAGGTCAGCAGATAGCGACGCTGAAGCGACTCCGTCGCCTTGAAGTCCGAGACGGCGCGCTCCAGAAGAAGGACGGACTCGCCGCTGCGGCTTTCGCTCTGCGCGCCGCTGATCAATGCGTTGATCGTGATGTAGGACGCCGTGATGCTCAGGACGATCAGGATCATCCCGGCGCACAGGGCGACATTGATGGTCGCGCGAAAGGGCAGCTTCATGGCACGGCAGTCAGCAGGCCGGGTTCACCAGAAAAGCGGCCCATCTCGCTGTGCCCGCGCTACTGCGAGCCCAGTACGGTACGAACGGCCTGAAGCAGGGATTCGGTCTCCACGGGTTTGGTGACATAGCCGTCAGCGCCGCTGGCCAGGCCCTTGAGCACAGATTCGCGGTTTGCCTTGGCGGTCAGCATGATGACCGGTACATCCTTGAGCTGCGGGTGGGCGCGGATACGCTGCAGGATGTCAAACCCGTCGGCATCGGGAAGCATCACGTCCAGCAGCACCAGGTCGGGAATCGGCGGCTTGCGGAACTCGGCCACGACTTCGGCGCGGGAGCCGGCAATGCGCACATCGAAGCCCTCAAAGGTGAGGTAGTGGTGAAGGAACTTGGCCAGGTGTTCTTCATCGTCCACGATGATGGCCGACAGGCGCTCACCCGGGGCGCGCTGGCGCGGCGTTCCGCGCGTGCGGGCAATCCGGACGTAGTAGTTGGATTTTTTGAGCGTGGCCGCGCAGAAATCGGCTTCGGCATCGGCGGCGGTGAGGGCGGTGGCGCTCAGCTGCAATTGCAGCGAACCGGCAAAAGGGTCCGGTGCAACCGGCTCCACAAGCCCTTTGGCAAGGAGCAGTCCCATCGTACTTTCGAGCGTAGGGCCCACCACTTCACCCACACTCTGGCGGATCTGGGCGATCGACAAGATGCCGTCGAGCCGCACGAGTAAATCCACCTCGGCGGGCGAAATCGTGGTGGCGGCGCTGCGCAGTTCCTGCTGGCCTTTGGAAGTGACGGCGTAGATATCGTTGCTGTGCACGGTAGCTCCTCTCCTGAGTAAGGGGTCGTGACATGCGCCTCTCGCGCTCTGTCAGATTCTAGTGACTGGCTTTTTTTACTTCTACTTTTAACTTCTACTTTTATTTACCTCTGCATTTGACAGCCGGTACCTTTCAGCTTCAAGGGCGCTGAAAGACGCCGTAAGAGGAAGATACACCAATCCCGCGGGCATGGGCAGTCATTGTGGGCCTTGCGCATCAGCAGGCGGCAATCCGGACCGCAGCGCAGCCATCAGTTCACCGAGCGAAGCCTCCATTTGCGCCAGCAAGGCCTCAATGCTTTGCAGGGGTTTTTCCTCGTGAAGGGCCTGCTCAAGCGCCTCGGCATCGGCCGGCAGCCGCAGGGCGCCGATTTGCGCGGACACCCCGCGCAGTGAATGGCTGAGCAGCTCGGCCGTTTTGAAGTCCCCGGCGGCCAGCGCTTCGCGAATACGTGCGGGTGTTTCGCCACGGTCCAGGAAACGCCGAAGCATGGAGAGGTAAAGCGACTTCATGCCCATGGCACGGGTCAGGCCCACCACCATATCAAGGCCGTCAACGTGCTTAGGCAAAGCCACGTCGGCAGAATCTGCCTGCGCGGCGGCCAGCCGGGCGGCGGCCGTCGCTGCGGGTGGGGCGGCGACCGCAGCATTCGGGACGACAGCACCGGGGGCCGCGGCTGCCCCGCTGGTGGCGCGCACCGCAAACACCGTGATGGGCTCGGCAAAGCCCTTGGCCGTTACGGCGTCCCGGGGATCCAGCCGGATATCGTCTTTCACCAGCTCATACGTCTCACGGGACACCAGAATGCCGCCGGGGTCCGCGGCCTGCTCCAGCCGGGCGGCCAGGTTCACTTCGCGCCCGATGATGGTGTAGTCCATGCGCAGGTTGCTACCGAAGTTACCCACATCGCACAGCCCTGAATTGATGCCGATACGTATCTCGAACGCCCGGGGAATCCCCATGTCTTCCCAACGCTGGCGAAGTTCGCCCATGCGTTTTTGCATGGCCACGGCCATCTTGACGCATTGCACCGCGTCCTGGCGCGGGCCCAGCGTATGCGGGTCGCCAAAAAAAATGACGATGGCGTCTCCAATGAACTTGTCGAGGGTGGCGCCATATTCGGCGGCAATATGCGACATCTCCTCGAAATAGCTGTTGAGAAGGAAGGTGACTTCGTCGGGTTGCCACTGCGCGGTCGACGCCGTGAAATTCTTGATGTCGGAGAAAAACACCGTCAGCCGCTTGCGCTGGGTCTGGATTTCCGCCCGCCGGGAGCCATCAAATAGCGACTGGTACACCTGCGGTGCAAGGTAGCGCGACAGCTGCTCGGACAGGGATTTCAGGCGCTTGGCGTTGGCGCTGCGCTCCAGGTGAAGCCTCACGCGCGCCAGCAGGACGGGCGGGCTGATCGGCTTGGTGATGTAGTCGGTGGCGCCCAGGTCCAGCCCGCGCTGCTCTTCTTCCACACTGGAGAGCGCCGTGAGAAAAATAACGGGGATATCGGCCGTGCGGGCATCGCGCGCCAGCCGCTGCATGACTTCATAACCGTCCATTCCGGGCATCACCACGTCCAGCAGGATGATCTCGGGGCGTTTGTCGGCCGTGGCCGCCTGCAGGCAGGCCTCGCCGGATGCGGCCGCAATCACCTCGTACTTGTCCTGCAGCAGCGTTGCCAGAAAATAGCGGATGTCCTCGGTGTCGTCGACCACCAGGATGCGGGATCGCCGCAGGGGTTGCGGCCCGTCTGCCGGCTGCCTCACAGGTTCAATCATGACTCGGCTCTTTCATGAATGCCGGGGCCGGTTCTGGCTGCCGGCGAGCGGGCGGCCGGATGCAGGTTTACATCAGGCGCCGGCTCATTTCACCAGTTCTGCCCGCATGGCGTCAATGACAGCCTTGTAATCAGGCTTGCCGAAGATGGCGCTGCCTGCTACGAAAGTATCTGCCCCGGCCGCGGCGACCCGCGCAATGTTGTCGGTCTTGATGCCGCCGTCGACTTCGAGCCGTATGTCCTTGCCCGACGCGTCAATGCGCTTTCGGGCCTGCTCAATCTTGCGCAGCGCCGACTCAATGAAGCTTTGCCCGCCAAAGCCGGGGTTGACGCTCATGATCAAAATCAGGTCGAGGTCTTCGATCACCCAGTCCAGCACGTCGAGCGGCGTGGCCGGGTTGAACACCAGCCCGGCCTTGCAGCCTTTGGCCTTGATGGCCTGCACGCTGCGGTGCACATGGCCGGAGGCTTCAGGGTGAAAGCTGACCAGGTCGGCGCCGGCGTCGGCAAACGCGGCGGCCAGCGCATCGACGGGCTGCACCATCAGGTGCACATCGACCGGCACCGGCGTGCCGTCGGCCTTTTTGGCGTGCGGCTTGAGGGCCTGGCAGATCATGGGCCCGAAAGTCAGGTTGGGCACATAGTGGTTGTCCATCACGTCAAAGTGAATCCAGTCGGCGCCGCCGGCGATGACGGCCTTGAGCTCATCGCCCAGGCGGGCGAAATCGGCAGACAGGATGGAGGGAGCGATGCGGTAGGTGGGGGGCTGGTTTTTTCGCATGACGGGATTGTCGCAGCAAGCCGGCCGGCCTGTCCCTGGCGACCTGTTTCACCCAGCCAACAGCCAAATGAGGCGGTTAACATGGTCGTTGAGAACAGCCATGCCCAAATACCAATTTTCCTGCGAAGTCATTCCCCAATACCTGCCCGAGCAATCGGCGCCGGAAGAACATGTCTACGGCTTTTCTTATACCGTCACGGTCACCAACACCGGTGAAGTCGCAGCCCAGCTGATTTCACGCCACTGGATCATCAGCGACGCCAACGGCCACAACGAGGAAGTCAAAGGCCTCGGCGTGGTGGGCCACCAGCCGCTGCTCAAACCTGGCGAGTCCTTTCAGTACAGCAGCGGCTCGCGCTTGCGCACGCCCAGCGGCACCATGCACGGCAGCTATTTTTTCGTGGCCGAAGACGGCGAGCGTTTTGAAGTGCCCATCCCGATGTTTGTACTGGAAGCGCATCAAGGCAGTGGAAACGGCGGCGCGCCGCCCGGCCGTGTCTTGCACTGAACCACGCGCCTACTGACTGATGAAAGACCTGGTTTCCCTGCTCAAGGCGCTGGACCCGAACGCGGGTCTCGCCGAGCGCCACGTCTGGCTGATCAAGCTGTTTGAATGGATTCGCGGCGACCAGACGTCCGTGCCGGCCGCCGTGGCGCGGGTGCAGACCCTTATGGACGCCGTTGAGCGTCAGCCGGAGCTGCAAATCAAGTTGCAGGCGTGGTGGCAAACGCTGATCCAGACCGTTGACATCACCACCCTGCTGGCGGATTTCGGTTTCGCCCCGCGCACGGCGTTTGTGAGTGAACTGGCCGAGCGCATGCGCCGCAAGCTGCTGCCCGGCACGCCCGAAACCGTGGATGCCTCAGAGCTCTTTCCCCTGGTCGCACCCACCCGCTTCGACGCCCAGTGGATGAGCGCTCTGGACGAGCCGCAGATTGCCCGGCTGACAGCGCTGCTCTCAGCCAGCCCCCAAATGGATGCGCTGCATTGGCACTACAGCCTGATGGATGCGCTCACTTACTGCACGGCGCAAATCCGTGCGACGGGCTTCGCACCCGAGCTTCGCCTGCGCATGAACCGGGCCACGCCGCATGCGCGCGCCTTTCATGCGCTGCCTGCCGATATCGACGAGCTGCGCAAAGCGTTTTTCAAACCCGAGCGTGACGAAGTGCAACTGCAGACCGCCATTGCGCAATACCGCGAACGCCTGGACGCCTGCCGCCAGGCCGTCAACAGCATCTACACGCACCTGGAAGACAACGGTATCTCGGTCGGCATGGTGTTTCGCCTGCGTCAGCTGCGCGAGCGCATCCTGCGCGTGCGCGAGCTGCTGGATAACCTGGTCTCGCCCAAGCCGGCCATGGCGGCCGTCAAGCTGCTGGGCCGCCGTGTCATCACCGCGCAAGAGGGAAAAAGCATAGGCGCACTGATCAGCGCGAACTCCACCCTGCTGTCGGCCAAGGTGGCAGAGCGCAGCGCCGAGACGGGCGAAACCTACATCACCCGCACACGGGAGGAATACCGCGAAATGCTGGGCAAGGCCATGGGCGGCGGCGCCATCACGGCCTTCACCACGCTGCTCAAATTCATGATCGTCGGTATGGGCCTGTCGGCCTTCTGGGGCGGCTTCTGGTCCGCCGTCATGTACTCGGCAAGCTTCATCCTGATCCAGCTGCTGCACTTCACGCTGGCCACCAAGCAGCCGGCCATGACGGCACCGGCCATGGCGGCCAAGCTCAAAGACCTCGGCTCGCCCGATTCCGCCGGCACCATCGAAGCCTTTGTCGACGAGGTCACGCACCTGGTGCGCTCGCAGGTGGCGGCGGTCTTCGGCAACGTTTTTATGGTGGTGCCCGCCGTGCTGCTGGTCAACACGCTGATCCTGCTGCTGCTGGGCCGGCCGATGATCAGCAATGCCGAGGCTCACCATGTGCTGGGCACCCTGACCTTGCTGGGCCCCACGCTGATGTGGGCGGGCTTTACCGGCGGCATTCTGTTTGCCGCCGCCATGATCGCGGGCTGGACGGAAAACTGGTTTGTGCTGCACCGCCTGGATTCGGCCATGCGCCATAACCCGCGCATCACCGCCGTGCTGGGAAGCGAGCGCGCGGCGCGCTGGTCCACTTTCATGCGCGACCACATCTCGGGCTTTGCCTCCAACATCGCGCTGGGCTTCATGCTGGGTCTGATTCCCGCTTTCACCGGCTTCTTCGGCGCGGAGCTGGAAGCGCGGCACGTGACGCTGTCGACAGGCCAGCTTGCCGCGGCCGGCGCCTCGCTGGGCCTGGAGGCGTTCAAACACTTCACCATCTGGTGGTGCATCGCAGCCATCCCGCTGATCGGTGCGTTGAACCTCGGTGTGAGTTTTTACCTCGCGTTTCGCCTGGCCCTGCAAGCGCACAACGTGAGCAACGTGGACCGCGCCCGCATTCGCGCCGCCATCTGGGCGCGGTGGCGCAGTCATCCGCGCAGCTTTTTCATAATCTAGGCTCACCCTTGTCCAAGCTCACTGCGTGTAGCTTGTTCTCCCCTTCCAGGGGACGGTGAAATAGACCCACCCCCTTCCAGTCTCACTTCGTGTAGCCTGTTCCCCCTCAGGGGGCGGTGCCTGCGGCCCGGCAAAGCCAGTCCCGCGGCACCCACTGGTTTGTGCTCGCTGAACTCTTCAACCAGCATGAAGCGTGGGGGCGGGATTTCCGGTGTTGTCCTACAGGGCCCATTGCTGCGGCCCTGTAAATTAATGCAACAAGTTTCTTTTCACGCAAACCCACCGGGCATCATGCCGTAACGGCTGGCCAACCAACGCGCAACATGCTGCCCAGCACAAGGGGCGTGTCTGCACAAGTCTGATGAGAGTGGAGACACACCCCGTATGAATGAAATCCTGGCCATCTGGGCTGAATGGATCAAGCCATCGGCAGGGCTGCCCACGGTGCAGTGGTCCATCCTGCTGGCGGTGGCCGCAGCTGCCGGCCATCTTTTAAACCGCTATACCGGCATGCCCAAGGTGGTGGGCTATTCGCTCGTCGGCGGCTTCGCGGGCCTGGCCGGCTTCACCGGTGCTGTCTGGCCGCTGCAGGGCACAGGGCTCTTCTTGCTGGAACTGGGCGTGGCCGTGGTGCTGTTTGAGGCGGGCGGGCGCATTCCGCTGCGCTGGTTCCGCCACAACCCCATGGTGCTGGTGCAAAGCCTGGCTGAGTCGTCGCTGACGTTTATCTTCGTGTACTGGGCGCTGAGCGCGATGAGCGTGCGCGAAGCGGTGGCCCAGCCGCTGGCGCTGCTGGCCATGGCCGCATCGCCGGCGGTGCTGTCGCGCGTGGCCATAGACACGCGCGCCGCCGGCCCCGTGACGGAGCGCGCCATGGTGCTATCGACGCTCAGTACCTTGTACGCGCTCACGCTGTGCAGCGCACGCGCCGGCATGATGCATCGGCCCGAAGGTGTGTCCAGCGTGCTCAGCACGCTGTACCCGGTGCTGGTGGTGCTGGGTCTTTCGGTGGTGGTAGGCGCGGTGCTTGCCCTCACGCTGCGCGCCGCTCTGCGCGTGATGAGCCCTACCAGCGAAAACACCGCCATCTTGCTGCTGGCGCTGATCGCCGCGGGCGCCGCGCTGGCGGCCCACTTCGGCGGCTCGGCGCCGCTGGCCGCGCTGCTGGGCGGCATGCTGCTCAAGCAGCTCAACCCGCGCCCCTGGTCGTGGCCGCGTCAAATGGGCACGGCCTCATCCATGCTCACCATGCTGATGTTTGTGCTGGTCTCGGTGGTGGCGGCGCAGGCCGACTGGAGCGGTCCCGTGACCGGCCTGGTCATCGCGCTGGTCATCGCACGCGTCACCGCCAAGATCACCGGCGTCGCCATCGGCAACGTGGGCAGCGGCGCGAGCTGGAAGCAGGCCTTGTGGGTGGGCTGCGCGATGTCGCCGATGTCGTCGGTCGCGCTCTTGCTGGTGTCGCAGTTTGTGTCGGCTTCAGGGGCCCTGGGCCGCCAGATTGCCGGCGTGGCCCTGCCCGCCATCTTGCTGATGGAGATACTCGGCGCGGTGCTGGCCACCGTGGCCATCTACCGCGCCGGCGAAAGTTCCAAACCCTGGGCGCCGCTCACACGCGGCCCCTCATCCGGACCTGTCCATGAGCCTTGAGACGTTTCACAAATCCGCCGCGCTGTCGCTGGGCGTGGAGCTTGAGCTGCAGCTCGTGAACACGCACGACTACGACCTCGCGCCTTACGCCGAGGACATGCTGCGCCTGATGTCCAAAATACCGCTGCCCGGCGCTGTGGTGCCCGAGATGACGTCCAGCATGATTGAAGTCTCCACCGGCGTGTGCCACAACGCATCGGAGGTGCTAGGCCAGCTCTCGCAGATCCGTGATGCATTGGTCAAGAGCGCCGACAAGCTCAACATCGCCGTGGTGGGTGGCGGCACCCATCCCTTTCAGCAGTGGCATGAGCGCCGCATTTACGACAAGCCGCGCTTTCGCGAGCTGTCCGAGCTGTACGGCTACCTCTCCAAGCAGTTCACGATTTTTGGCCAGCACGTACATGTGGGCTGCCCCGACGCCGACAGCGCGTTGCTGACCTTGCACCGCATGTCGCGCTACATCCCGCACTTCATCGCGCTGTCGGCTTCTTCACCTTATGTGCAGGGGCAAGACACCGCTTTTGATTCGGCGCGGCTCAACTCGGTGTTTGCGTTTCCACTGTCGGGCCGGGCGCCGTTCGCGCTGACCTGGGACGACTTCACGGTGTACTTCGACAAGATGACGCGCACCGGCGTGGTCAAGAGCATGAAGGATTTTTACTGGGACATCCGGCCCAAGCCGGAGTTCGGCACCATCGAGATCCGCGTGTTCGACACCCCGCTCACGGTGGAGCGCGCCACTGCGCTGGCCGGCTTTGTGCAGTCGCTGGCTTCGTGGTTCATGCACGAGCAGCCCTTTATGCCCACCGAAGACGACTACCTGGTCTACACCTACAACCGCTTTCAGGCCTGCCGCTTCGGGCTGGACGCGGTGTATGTGGACCCGGCCACCGGCGGCCACATGCCGCTGCGCGAACACATTCTGTTGACCATGGCGCAGATCGAGCGCCACGCCACCGCCATGGGCGCGGGGGCATCGCTGCATCTGCTGCGCACCAGCGTCGAACGCGCCGACAACGACGCGCGCTGGCTGCGCGAAAGGCAAGGCGAAGAACACCTGCTGGCCGAGGTCATACGCCAGGCGGCCGACCGTTTTCGCGGCGGCGTCACGCACCTGCAGCAGCCCTGAGGCCGTGCCTGGCGCGTCCGGGTCCGCACAGCCTGTATGCTCTGCGGCATGGGTGAATTTGACCTGATCGCACGCTACTTCACGCGTCCCACCGCACACGCGGTGCTGGGCGTGGGCGACGACTGCGCGCTGCTGCAGCCGGCGCCCGGCACACAACTGGCGATTTCCAGCGACATGCTGGTGGAAGGCCGGCATTTTTTTGCCGACGTAGACCCGGCCGCGCTGGGCCACAAGGCGCTGGCCGTCAATCTGAGCGATTTGGCTGCCTGCGGCGCGAAACCGCTTGCCTTCACGCTGGCGCTCTCGCTGCCGCGTGTCGATGAAACCTGGCTGGCCGGTTTCTCTAAAGGCCTGCTGGCGCTGGCAGACGCGCATGGCTGCGAGTTGGTGGGCGGCGACACCACGCAGGGGCCACTCAACATTTGCATCACCGTGTTTGGCGAAGTACCCGTGGTGAGCGGCAAAAGCCAGGCGCTGCTGCGTTCAGGCGCCAAACCGGGCGACGACGTGTATGTCAGCGGCACACTGGGCGATGCCCGGCTGGCGCTGGAGGCGCTGCGCGGCGCCGTGACCTTGCCTCCCGACCTGCTGGCCCAGGCCAGGCTGAGGCTGGAACAACCCACACCGCGCGTGGCGCTGGGGCAGGCGCTGCGCGGCATTGCGTCTGCGGCCATCGACGTCAGCGACGGACTGCTCGGCGACCTTCGCCACATCCTGCGCACCTCCAGCGCAGGGGCCACGCTCGAAACCTCGAATGCTATTAATTTGGTAGCTACAAGCCAAGACACCGCCTTGGCTAGAGCCGGATTTGATACTGAAAAACAGCTGGAGTTCGTGTTGGCCGGCGGGGACGACTACGAGCTCGCCTTCACCGCACCGGCCTCGGCCCGCGACGCCGTGCAGGCAGCGGCCCGGCAGGCGCACACAGCGGTCAGCCGTATCGGCCGCATCGACGCCAACCCCGGCCTGCGCCTGCTGGACGCGGCCGGCGCGCTGATCGAGCGGCGCTACGCCTCGTTTGATCACTTCGCCTGAGGGTGCGCGGCGGCGTCTGCCTGCATGCAAGGGATCAGGCCGTGCGTCAGCCGGTCGGTCATCCTGCAGGCCCAGCGGCCCGCCGCCGCCCAGAATTCGGCCGGCGCCAAGGCGCGTAAATGCCGGGCCTCGGCCATGGCGGCAGCTGTCACACGGTGTTCTTCGGCGGCGGTATAGAGCGGGTTCATCAGTAGTCCTTTCGGGGGTAGCCCTTTTTCTATGAGAGGGCTACAGCGCTACTGTGCGCAAAACCGCCACGGCCGGAAACCACCCGCACTGCAAATGCGTCTTGCACCACGCGCAAAACCAAAATACGCCGCGATAGGTAATATGGCCGGCATGCGGAACCTGAACTTTGACGACATGGCGCTGTTTACGCGCGTGGCCGAGCTGGGCAGCTTCTCGGCCGTGGCCCGCACGCGCGGTGTGCCTGTCAGCCAGGTGTCGCGTGCCATCGCCCGCATCGAGAAAACCTGCGGCGCGCGGCTGGTGCACCGCAGCACGCACGCGCTGACCCTCACGCCCGAGGGCGAGACCTTTCTCGGCTATTGCCGCCGCATGACGCATACGCTGGACGACCTGGAGGGCGAGTTCGCCAGCCAGAGCGGTGAGGCCAGCGGCTGGGTGCGCGTGGCGGCCAGCACTGTGATGGCCGAATACCTGCTGGTGCCCAGCCTGGAAGGCCTGCACCAGCGCCACCCGCGTGTCTGCGTGGAGCTGAAGGTGGATGACCGGCTGGTGGACATGGTGCGCGACGGTGTCGACATCGCGATCCGCAGCGGCACACACACCAACGAGAACACCGTGATGCGCCAGATCGGCATGCATGGGCGCAGGCTGTACGCCACGCCGGGCTATCTTGCGGCCCACGGCACGCCCGAGCACCCCGACGACCTGGGACGGCACCGCCTGATCAGCAACAGCGGCGCGACCGTGCTCAACCGCTGGCCCTTCATCATCGACGGCCAGCCCGTGGTGATCACGGCCGACGGCTGCTGGCGCGCCGACTCCACCGGCACGACCAGCCAACTGGCCCTGCAGGGCCTGGGCATTGCGCGCTTTGCCATGCTGGCGGCCGAGCCCCTGGTGCGGCGCGGTTTGCTGGTGCCGGTGCTACCCGGCTTTGTCGATGAGCAGCCCGTGCCCATCCATGCCGTGACGCTGGGCGGGCGGCACCGGCTGCCGAAGATTCGCGCCTGCATCGACTACTGGGCCGAATGGTTCAGCCACGGAAGAGACCTGACCCGCGGGCTGCCCGCCGCTTGACCCCATCAGGTCAGTCGGGTTCTCCGGCTTATCTGGCGTCTACCAGCGCACGGATATCCAGCAAAGTCAGCTCGTTGGCATCGGGCTTGCCGATCTCGCGGCCCGACGAATACGGAAAGTTGTTGTCGTTCACCAGAACGATGTGCGTGGCATCAACCATTGCCAGCCCTTCAGGGCCCAGGTGCGGCAAGGCAAAAACCGCTTCATTGGGGCCCAATTTGGCCAGGCGCTTCGGGTTGGCGATGCGGGTCAGGTCGATGTAGGCAACCTTGCGCACAAAGCCGTCCGCATCGGCGGCTGCCAGGTCAATCTTGTAGACACGCTTGAGCCGCGCCGGCCGGGTGAAGCAGTCGGTGCGCGCTTCGTTCGGGCACGCCGGTGCGACGCCTTCGGTGCTGTCGTCGCGCTCAATCACCAGGCCCGTGGTGGCGTCCAGCAGCTGGAAGTCAGCCGCCACATTGCCCACTTCTTCAAGCAGGTATTTCCACTGCTTGCCGGTGTAGCTGCGCGAGGCCACGTCCAGCTCGTTGATGCGCACATAGGTCTTGTCGCCGGTTTTTTCCACGCTTTTGGTGGCTGCGTCATAGAGCGGGCCTTCAAACATCGGGTAGAGCTTGCTGCCGTCGGGCGATTTGGCCATGGACTCAAAACCGTTGGAGCGGCGCACCTCAAACAAGGCCTCGCCTGGCAAATTGGGCAGGCGCCCCTGCAGGTAGTGGTCAGGCGAGGCATGCAACTTGCCATTGATGACTGTCTCTATCACGCCCAGCACACGGCCCTGGAAGTCGGTGCGCAATACATACGGGCCGAACTCGTCGCCTATCCACCATTCGTTGCCCACCACTTGCAACGACTCGGGGTCGAAGTCGATGCCCGTGAGATAGCGGCGCTGCGTGTTTTCGTTCTGGATGTGAAAGGGCACGCGCTTATGCGGATCGCTGAGAAAGGTGGTGCTGCGGTGTGTGACCTGGCCCTTGGCCCAGTCGGCCGACACCTTGTGCACCATCAGGAGTGCGTCTTGCGAGTTGATCTTGTTACCAAAGCCGTTGTCGGTCAGCGCCAGGAATTCGCCTTTGCCCAGGGACACGATGCCCGAAAAACCCTGCACCGACTGGCCCTTCATGGGGAGCGCGCCGCCCGATGCACGCGGGTACTTGGGATCGCCGACAAAGGTGTTGGCGCTTTCACTGCCGAGCTGCTCATTGCGCTGGCGCCTGGCGTTGGCGAACTTGCCCGCCGTGGCAAAGAAGGCACCCGCATCGCGCGGCGCCGGCACGGCCGTGGTGGCGGCAAGCGCCGCATGGCCGGCCAGCACGGCCTCCACTGCCGGCGCGGTTTGGCCGCGGCCGCTGCCGGAGGCCAGGCACAGCGCACAGGCGGCGGCCAGGGTCAGCGCGTTCATTCGTTTCAAGGCAGACTTGTTCATTCCCGAATTCCCTCGTCAGGTAGCTGGATAGTTAGTGAGACGCTTGTGTGCAAGCGCATAAACGCTGGACTGTGCAGGCGTTGTGTGAATCGGCTGTGACAAAATCGCTCATTCACTCCCTCCCGCCATGACCGACACTCCGCCACCGCCAGCGTCCAAGCCATTCAGGCCCACCGCCAGGTTTTTGCTGGCGCACCCCGCACACTTCATCGCCCTGGGTTTTGGTTCCGGGCTCAGCCCGGTCGCGCCCGGCACGGCCGGCACGCTGTGGGCCTGGCTGGCATTTCTGGTGCTGCAGCAGTGGCTGACGCCGGCCGAGATGGGCTGGCTGATCGCGGCCTCTACGCTTGTCGGCTGGTGGGCCTGCACCGTCACCGCCAAAGCCATGAACGTGCTGGACCCCGGCAGCATCGTCTGGGACGAAGTGGTCGCCTTCTGGCTGGTGCTGTGGCTGGTGATGCCGGCGGATTTTTGGGCTCAGCTGGCCGCGTTTGTGCTGTTTCGCTTTTTTGACGCCGTCAAACCCGGCCCGGTGGCCTGGGCGGACTCCGCTTTCAAAGGCTTTAACTGGCGCGGCGGCTTCGGCATCTTGTTTGACGACTTCGTGGCGGCCTTCTGCACGCTGCTGGTGATCGCGCTCTGGAGGTTCTGGTGAGCCAGCCGTCGCTATCAAAAGAGGAGCTTCTCACCCACGTCCCTATTGGGCTGGTGGCCGATTTGCTTCAGCAAAAGCAGTGGTTGCTGGCCACGGCTGAAAGTTGTACCGGCGGCATGATTTCGGCCGCCTGCACTGACCTGGCGGGCTCCAGTGCCTGGTTTGAACGCGGCTTTGTCACTTATTCGAATGAAGCCAAGACGGAGTTGCTGGGCGTGGACGCCGCGCTGATCAAGCAGCACGGCGCCGTCAGTGAAGAGGTCGTCCGCGCGATGGCGTCCGGCGCGGTGGCCCGCTCACGCGCCCAGGTGTCCGTCGCCGTCACTGGCGTAGCCGGCCCGACGGGCGGTAGCGCGGCCAAGCCGGTGGGTACGGTATGGTTTGGTTTTAAGGTGGGCGGCCAGCTCACCAGCGAGATGAAGCGCTTTGACGGCGACCGCGCCGCGGTGCGCAGCGCCACGGTGCAGCATGCGCTGCGGCGGCTGCTGGAATTGCTGCGCGCGGCCGGCTGACGCGTGAGCGACGCCGGGGCGGCACCCGGCGCTATAGAGTTCGCGAACCCGGCAGAACCTTCAGCCATACCCCAGGAGACACCATGCACCCCAACCAGGCCACCCTCGAGAAGTTCTACGCCGCCTTCGCCCGCCTCGACTCGGACACCATGGCGGCCTGCTATGCGCCCGATGCCCAGTTCGACGACGAGGCATTCTCGCTGCGCGGCCACAAGGACGTCACCGGCATGTGGCACATGCTCTGCAGCATCACCAAGGCCAAGGGCGCCGACGTGTGGAAGCTGACCTGGAGCGGCATCGAAGCCGATGCGCGCACGGGCAAGTCACACTGGGAAGCCGACTACCGCTTCAGCGCCACCGGGCGCATGGTGCACAACATCATCGACGGCGAGTTTGAATTCAACGAGCAGGGGCTCATCAGCCGCCACCGCGACCGCTTTGACTTCTGGGCCTGGTCGCGCCAGGCGCTGGGCACACCCGGCCTGCTACTGGGCTGGACGCCCTTCCTGCGCAGCAAGGTGCGTGCACAGGCTGCTTCGAATCTGCAAAAATATATGGCGACGCGACACTAATCCGACGCAAGAGTTGAATTTCAATAGGAGTTGCACATGCCCTGGTTTGACGGCTTTGAATCACGCAGTTTCGAGGTCAACGGCGCGTCCATCAACGCGCGGGTCTCCAAAACCGTCCTGGGCGAGCCGCCGCGCCCGGCCTTGCTGCTGCTTCATGGTTTCCCCCAGTCGCATGTGATCTGGCACCGCGTGGCGCAGCGCCTGGCGAACGATTACTTCCTGGTGATGCCTGACCTGCGCGGCTACGGCGACTCCTCCAAAACCGCGGGCCTTCCCGACCACAGCAACTACAGCAAGCGCAACATGGCGCACGACATGGCCGGCGTGATGGACGCACTGGGCATAGAGCATTTCTTTTTGTGCGGCCACGACCGCGGCGGGCGCGTGGCGCATCGCCTGGCGCTGGACTACGCGGCGCGCGTGCAAAAACTCTGCGTCATCGACATCGCCCCCACGCTGGACATGTACGAGGGCCGCAGCATGACCGAGCCCTACATGGCTTTTGCCCGCGCCTACTACCACTGGTTTCACATGTTGCAACCGGCGCCGCTGCCCGAAATCATGATGGGCGCCAACCACCCCGAGACGGCCAAGGCTTATCTGCACGCCAAACTGGGCGGCTGGGGCAGCGCGGGCCTGAACTACATCGAGCCGCAGGCACTGGCTGAATACGAGCGCAGCTTTTGCAATGCCGAGGCGCTGCACGCGGCCTGTGAAGACTACCGCGCCAGCGCCGGCATCGACCTGGAGCATGACCGCGAGAGCCGCGCGCATGGCTTGAAGCTCGGCTGTGACCTGCTGGTGTTGTGGGGCGAGCGCGGTGTGGTGCACCGGATGTTTGACCCGATGGCGCTGTGGGAGGCGCAATGCAGCGGCGAAGTGTCAGGCAAAGCCATGCCGGCCGGCCATTTCATTCCCGAAGAGCAGCCCGAGGCGACGGCGCAGGCGTTGCGCGGTTTCTTCAACTGATTTCCTTCATCCAGATTCGGAACCACCATGTCGCACTACTCCGCAGAAACTTTCTGGGAACGCAAAGACGCCAACTTTCTGGACAACCGCTACAGCCGCCGCCATGAGCTGCGCTTTGACGGCGGCCTGAAAGTGCCCGGCTCGTCATCGCCGTCCGTCGTGCCGCTGCCGATGTCCGACGCGTCCGCGCTGGACCCAGAGGAGGCTTTTGTGTCCTCGCTCTCCAGCTGCCACATGCTGTGGTTTTTAACAATGGCCGTCAAACGCAAGTTTTGCGTGGACCGCTACTTTGATACGGCAACGGGTGTGATGGAAAAGAACGCCGAAGGGAAAGTGGCGATGACGGTGGTCACCTTGCACCCCGAAGTAATCTTCTCCGGCGAAAAGCTGCCGACGCGGGCTGAGCTAGACAAGATGCACCACGACGCGCATGAGGCTTGTTTTATTGCTTCTTCTGTGAAGACGGATGTGCGGTGTGAGCCGGTTTATGGGGATTTGTGATTTCCCGCTAATTTGCATTAAATACGGCTATAGCTCAGGTGTTGGCTTGGTTTTTAGCTCCTGAATTGATAGCGGATTGGGGTTTTTTGCTGTGCTTTTTGCTGAGAGCGGCTGGCCGGGAGTGGCCCGGCGGCCAGTAACTTTCTTTTGCTTCGCCAAAAGAAAGTCACCAAAGAAAAGGCGACCCGCAGTCTGGGTCCCTACGCTTCGCTGCGGGCAACCTGCGGTGCTCGAGTCAAGCGGGGTCTGGCACAAACTCGCTTCGCTCAAACATGTGCCAGCCCTGATCCGCTAGCCTCTGCGCTCCTCGGCCCAGCCAGGACGGGGCAATCGGATACGGGAACCAAATACCGAAATACCAAGAAAACCAATACCAACAAGGACTCGCCATGGCGAGTCCTTGTTTCTTCCGGTAT
>Ga0307513_10001863_pt1 | contig 29946 bp, 43 predicted proteins | sample 15_EM_MG_FD_202174 | JGI IMG/M metagenome (GOLD analysis project Ga0307513, IMG submission 202174) | Populus trichocarpa ectomycorrhiza microbial communities from riparian zone in the Pacific Northwest, United States - 15_EM | ecosystem: Host-associated > Plants > Roots > Unclassified | place... | reverse complement strand
TTCTCCATATTTAAAAGTACTTTCTAAGAAATTTTCAATGTGGTATCACTACTATTTATGCAGATACTAAAATATACATTTGATTTTCCAGTGGTTGCCATGGTGAGCCGCATCCCGGTGATGAGCCATTAATAGGTGAATGACGTTAGATGGCAGTATTTAGGGATACATGTGATGTGATAACGGTGGCTGTTATGGAGGTTGTGAGTGCGAGATGAAACTTGGTATGAAGCCCATCTAGTATCGTGATCAATTCACTTTGTATATCAAACCCCCAGATCCTCTAGGTGATTTGAAAGAATGATGAATGTGTTTCATGATTTGATCAGAAAACGCAAATCTGACGCTCTATGACAAGACTCTTCCATTCTCTGATTCAACTTGAATAAATGAAATATGATAAACGTATTCGGGCGGGAACATAATATTTCTCGCCTCAGTTGTTGAAAGAAACTACAACTGATACCACGTGACACCTACACGAACTCTATCAACGACTAGATCATGATCATCGCATGCATGCCCCTTGACCCTACATGCGATCAATACGCGTTGGTATCAAAACTCGATATAGCTGCACTCTCGAATCTACACGGAGCCCGAGGGATCAACGAAGCAAAGTCCCACTTCAACCATGTCTAGCAAATATCCATTCTGCTGCTGAAAATAAACTCGGTCTGGGGCATATGAGAAGCACCTGCGAACTGCGGAAGCAGGTCTGAACATTGTCCACACATCAATCATCGTACAATATATCAACATGGAATCAATCGTATCGCACAACCCAGACGCGAGCGAGTGCCAGAATTCCAACTCTTAATCCAATCAAGGCCCTGCTGGATCGTAGCCTGACCAATTTTGTTGTTACATTGCATACAAGTCTCATACTGAAGTATTCGATGACGCTATGTCACCCTCCGCCAGCAAACAGATTGATTATGAAGGCGCAGGGCAAGTAATCGGAGACGTTGACGGTTTTGAGCTTGAATACAGCAACCTGTTCGACGACCCATGCCAGTGGACACGATTTAATAGTGAGCAAGGTTTCAAACTGGCATCCTGGTTCTTTGAGGGAAAAGTATCCAAATCACGTATCCATCAATACTTCTCAAGTGGCCTAGGAGATGCTGAATCAGTCGAGTATAGCTACCTGCACCCACTGGAAAACCATCTCTGGTTACTGGATCCGTACAGTCAATATCTGCAATAGTTCGAAGAACAGGTTCAGGATGGCCAGAGAACTTTCCCATTTTTTTACCGCAACATACTAGGTTGTGTTAAATATCTCCTTCACCAGATTGCATACCGAGAGGACTTGGTCTACGCGCCACGCATGAATATGACTCTACTAGGCAGAGAATATATCCAGAAATGCATAAGGCGGATTGGTGGTAGGGCGTGCAAGTAGAGCATCCGAGTCCCACACCTTTTAACAGGTCTTTGCTGACAGATCATAGGAGGTGCTTGCGCCAGGTGCTAAGGTTGTTCCAATAATTGGAATGTCAGATTAGACTAACCTCACCAAGTTCTCGGGTGACAAGAAAGCGTGGCCTGTTTATATTACAATCAGAAATCTTCCATCGGCCAGGCGCAACAGCCCAGGTTCAATGGCTGTTCTGCTTCTTGCCTTATTGCCCATTCCTCCCAATTTCTTAAAGTCCTCCAAAGCCCACCAATGTCAGAGGAAAATCAACGCTGTCACCCTACAAGATATATTCGAACTCATCTTCGTGCCCCTACAGGACGTGGTGCATACTGGCCTCGCCATTGACTGGGCTGACAGCAAGGTTCGACAGTGCTTTCCTATTCTCTCTGCATGGATCGCCCACTATATGGAAAACGTGGCACCACACGGGTTAAAGATGAACGCCTGTCCTAAATGCGTGGTACCTACCCACGAATTGGGAACAAATGCCCGAAGCCATCAAACCAGAGATTACGCATGATACCAACAATACCAACCTGAAAATCAGAACTCAGGCTCAGAGTCCGACAACGACAACATCATGTGTGACAATCTCGGTATCAGCAAAAATATTTTTCCCGCCTCAACTGAGTTTCAGCGTCTGATCTGTTCAAGCCAGACATGCTCCATACCATTTATCTCAGGCTATTCAAGCATATGATGGACTGGATCGAAGGCTTTCTGAAGAAACATGGGCGACTGCAGGCATTCACCGACGTTTGAAAGGTATTACCGCTATACCCGGGATTCTTGGTCCCCTAAAAAGCCTAGCGTGAAGTTACGCAGTGGCAAGGGAAAATGATGAGGAATCTGGGGCACTGTAGTTTGGGAGTTCTCCCCGTGGCACTCCGCCAGCCTGGAGATGCACAAGTAATCCCTTTCAAACGTGCTCTGGGATACATCAGGGCACTGGTCAACTTCAATATGATGGCGCAATACCAAAACCACCCGTCTGACATGATAGCCTACATGAAAGATTATCTGGACCAGTTTCATAAGCTAAAAGATATCTTCTTAGAATTTCGAGTAATAAAACGCACACAGGACAAGGTTAACAAGCAACCAAAAGAAATTCAACGCGAGAGAACCCTGATGATTAAGCGAGTGGCCCTATCCCTACAGCGACGGATGCCCGACGACAATCTTCAAGAATAAAACCACCTCTGTCTGGACTTGGTCCGTGGCGAATACCATTTCAACTTTATCAAGATGCATCTACTAAGCCACTTTTGTGACCATATACACCAGTTTGGCAACATTCCGATGTATTCCACAGAGATCGAAGAGCTCACTCACAAGACGCAAATCGAAGACCGATGGCGCCAATTGAACAAACATGATGCAGCACGCCAGCTAACTTCGAGTCCCAAAGCGGTAAGAATTTGAAAGATGATTAACAAGACAACATCTGTGACATTGGCCTTATTGAATTTGTCTTTCAACTCCGTTAGGTATCCTTCTTCTTTAATACATTTAACGATATTATCGAAACCCTTTTCTTTGGGATTTTTAATCTGCTTGTCAGACTGCCCTCCTCTTTCCAGTTGCCCATCCCACATCATTTGGCCGATCGGAATTCCTTCTCCATAGTCTTGAATGATAAAGTCAAGGCGCTTCGCAGCATCAGGCAATTTAACCTTCCAGTAGACAGTTTGATATTTGCCATTAACAGTGTTGTTGTCATTTTTCCTTTTTTTTACTATTAAATGTTCTCATTGTTAGCACAGTTTACCATAGATTACAAGTGTCTGCCAAGTAGGAGTCGAACACAGGTGCGATCTTGAAAGCTGAATTTCATATGAAGTCTCAGATACACACAGACAATTCAGCATTCACCCTCCAGTAGAAAAAATTGGCAAATGACAAAACTGCTTCCCAGCCTCTAATTAGAACTTTCTATGTGCTCGGGCCAATTGAACAACCCTGTTTCGAATCTTTAATTGTCACATTTTCTGATTTTTTTACCAGAGGCTGTAGAAAATATTGACCACTGTGTTTTGATTCTACATGCCGGAGACCTTCACATATTAAAACCTTAAGCCTACCAGGATAGATGTAGTGGTAACAGCCCTGCACAAAACATGTGGAGGGAGGCAGGGCAGACAGGACAGCAGGCCTGATAGCCAACTTGACAAGTTGTCCAAACATGTTGACTTCTCATGAATTTCTTCTGTCAGTATTCAATAGAAAGTACTTGTAAAAATTCGCCAAACCTACTATGTAGGAAAAACCACTGTTACACTCTAATTATCCACAATCCTTGCACGATTGCCTTGACTGGATAGTGAGTTTTACAATCTTTAATGGATATGAGATTTAACAAACTGACCTTTTGTTTTTAAATAGGTGTCCCAGTACAAGGGACAGGAATAAAAAAGTGGTACACTGCAGGGGTAGGGTGAGTTGATTTTGGACAAAATTCTGGTACACCACAACAGAACCACTCTTATACAGAAAATATGTTGAGATGGTAAACCACATCTTAAACCCCATCCTTCACAATACAGTTATCAACTCTATGGGATAAGTATTTTGAACACACACTCCTGTGTGCATGAAAATAAATGGGTAAGGATTACAGAGCAGAGTAGACTCTGTACATAGATCCAAAAGGAATCTTGCTTTCATCAGCAAAAAAAAAGGTTATACCCGGACACACCCCGTGCTCCCTGTGCGTCCGGCGGTCCAGGCGCATAGAACGTAAACTCGGGTTCTGGGTGTTCGGTCTTTTATTGGGTGCTGGTGAACAGGGGTCCATGCCGCCCGGACGCACAAGACGCAACCAAGGACTCAGAAGGTATCCGACACAGAAAGGTTCTCCAGACGCAAAAAGATTCTCCGGGCGCAACCCTATCGGATAGTCGAATAGTGGAAGTACTCAGGTGTAACTGGCTATCATCGGATACCTCCTAAGTCAACAACTCTACCTTCAAGGACTTTGAATGAGTTAGTGAAAACTGTGGAGAATATCCAAATTGTCCGGAAAGATCCATCCAGTATTACTCATGTTTACTTATTTGAGTCATTTAGATACTAAAATAGGAATATTTTTATTAAAGCTAGTCTAGAAAACAGTATCACTCGGTAGCTAACAATTTGAAAGTACTTGCCCGGAGAACAAAAGTACAAAAGTATGGATAACCCTTACACCAGGGGTCAGACAGTGTCCGGACAGAGTGTGTGGGATTCCCCTCGCCGAGGGGAATCGAATGGTATAGGTCTCTGAGTCGCCACATGCCTGTAGCACTGAGTAGCCGACAATTTGAAAGTACTTGCCCCGAGAACGCAAGTACAAAGGTTTGGATAACATTTCAACCATCGGTCGGACAGCATCGGGACAGAGTGCGTTGGAATCCGCTGGTCGAGGAGAATTGAATGGTATAGGTTTCAAAGGGTCCGCATGGCTATAGAGGTCAGCAAGATGAAAAAGGCAGATATCTCAGAGGGCAGATGTCCGCCAGAGTCAGGAATGGTCTCATTGGGGTCTGCTCGCCAAGGGGAATCAAATGGTATAGGTCTCTAAGTGTCCGCATGCCTATAGCGCCCAGTAGCCGCCAATTTGAAAGTACTTGCCCGGAGAACTCAAGTACAAAGGTTTGGATAACATTTCAACCAGTGGTCGGACAGTGTCGGGACAGGGTGAATTGGAATCCGCTGGTCGTGGGGAATCGAATGGTGTAGGTTTGAAAGCGTCCACATGGCTATAGAGGTCAGCAGGATGAAAAAGGCAGATATCTCAGCAGGCAGATGTCCGCGAGAGTCGGGAAGGGTCTCATTGGGGTCCGCTCGCCGAGGGGAATCGAATGGTATAGGTCTCTAAGTATCCGCATGCCTATAGCACCCAGTAGCTGCGAATTTGAAAGTGCTTGCCAGGGGAACTCAAGTACCAAAGTTTGGATAACATTTCAACCAGCGGTCGGACATTGTCAGCACAGGGTGCGTTGGAATCCGCCGGTCGAGGGGAATCGAATGGTATAGGTTTCAAAGCGTCCGCATGGCTATAGAGGTCAGCAGCATGAAAAAGGCAGATACCTCAGCGGGCAGATCTCCGCCAGAGTCGGGAAGGGTCTCATTGGGGTCCGCTAGCCGAGGGGAATTGAATGGTATAGGTTTCAAAGCGTCCGCATGGCAATAGAGGTCAGCAGGATGAAAAAGGCAGACATCTCAGAGGGCAGATGTCCGCCAGAGTCAGGAAGGGTCTCATTGGGGTCTGCTCGCCGAGGGGAATCAAATTGTATAGGTCTCTAAGTGTCCGCATGCCTATAGCACCCAGTAGCTTCCATTTTGAAAGTACTTGCCCGGGGAACTCAAGTACAAAGGTTTGAATAACATTTCAACCAGTGGTCGGACAGCATCAGGACAGGGTGCGTTGGAATCGGCTGGTCGAGGGGAATCGAATGGTATAGGTTTCAAAGCGTCCGCATGGCTATAGAGGTCAGCAGGATGAAAAAGGCAGATACCTCACCGGGCAGATGTCCGCCAGACTTGGGAAGGGTCTCATTGGAGTCCGCTCGCCGAGGGGAATCGAATGGTATAGGCCTCGAAGCTTCCGCATGCCTGTAGCACCCAGTAGCCAACAATTTGAAAGTTCTTGCCCGGGGAACTCAATTACAAAGGTTTGGATAACATTTCAACCAGCGGTCGGACTGCGTCGGGACAGGGTGCTTTGGAATCCGCTCGCCGAGGGGAATCAAATGGTATAGGTCTCTAAGTGTCCGCATGCCTATAGTACCCAGTAGCCGCCAATTTGAAAGTACTTGCCCCGGGAACTCAAGTTCAAAGGTTTGGATAACATTTCAACCAGTGGTCGGACAGCATCAGGACAGGGTCTGTTGGAATCCGCTGGTCGAGGGGAATTGAATGGTATAGGTTTCAAAGGGTCCGCATGGCTATAGAGGTCAGCAGGATGAAAAAGGCAGATATCTCAGCGGGCAGATGTCCGCCAGAGTCCGGAAGGGTCTCATTGGGGTCCGCTCGCCGAGGGGAATCGAATGGTATAGGTCTCGAAGCATCCGCATGGCTATAGAGGTCAGCAGGAAGAAAAAGGCAGATACCTCACCGGGCACTGGCCGATGTCCGGCAGAGTCTGGCAGGACCTGATTGCAATCCGCTAGAGTCTGGCAGGGCCTCATTGCAATCCGCCAGAGTCAGGAAGGGCCTGAATGGAATCCGCTCGCTTAGGAGTCATGAATAGTGTCAACCTCGATGGAAGAGCATGCCCTTCTCCGAAGGTTGATAATATTCAATAGTTCAACTGATTCGCTCACGAAGCCTGATACGAGGTGGAAAGAACTTAGACAGCTTTTGCGAGAGTTGTTAGCAGTAATCAAATAAGGGGTATGTTTTCGATCGTTACCGGGACAATAGATGGTTAGTCATCCTATGTTTAGATCCTCTTTCGTCTGAACAGCCTTTACCTGGTGATAAAGTAGTCCGTTGTAAGTAGAGGCCATTAGGGGCAGGAAGAGTTCCCCAATGCAGAGCCCTATGGGTCACTTACCTTGGGTTTCTTCGGGAGATTAGGGTGTCAAATGGACCATCCAGGTGCACTGGGCGGACAGGATGCGAGTTGTATTGCACCCAACGGACTAGGATGCAACCATTGTGCTAGGGCCATCTGAGGGCGGACTGGGCGGACAGGAAGCCCCAGACGGATTTCCTGCGTCTGGACACAATGCCTATCCATCTGGAGCAAACGCTTTTTTTGCTGATGTTCTTCAATAAGCCACTAGGCTTTGAAGCCCACTTATTATCAGGTTAGTATTAAACATGGTCCCAGTTTAGAGATTCAGGTTCCCCCTCAGCAGACATCTCTTATGGTTTGACTTGATAGTAAATGTATTAGAGTAGACGTCATCTATCCCACTCCTATATAATTTCCTTTATCAGTTGCATAGCATCGGAAGAAACATGGATTCTCTTAAAGGTTCCCTTCTCAAGTGTGCCACCGCTTCTGTGACATTAGTTATGCACTGTACCACTTTTTCATGCCTGTCCCTTCTACAGGTAAGTACTTTGATATGGGGAGAAAGCAAGGAAAAGGCTAGGCTCGATTGAGACGTCGTGATGGCTGTGTTTCGTTGAGTAGAAAGGTGTGGTTGCACGGATCATATCTAACTCAGGAAATGAAAGCCCCTTTTGTGCAGAACATTCTGTGCGCCAAGCCACCTAATCCCAGTTTGTGAATAGTCGGCCAAAAACACCATGCGACTGCCAAACTACCCTACTAAATCGCCCTACAAGGCATGATGTTTTCGCACAAAGGGTCAAGCATGATAAATCCTTGGGTGGTGGCAATAGGAGCAAAAACACCGAACAGCAACACCCCACGGTATGATAGCATGTTGCTGCATTTCCCTATGCAAATAAAAACGATATCTTGGATAACCCTGCCATCTTGTTACAAAAACATCTTGCGTGGTGCTTGTGCCGGGTATCATACTTTACCAACTCCACCACACAACCAGCCACACACACCAATTTCAATACTCTAAACAGACCACCCTCCGCTCCCTTCGATACAGGAAACTAAAAAACAAAAATAATAAAAAACCAGGAAAAATGCCACCCCAAAACCCCCTAACGCCCTACACAACCCCTCCCACCGCCACGCACACCCTCACCCTCCTAACATCCCTCCTATCGAGCCCAAGCACCTGGCTCACCCACAAGCTCATAGCGCAGCACCTCACCCCGACCAAGCCGTCATCACCACCATCAACCCTCCTCCTCCTAATATCGCTAACCCAAGATCGAGCCTTCCACGTGGATGCTTTACGGAAACTTGTGCTATAATCCCCCACCCAACACTCTACTCCATTCTTCTACTAACCAGGGGGAGATGGTTTGGAAAACAGGGAATACCACACGCAAACCTACACCCCTCCAAGTTCCGATTCTTGGGAATTACGGATTTACAGTTGGGCCGTACCTTGTGCGCGCGGGTACTGCAGGTTCTTGAAGAGTCTGTGAGGAGGAGGAGGAGAAGTGAAGGGGGGGAGGGGGAGGGGGAAGATGTGGTCGTTGTGCTCGAGAGTTTGGATATTCTCTTACATGCTGGCGTGGGTTACGAGGGGGTTATGGATTTGGTGATGGGGGTGTTGGAGGTTTTACCGGCCCTTCCTCTCTTTTTTTTCCTCCTACCTTCCCTTCCTTCGTTCGGGGGTAATTGATGCTGGACTCCGTTTGCTGAATTGATGTGGTTGGTATATATAGGTTGCTAAGCATACGATCATTTGTGTGAACGTTGATGAAGCGCTTATGCGTGATGAGGACCATGCTGCGTTTGTTGTCGGGCTGGGGCATATCGCGTGGAGGGTGTTTGGGTTACGAGGGTTGGAGACGGGCGTTGCGAGAGATGTTAGTGGGGTTTTGCGCGTTACTGCTGGTGGGATGGCAGAGGGGGAGGGGGAGAAGGACGAGGGGAAGGAAGTCTTGTATTTTGTCGGGGACGGAGGGGGAGTAGAGGTCTTTGAGAGGGGACAGGTGAGGGGGGGGTGAGGGGGAGGTGTGATTTCGTCAATGCCTCCTCTGTGGAAATGGATGGAAATGCCATGTCTGTATACTACTAGCATTCACATAATAGAAACAATGAAAAAGCAGACGAGTACTGTACAGTACTGCATGTAAGCTATTGGTTGGGTAGTCGCTAAAACATCAAATCATTGATTATGAAAAAACGAAAAAAGAAAAAAAAAACAATGGAAATAACAATCCAGCCGGAATCCGTTCCCTTCCATTCAGAAAAACCCTTTCAGTCCAACTCAATCCAACCCCCTTTCAGGCAAAAGGCAAAAAGAGAGACAGGAGAAATAGAGAGCAAGAGAGAGAAGAAATTAATAGAAAAAACCCTATCCAGCCAGCATTTCCCATCCATAAAAACCAAGCACAAACGCCCCGCAGTACCTTGAGTGCCAATTAAATCGACCAGCTCGTGCGATCCCAATTCGGGTCTACAGCCATAAATCATTAGTTTCGCCCGCCAATCAATCGATCCTGCGAGCAAGTGAGTCAAGGAGAGCCCACCTTGAACAAATGACGCCAAAACCTTACTCCCAGTCTGAAGCAGTGGGTGACCAACGACAATCTGCAGGAATCTCTGCAGCCCTTCGCGGCGGTGCTCAATGACGTCGTCAGAGAACCTATTCGTGAAGACTTTCCCGGGCAAGGGGGGTATAGTGACGCGCGAGGACTCCCGTTCTAGTATGTCGCGGAAGTGCTCAAAGTCGCTGTATCTACGCCGGACGCTAGAGGCTTTGAGCTATAATCATGGTGATTGCGGAGGCGATAGCAATCCATTGTTTAGTATTTCCATTCTGCAAAAAAAAAACCCCCCCCCTCCAACAATGGGGAAGGGAATTAAAGGGCTCACCTTGAATGCGGGAATGTTTGTCTGAAGTAGCAATGAGTGAGTCAGTCGGTCAGTCAGAATACCACCCCTCACCCACAACCAACGCCGGGGGAAATAAAGAAATAAAAGAGAACATACACGACAAACAACCTCATAATCCGTGTACATCTTCCTCCCAAACCCATGCGTCTGCGGATTCTTGACCTACGGGCAGAACCATACCGCACAAGACACCATCGTCAGCCTTAGCCGGCAACACAAAACACGTCGGAACAACCCGTGGGACAAAGGAAAGGGGAAAAAAAGAAAAAGGGGGACAAACCTCTATCTCCAGGAAATTTTCCGGGGGTCCGTAAATTTCGTCAAAGCTCTGAGCTCGGGAGGACTGGATCGGAGCTTGCATTTTGTTATTATTGTCGTTGTCGCTGTTGTGGTGGTTGGTTGGCGGTGATTCTGAATGCTTGGTTGTGCCGGGGTGTGTTACAACAGATGTTCTTGTGGAGTCGAGCGGGGGGGGGTAATATTAATATATAGCACGGATGGTGATGATGAGTGGAAGGCAAAATAAACCCGGGGGATGGGGTTAAGGTCAAGACACACGCAAGCCGTGGTTAAGAAAGGTCACGTGAGAGTGTCTTATCGCATTTGATTCTCTTTTGTCCATCCGTAAGACTTGCCCTTGGTGGATGCAAGGTACTAAATTGTCCCATTAGATTCTATTAAAGGACCTAGGGCATAATAAGAAGTGAAGAATAATTTACGATTGTCTCTCATAATTATCACCTAGATTCAGAAATAATTTGCCCTCACAGAGTAGAGTAGTGTACGAGTACGAAGTACTTGCAGAGACCCTCCTCTTCGCCCCCCCCGCACAAATCACGAGCAATCGTATCGCAAGCAATCAATCAACCGGCTACCACCGGTATCCTCCGCTACATACCATCTCTCATCCCCCACCGCCCCGCCACAACTCTCTACCCCACCATCACCATCACAGCAAAATCGACAAACATGCCCGTACCAGTATCTGCGCCTGGAGGCCATGGCTCGCATGGCCCTACTATCTTCGACAAGAGTATCCCGCCCTTCCCCCATACGCTATTCAATTTGCTAACGAGGATCAGTGAAACTCGGGGCTCTAATGGGGACCTGTGTGTCTTCTGCCCCCCTACCTTCCCACATCAATGCTAACTAGTACAAATAGCCGTAGGACTCTGTATCGGCTTCCTCTTCGGTACCCCCCTCCCCTCCCATTCCCCAACAGCAGCACAAACTGATCCCCAAACTAGGAGGCTACAACCTCCTAAAACACGGTGCAGGTCCGAACGGATTCCTTCGCTCACTAGGACAATACATGCTCGGCTCTGCCGCTACATTTGGGTTCGGCATCTGCCCCAGCAGCGTACAAGCCAATTGACTGATGGAAAAAATAGCTTCTTCATGTCCATCGGAACCGCGATCCGTACGGAAACGGACTCGGTCGCTATGAAGGAGTTTGCGAGAATGCGCGCTGCGCCGGTGCTTCTCGAAATGAAGCGGAGGAGGAGAAACAGGGAGATATAGGTGGGATTGAGGGATTTTTTTTTGTATACTACTCGAGCCGGTTTGAGGCTGGAGAAACAACGGTACGGGAACAAAATTAAGCTGAATAATTCACCTCTCACCAGGACATCAAACGCACAGCAAATCACTCGGGAACCTCCGAACCTCATCTAGAAAATAGCAATATCCGGAAGAATACGAGCCCAGCCCAGGCAAGCCTTGTATTAGCCAACTAAGTAAGACCAAACTTAGCATACCATAGAAAATAATCGCCTTTATGATATAAAAACCCGTCAGAGCCAAAAGCAAAAAAGAATAACCCCTGATTTCAGTTCTTTTTCTTTCTTTCTTCGTGTCCCATAACATGATAATACTAAAGCAACAAGAATGAGTGAAAGCGAAAAATAGAAGTAAGGTAAAGCAGCTAGAGAGAGGAAAAGACATGGTACACCGTGAAAACCTTTGTAAATGCAAAACAAGAGAGGATGAATAGAAATAAGTGGGGTGGGGGGGAGATACGGAAAGAACTCCAAAGGAACAAACACAGTTAGGCAATGGAACCGTAATAAACTATATATCAGAAGAGAGGGAAGCCAGTTGAGGAAAGAAGAGAGAAAAAGAGTACAGCCAACAGAGAGTAGTGTAATATTAAAAAATGATACTCGACCTAACGAAAATTTACCCCTTCCCATTGCAGCAGTCCAACACAAACATTTGCCCATACCCCCCCGGATGAAAATCTAGCCTCAGCAATCCATAATCTTTCGTATAAAATATCTCTAGCATAGTAAATGTCTTGAAGCATTACTACCAGGCTCCTGGAACTGCTTGAGGAACCTCGATATCCGACTTGTCTACGAGGGCGGGCACAGTGAACTCCTTTTGGGTAGTAGTAGTCATGGGCGGTTCAGGTGTTTTGGGGACCGGGATAGTCAACAGTTCGGGCCCTGTGGGTTCCGTGGGGGCTACGGACACAGAATGCTCCGAGGTCGTGCCAACTTTAGGACCGTTCTGCTCCTGGGCCGGCTCTTGCTTCTCAACAATTGCCTCTTCATTCGTGGTGTCTTCTTCCTGGCTGCCTTTCTCGAGGGGCATTCTAGGAGGTGGGGGAAGCTCCTTGTCGACTGGCGAAGGAGCTATCGGTGATGGAGCCTCGCTGACAGAAGCCTTCTCGGGAACAATCGGTGGCAATTCTTTGCTTATTCTCTTTCTTGGAACCTCCAATTTCACTTGACCCTCGTATCCTCTCAGCTCTGGTGTTCTAGGAGATTGTAGATCTCGTAGCGTCTCATCACCGGCAGGCCTTAAGCCCCTAGGTCTGCCATGTTCCTCAGAGTTTCTCGCTGATTCCCTGTTAATAAAGGCTGGTATTACCCCGCCCCCGATTCTGCACCAGAACATACGCTCCCTCAGCTTGACGCATTCTTCCCACGCATGCTTCTCATCACCTTCATTGTCGCACTTCCACATGCCCTCCTTGAGAGTTCGTAGGAATGCTAGAAAGTCACAAACGCTCCTTGTGCGGTTGACGCAATAGGTACATAGCATGTGCCTCGGGGCAGTTGTATTATCGCTAGTGCGCATCTGATGAGTCCTGACGTGCTGCTCGTCCAACCGGCTCTCACCGCACATGGAACAGTTAACAGCGCTGGATTTCGAATTCATAGGCAGAGGATCGATTTGCAAGGAACCATCAATGATTGCCGATGACACATTCCGGCGGGCGAGCCAGGAAAGGCCGGGCGCTAAATCTACCCGGAGAGTGGGTTCAATATCTTCAACTAAAACTCGTTTATAGAATTTAGTCTCTTTTAGGGCAAGTCCAATCTGCTGCTGGGCGTTGCCATTGGTGGCGGAGCCGACACTCGCCGGACTTGTCGGGTGGCTATCGCTGCCCTTGTCCGCCCTAGCACCAAACAGGGCACTGGAGAGCCCGGTAGGGGAGCTACTGATTGACGAACCATAGGAAATACCCATTCCTATACCCATAGCTTGTATGGACGAGAAAGAACCACTTGATAGCCGGGGTATGGGCGAAGTCCTGGTGCCTCCTTTCGGAGAATGCAAAACCTCACAGAAATCTAGATAGGCTGGGATGTCATGCCTAAGGACAGGATATATGAAGTTTGTCAGGGATGTAGGCGGGCACGGCTGTATGTCCTCGATGGCGGCTGAGTCGGGAGACAAGTGCAAGGCCTCAAAAACACGACCCAATGATTCCTTACTCGTCCTGTTTCCAAGTGCCGGCGTCGAAGGTGTCCCGGTTGACATAGCCGTCTCTGCTTCCTCTTTCTCTGCTGTCATTTGTTGGATTACTTGCTTTAATTCGGCGAGCTGCTCCTGGTGAGAGGCCAAAAGGAGTTGTGTATCAGCCAATTGAGATCTCAGCTGCTCATTTTTCTTATCAACAGCCTCTTCCTTTTGGCGCGCTACAGAGACCATCTAATACCGTTAGCTGTGAGAAATTGTACTCGGAACCGGCAAGAAATGGCCTAGAAGATGAGGCTGTTTACCTCATTAGCTTCGCCAAATAAAGCAGCCGTCAAGCCCTCCAGTTCCCGCTCTATGACCCTTTTCTCTTCTTCGGCCTTGGCCCGCAACCTGCTCTCCTCGTTCATGCGATCTTTGAGCTGCTTTGTTTCGGCCTCAATGTCTGACTTCTTAACCAGCAGCCCTTTAGCCAGCATCTCACTGTTTTCCTTGGCCACTGCCTCCAATTGCTTGACTCTTGCACGGGAAATATCCAACTCATGTTTTGTTTGCGAGAGCGAGTCGTCCAATTGGGTCTGATGATTGATCGCGTTGATGAGCTTATTGCTGAGGGCTGCCACCTCCACATTGAGATCCGTGCTTCCATTCTCGCCGGGCGTTGATCTGCCACTTGATGTTCCATCGGTAACTGGGACCCGTAGAGCACTCTCGCTAGCCGATTTGTACAGATTCGGACGGTCGGCAGTCATTGTCGAAAAGGCTGGCGGAGAGGTTATCGATAGAGGCGAAAGTTTATGGCCAGTTGTTGTTATGGAACGGAGAGGAGGTTTCGAAGAAGGGCTTGAAAAGGGAGGCCCATGCGGCCCGTTGGCATGGACCAGATAAAGGTATCTACGAGAGAGATCGAGGGGATTTAGCGACATGGTGGACAGCTACGAGAGCTAGGTTTTATCGTGGAAAACTCACTCAGCCAGCTTGGCGGCTTGGAATGAAATATGTCTCAAAAGAGATTAGGGGCGAGCTAGATGCTCGGCAGTCCGGAGACAAAAGCAGAGGAGAGTAAGAAGATGACGAAAAGGAGCAAAAATTAGGAAAGGCGGGAAAAGGGCGGAGGAAAAATATTTATAGAGCGGGAAGTGAGCGCAAGAAGAGAGTTTGTACGAGTACTTTTTCTTTATGCTCGAGTACGGGAAGTGTTCAAAGCGGAGTGATGATCTAGTTGATGTAGCGATTGACTCTTCCTTTTGCGAAAGGAAAAAAATTCAAAACAGAAGCGAGAGCGAGAATAGAATAGGGAAAGAAGAGAAGGAAAAATGTTTGTAAAAGTTATGAGTGAGAGGAAGAATGGGGGTGTAGCAGCGGAAGGGACCGGAGGGAAGAATCAAGGACCGACTACGGTAGCTGACTAACAGCCACAAGGGAGGAGAGTAGAGTATTGGATAATGATGGTGATGGGGAAAAGTTTGGCGGAGGACCAGTAGGAGTACCGTACTGTGGGAAAGTGATTGGGGATATAGAAAGGAAAGGAGAGAATAGTTGGACTGGCGATTGAATGAGAGAAGGCGAGAAGGAAGGGGAAGATGAAGAAGATGAAGCAGAGAAAGAAGAGAAGCGTCACACTCGCCAACCGCCTGCCCTGTCAACGGTACCGGTGTTGCAGTATCTATCGTATCTGTCTTGGTGGATTGTTGGCTGGCGGAGGGAGTTCCCGGCTGGAGGCAAGCGGGAAACGAGACGCTTCAACAGAGGCTGCAACGAGCAGCAAGAAGGGTTTTCGAGGGACAGAGGGAAAAGAGAGAGAAAGTGCAACACTCTCCGCTCTAAGTGGGCAGCCCGGCAGCCGCCCGGCAAGGACCAAGCCTTAAACTGCAACTACGAGTGTCGTTAAACCCTCAAAAAAGCCAAAAGGTCACACGGAATAAGCAAGTTACATGTCCAAGAAGGAGGTGACGGAGTGACGGCCGGCATTTTCTGTACCAAAAAATCAAATCGGGATAGGCGGCCTGTGTCGACGCCTTCAGTGACTGGTTGGTTGATTGGAGGCTGCGAAACCCCAACTCACGGAAGTGCAAGAAAGACAGGGAATCCAGGAGGGAAGAGGCGGCTGCGTCTGTGGCAAGGAAAATGAGTGACGAATTGGTTGGGATAAGAGGCGGAGAAATGGGCGATTGAAGGCCGGCAGAGAAATGCAAAAAATAGAGTAGGGCGGCTGCTCGAGGACGGGAAAGCATCCATCCATACCTATCATCCATATGATACCCATCCTGTCATGCCTCCGGACCAATCTTGCCCTGTAGCAATCCGATCGCTGTGCCGTAGTGCGTTTGAGGCAGGGCGTCTACGAGCGAGTAATTAACGAGTGCGATTCTCGCCTCAATCGAGAAGTAGTGTCGGGAGGAAAACTACGCTGTCCAGCCATCACTAGCACTCGAATTAACTGCCGGTATCGCATTGCCAGGTATGATATAGTTTGCTGCCTAGACTATGGCAGAACGCCAGGTACGCTGAGAGGGCCGGAAAATACGCAGCAGAAAACGCAGCGTTGTCTGGATCACAGCTTCACTTCAGTTGGACCAGTTCGACCCCGTTGAAAACTTTCAAGGAATAAACTAGGCCGCGTATTTCTGAGCTGCAGTGCGTAGCTGACGTTCCGCTCCACCCAGCAAACCGCCGCACCCGGCAATGCGATACTACGTCTAGTACCTTGTTCTGCGCAGCGCCTTTTGCCATGGGTCCCAGCAATGCGGGGCGAAGAAGCACACCAACGAGGGGCACGAGGCAAACTCTCCATCCTCATCACCATCTCATCCCCCACACAATTTACCGTTAAATCTCCCCTACTTCTTCCATCACATTACTATCGACAGATCTCGCAACATGGATGACGATGGTTCGGCTTCCTACATCTTTATTTTGTGTAAATGACCATATCACGCTGACCAGATAAACTTAGACTTGCAGAAAATCCGCCAGGCGAGGATGCAGGAGCTTGCCCAACAAGGCCAGGGTGGAAACGATAAGAAGTATTGTTCCATGAAATTCTCTCCTTAAATATTATATGTACAAACATCTTCTTACCATGGCATTTAGACAGCAAGAAGGTTTTTATTTTCCACATCTCGATCCACAGCATCTCATTTGTCTTCTAAACTCATGTCTGGGAACCAATAGATGAAGCTCGGAAGGCTATAATTTCACAAATACTCACTCCGGAGGCCGTCGACCGCCTTGGCCGTATAGCCATGGTTAAGGAATCGAGAGCTCGCGACCTCGAGAACCGTTTGATCATGATGGCTCGCTCCAATCAAATTCGTCAGCGTGTCACAGAGGAGGATTTGATTGCCCTGATCAATGCCATTGACGAGAAAAAGACTACTGAGCAGAAGGTTGTTTTTTCACGTCGTAAAGGTATCCTTGACGACGACGACGATTTCGATCTGTGAATGGTGGTGTGATTTTCTGGTCATGGTGGAGACTGGCGTTTCGGTGGAAGTTTCAAGACCGTACTGTTTCTGCGAAAATCAAAATCACGCCTTTGATAATGGACTGAGCGGGTTGAAATTCTCTAACGCTATCGCCGACCATTTGCTGGACAGCTGGGTAATAAAAAAACAGGCAAAGGAGAGCCATTCTGTGTGGTGGTAGTAATAATACAAGTAGCGCTCTAATGTTCCACAGTCTTTTTTACAGTTTCTTCAGCTCTTTTCCGAGCCTTCAATTCTCCTCTGATCTTTCGCAGACTACAATAGGCAATGTATCGTATTAGTACGGTGCTGATGCGTAAATATGGTAAGACTTACTCTGGGGGCTTCTCCAAGCCGATTCTCTTTCTCAGTTCCCCCACCTCAGCCCCCAACTCCTCTTCCCAATAGATGTTGATCACCTCCTCGGCTTGCAATCCATTTCTGATAGCCCAAGGAAAATACATGGTCAAGGCCCTCTTTCTCTCCTCTGGCCTCAGTCTTGCCAATGCAAACATACTCAGGCCGGTCATAGGAATAAGCGTATTTGCAAATTCAAAAGCCTTCAGAGCAACCTCTCCCTCGACTATGATGGGTAAACCTGTAAGAGCGTGGTAGAAGTCATGACACTCACGGTATCTCTGCATAACATAGGCGCATTCTGGATCATCAATATATCTGACCTGCTTCCTGTTAGTAATTCCAAGAGCGAGATACTTGTGCTCTTGTGCGGGGAAACCAATATACCTGAGACCGAGTATCTGGCGAGACACCCTCCTTATCTAACCATGCTACATATTCCCTACCTACAGTGCCGTCCGGCAACCTCCGTAACTTCTCCATACTCATTGTGGTGGAGTTAATCCTTGGGCGATCTCTGAGAATCCTCCGACCGGTGGGGGAGGATAGCATGGCATCCCGGAGCCTATATATGAAGTATGGTGTTGCTGTGGCTTCCCCGAGAGCTGCAATTAAGTCTGTTTATATCAACACTCTTAGTGAGAAGGGGCAACCCCAGCCATTGAAATAAAGAACAGACAGCTATTGTACTGTAGTTCTTGATAAGCTATACCGAAAAGGGGAAGAAGATACCTCCGCGTCGGGGGTTCAATAGTGACATCACCGCCGAACCCACTGCAAGCAATCCCTTCTCGGGAACAGTGAGTGGGACATGACCCTCGTAATTGGGCGGTGGCCGGGATAGGGAAGTGAAGGGTGCGAATTGAGACGTGAAGCCCTTGGGAAGATTCCTCAGTAGAGCCGTCTGCCTAATAGCCAGTCTCAGCACTAGTGAATTCATCGTTGATGTTGAACCGGTGTCTCAAGGGGTGCCACCTTAAGCCTCTTCCCCGTGTCGCTGTGCGTGTCTTATCTCCCTTACTTCAACCAAACCGGCCGACCCAACCAACCCACCAACAAAACCGAACCAGCCCTATCGGCATAATAGTAACGGCACCATGGCCGCAACCCTCTACCCCCCACGCCCTGAAGGAGACACATTGAAAGCCGAAGAGGAATCTGCCGTAACAGCCCTCTCACTCCCCCATTTTTCACCTTACTCTAACCAACAGCAGGCCCGGGAGCTGGCCTGGCTCATGAGCTCCCTCCAGGAAACAATCGACAATGTCCGCTCTTGCCTGCGAGAATGCTCCAACCTCCTCGCCCCGAGCACTGGCTCCACGCTGGTCCTTTCCTCCCCGCGCTCGGAGTCACTTAAGGGGTATGCGACGCGGATGGCTAATAAGATCGTCAAATCGGATATGCAGGTCAAGATGTACGGGCTGCCGAATACTAAGGGGTTTGCCTGCCATAAGTTGAGCTTGGACCCTAGGGGGAAGGGGATCGTGCTGGAGCAGTTGACGGATGTGGTAAATCACGTTGCGGAAAGTCTGGATATAGTGAATGGAGGGATGGGCGTCGCTGAGAAGCTCGATGGAGCCATGGGGAGCGTTCGCGCTGCGAGAGATGCACTGAGAGGGACGCAGATGCATCGGTTGTTTCCCTATCATGTTGTGGATCCCAGGGTACGTTCATCTGATTCCTGCTTTGCAATTTGGTTTATAGGAGGCTGATTGCTTAGATATTTGACCCTCCACTTCATCCTCACCTCGCGTTTGATCTTTATATATCGGAGGCAGCACTCATTGTAGAATTACGGACGCTGGATCCACTAACTCCCCCGGACTATCGTGGGCCTACTTTTGCGTTACCGTCGCTGGAGTCCCCGTTTGGGTTTCGGGAAAGGTTCGCTGCGGCTGTCGGGCTGAGAAATGGGGGAAATGGGGTTGGGACCGCTAATCAGGATCAGATTTATCACTACAAAGGTGGGGACGTGCGGGTCAGGGAGAGGGTCAGGATTGAGAGTCAGGACCCTAGCTTAATGGCTGTTTGGGCAAAGTTGGGAGGCCTGGAACATGCATTGGGACTAGCCATCAAGTCCTTAGACATTGCGAAGAGTGCAGCTGGGGTTCGTCAGCGATGGGATTGATAATTCTTCACACGCGTATTTCCGGTTGGGTTGATTCCACTGGGAGTCTTGGTTCTGGACCACGAGGTTTGTAATTGGTTACAGGATATCTGTGGTCGGGTTCTGAAAATTATTCTAAAGCCATAATAACACCAATTCACCAGTGATACCCGTACGAGAAATCGATATTGTTAAGTTCTATCATGAAGCTCCGTAGTTCATAGTCATCCTTAATTGCCTCTCCTATTTGTTACGAACAATGTTAGTCTTTGCTCGGGATGAGTCCTCCAGCAAGTTGAAAGGAATGGCATACCTTGTGACCCGCCTGTAATGATAACCTCTCGATAGTATGAGCCAACCTTTCCTTCTTCCCCTTTAATATCCTTAGCTTCTCCGCATTCTGAACATTCCCACCAAGATCACCCCTCCTCTGCCTCGAAGAAGCAGAGGAGAGCGAAGGCTTTTGCTGTAACCTCCCCTCCTGCAACTCTGACTTTGCAACCAGCGTCTTCTCCCTCCTCTCCATCTTTGCCAAATGCTGTTCCACCCTGCGAAGCAAATGCTCAACTTCTGGCCCGATCTCGTCGGCGAGGGCAGTCTGCGCGGCGTATAGCGTTGGCTCGGAGATTAATTCAAAGTGCTAGCGCCCCTCTTAGCTATCTATCGCAGGGTTTGCAATTGGGAGGAACAAACCCGAGTACATTGTAGGACTTTCTTGATGCGCGGGAAATCCTGGACTCCCGAGTCTAGGATTGAAATCGAAGAGTCTAGGAGCCGGGTTGAGTTTCGGAGAGAGGACACGCAGCCGCTTAGCGAGGAAATTGTGCTCGTGGTTCCGAACGACAACGACATTCCCGCTTTGCTTTGTTTTGTTTTTGTGGGATGAGGCGGGGTGGTTAGATGCTGTTTGGGGTCCGGTACCATGTCGGGGCTGTACCGGGTATTTTTTGTCACGGGTGATTTTAGTGATGATCAGGGGAATTGTACTTGTGCATGGGCCTGGGTAATCGGACAGGCAGCGATTAAAAATCTATGAGAATACATATATTTTTAATCCCTGCTTGTCCGACCACCAAAGTTCATACCCGAGTACTTGTAGGTTGATGCGAATTCGGGAAAATATATTCAAACTGGACGGGACGAGTTCTATTAGCACTCTCTGTAGAGTCTCCATTATTGCTTTTTGCGCCCTTTAGCTCCTCTGATAATACAGTATTTGGGTGGGCTGATTGATTCTGCCGTCGTCCCCCCTCCACAAACCCGAACCCGATTCCACCCCCGAAACATCAACCACCACCACCACCACCGCTTCCCATAAGTCCATCAACCATCCTCCTGCCAACGTCAAACCTCGAATCGTTCCGACTCCTACAAACCTCTCGCGATGCTCGAAAGAATCTTTGGAAGGAAGTGGCCTGCGCCAGTTGGTACGCTCCTGCCATTGATTCCCCCCGCTCTGTAACTCACTCGCTAACAACGATGCGATGATTAGCTAAGCCGATGGCACCTTTCTATGTTGCCGGTAAATAAAATTTCCAATCAAGAGGGTTTAATTCGGAATTGCTTGGCTAATTTGTGCAGGTGCAATCATTTTCTACGGAGTTAATAGCCTTTCTACTTTTCTCGCTAATAGTACGTTTTCTTTGGTCCATGCCTTTGCTCCGTGTGGAGATTGCTGTGCTTGGAGGATTTTGCGTTGAGCGGATGGAGTTATGGACGGTATGGTGGCTAACAATCCGCAGCCGAGGAGTATAGGAATGACCCTCGCAACCCCAACGCCAGGGCGAATCCTCCCGGAAATGCTGGACAGCATCACTAGAACTCTTCACTTTCTTCTAGAAAAACATAGATCTGTCGGGTGGAGAAAAGTGAATGGCACGGGTTGGACAAGGATGAAATGGGGTTCTGGAATGTAGTGCTGGCAGTCTTGTACAGTTGCCCCCGGCTATAATGAACTTTGCTAGAATGAATTTTTGGCTATGGAACGCTGCCCTCGCGGCCACGCTAGTGAATTTACCGCAGAGTCCAGTTTACTATTCGAGTAGTGAACGCCCGTCTTGATTCTTGGCGTTCATTGTAGCTAGGGGCAACTGTACTCAAGTATGGACATAAGTGATGAGACAGACAGGGATTAGAAATCTACGCATCCCATAGATTTTCTAATCCCTGTCTGTCCCATCACCCACGTCCATACTCGACTATGACTAACAACTAGCCTAGCCCTTCTTCGCTTGTTCGCCTTCGCTCGACCCACCAGCGCCTATTTAAGTTCCGCCCCTCTGCCTTCCTACCCCTTCTCCCTCTCCCCACCAAGAACTCTCTCCGCCCTTCCTCCACGCTTTCCCTTCCAAAACACAAGCTACCAACACAACAAACTACCGCCCCGAAGCACTCAAACACAGCTTTCCCGCATACCCAACCCCCCTCGAAGTCTGTTTATGTCCATCGAAAATCTCAAAGTTAATGGTGAGTCTTTTTTTCTGTTTTTTCTCTTTTTCTCGAGCTATTGGGGACTTTGCGATTTCGCGTCCAGAGTCAAATCCTAGCAATCTGGTTAGACCATAACTGCATTTGCCTCACATCCGGAGTCTTTTCGCAAAGTCTCTATTGCCACACCGGCCAACGCCTCCTTGAAGAGTTTGTCCTAGATGGACAACTTCAGCTAAAATCCCTGTCTTTTTAATCTCGTTGGCTGCCCTGATTCATCGCCTCACTGCAGGATGCTTCTTGCTCACCCAGCTTCTCCTTGCCAACTGCTGACACCTTTTTCCTAGACCCTTTCGCCGACGACGTTGGTGATACTCAGCCCAAGAATTACGTCCATATTCGTATCCAACGTGAGCATCCTTGGTTCTTTCCTTTTTTGTTGGAAGAAAATTTTTGCACTTTGTTCTGTACTTGGGTGGTGTTGTACCAGCCACTTTTTCCCGATCACTTTTTGCTCCCGGCTGGTACTCGAGTACATTCACTAACTTGTTTTTTTCAGAGCGCAACGGTCGCAAGACGTTGACGACTGTTCAGGGGTTGCCTAAAGAGTACAGTCCTAAGGCCCTTTTGAAAGCTTTCAAAAAGGAATATGGTAACCATCCCCCCCCTCCCCACCGCTTTCGTTCGATTCGGGACTCTGCCCGTCTGTCTTGCATGCATTACCTGGTTTTTTTTTCGCCTGCCGCTAGTACGTTGAAATAAGAGCTTCCTCCATAATCTGTCGCAAATTCGCAATAAAACGCCTTCACTTAACCCTTTATGGCCTAAACCAGGCTCATTTTGGACTCTTCCTGACTGTATTGGATGTTTTGCTTCAGCCCCTACTTTATTTCAACATACTAGCGGCAGGCGAAAAAAACCAGGCAATGCGGTATAGTCTGGGCAGGGCATGGATCTTACCCCTTGGTTGTTTTGGGATAATAGAAGCGCTGACCTTGTGTTACCTTGATCGTCACAGCTTGCAATGGCACCATCATTCAAGATAAGGACATGGGGGAGGTGATCCAACTCCAGGGTGATCATCGTACAAAGGTTATGGATTTCCTTACCGATAAGGGAAGCGACAAGATGGGCAAGTACGCACTTGCCAAAGAAAATATCAAGGTGAGTCATTTTTTTTTCGGGATCCGGCGATTCGGTTGGAGGCTCTGCTCACAAAGTGTTTTAGATCCACGGATTTTGAGCCCCGCGTCGCCAGCCTTCCTCAACACCACCCTTTGCTTTGGTTTTGGAGGAATACTTTTGTGCTGGAAGACATGTTGTGGGTTGATTTTGGTGTGCGTGCTTGAATTTTCGGGGGGGGGGGGAGGAGGGGGTTTGCAGTATACATACCTAATAAAAGTTACTCAAACGTGCTTGGTCAGTCTCCTGGGGCGCCTGAACTGCCTTGGCTTCACGGTTTCCGACTGGAGGGGGTCTTGATTGTTGGAGTGGCTTTTTTCTCATTCTTTTTTTTTCATTTCTCTTTTCTTGCTGGATGTTTGAGACTCAGGGCTGAGACGGACTCGGATTAGTAAAATGACTTTTTAAGTTGACTAGGCTATTCTCTATGTGAACTGTGAATAGAGTGACGGCGCCCCAGTGCATAAATCGAACTTAGAAGTCAGAAGTCCTAAGCCTTGGCAACCATGCCTGAGCCAACGCCGAAGAAAAGCAAGGAATAGGCAAAGACACAGACTTCTTGCTGTGAAGGAGTTTTCTTCCCTCTCGAATATTCGTCAAGAGTTCCAACTTCCAACTTTCCTACCTAGGCGGGGGGTCACTCTAATTAATAGAGGTGCTGTACGAGTACTACTCGTAGTATCATACTCGGGTAAACCGTCGCAGGGCAAGCCCGGGGTAGTAGCGTGCCCAGCCTCGGGCGGGGTTAGGAGCTGAGATGCTTTTTACCCTGCGGCACCCTAGGCAAAAAAGGCGGGGTCACCACAACAACAATAACGTCAAGGACCATGACGTATTTGAGCCAAAAAGCTGAAGACTAAGTTAGATTAGACCACACACACCAGACCTCGATCCATCAATCCCTTCTGCTCTGCTCCGTTAATTAATGGGTTATTATTATTATTATTATTATCCATTCAAGGGTGTGGTAGCCAGTCGGTTGGGTACAGTACGGTACGGGTACGGCAGGGACCACACACACAACACCGATACTCCTAGTAAGTTGACGAAATATTGAGAAGTTTTCGGGTCCGGGGGATCGCGCTGGGTGGGTATCATATATATATATATATAGTACTGTTTGTTTGTACTTGTATGCATGTATGTATTATATTACTATACTCGAGCATATAACGAGTGGGCTGAATACAGTATTATCATACTTCCCCCGATCGTAAAAAGTCTGCCTGCATCCATCCACCCTAAACCTCGTAAGTTAAACCTCCCTGACGTGACAAACGAATTCATCCACACAGCACTCTTATCATAATTACAGGATAATAAAAACTTGAAAACTTTCGCTCGTGTAGGATCTCTAAGTAAGTATATATAATATTATTATAGCTACTTGTGGTATCATATTAAGTATTACTATAGGAAATATATTATATACTTTTTCTCGTTTTTCTTTTTTTTCTTTTCTGTTTTGTGTTTGGTTTTTTGGAGTTTTTTTTCGTTGTTGGATTGGGTTGGGTTGGCTCGGTTTTTGTTGAAGTTGCGGGTTTTTATGAAGTTTAGGGTGGATGCTGACTTTTTTACGATTGGGCCAGTAAGTTACTGTGCTGTGCGGTTTTTCGCACTATATACTGCGTCTTGTTCTGGTTTGGAGGGGGTGGGTGGATAGTTAGTTAGTTAGTTCTGACACATATTACTGCACGGTAGGTTGCCCCTCTACGGTATTTTATATCATACAGTGCACATGTTGTGAAATGGGGGGGGGGTTGGATGCCTTACTTATTAAGCGGCGATGTTCCGCCTGGGAAAGTTGGATTGTGGTGTGGTCGGTGCGCAGGTATAGCGGGGAGGGAAAAAAGAGGGGAGGGGAAATGCGGTCATGAGATATCACTCGAAATATGTATACTGGAAGATGTCGGGAAAAATCTGTATATATATCATATGAGAGATGCGGGCTTGAAGAGAAGAGAGAGAGTGGAAAGGACCAGTTGAAACGTGGGAGAGCAGCAGTATAGTTTCCTAGAAGGTGGAACTGAGTTGTCTATTGTGCATTTGCCAACTTACTTGGGCTGTTGGGGCTATGGTATTATATTTGTTTATTATAGTTCAGAGGTAATTAAATGTTATCCTCACAACCAAAATTGGCCGTTCTTTGCAACCACGAAAACGGTCACCCTATCAAGTATCCAAGGGGCCCAAAGCGCTAGTGCACAGGCATATCTTGACTTGAACCGAACTGAAATTTCAACCGGGCCGGACCCAGCTGTATCATTGGTGCGAGTCGAAGGAAATTGCGATTTTTTTGTAAATTAGATGTATAATATCATATATACCTTTTTTTTCTGTGGGTTTCCCATTTATACTATAAACAAATTCCACGGCTTGGCATGGCATGGATGGATATATGATACTCGACTATCATACCTGATTTTTTGTTTTGTCTCCACAAGGGCACACAATTGATAAGTGATTGCGGGCTACTAGAGTTACATGGACTGAATCACCAAGCTCCCTACCCTAGCTACCCACCCATAGGCGAAATTTTGGTAATTATTGGTATTGAGGATCTTGCTGTACTGTGGGGTTTTCGTTGGTTTGGTGTGTTTTGACGGGTATGATATGATACTTCGCTTGACCGAAGATGACTCGTGTTCAAGAACTATACCAGTGCAGGGTATATACATGGCTAATGATGTGAATTCTACTATTCCCAGTCGGGCATAGTTTCGTCACGTTGAAAGCTATTTTTTCCAATGGAGGGGTAGCAGCCGGTCAATTATTTTTGTTCGTTCGTTTGCGGGAGAGGGCTAGAGTAGGCTTTTTCTGTTCTGTTATTGTGAGAGCGGGGGCTGGGCTTGACTTGGCGAATGAGATCTGATTGACCCTCGCTTTAATGTGGGGGAGGCGGGAGACTAGAGCTTGGGAAGATTAGCATTTCCTTCGTCCCTGTAGCTTTTCATTTCTTCATTTTTTTAATACTGCTATTCTTTCGTCCTGTACCCGAAATCCCGCTCTCTCTCTTTTTTGTCCCGGTATTTTCGTAGACTCCGGGGTATTCTTGGGAAGGGGTGTTATGTACTGTACCGTGCTCACGGAGCGCTTTTGGCATTCTTTGAACTTACAGGCCCGTATTGTACAGTACACTATTGTATTCCGAAAAACCGGTCGTGGGAGGTCTTTTTTTTTTTTGCCATCTTTCTCTGGAAAATATCGTGCGCTGAGGATGAACTCCCGGTGTGGTTTTAGTACACCAAATGCCTGACGATAGAAAACCGGATGGATTCCAGCGGTAAAATTCGGACGAGTCATACCTGGTGATTGCCCTAGCGGTTTTTATTCTGTGAGGGTAAACTACCTACACACCCCGCCCTACGCAGGGGCAAAATCCTAATGAGGGCACTCATAAGCCCTAATCGCTTTCAAAAGACAGACCCTAAACATTCGACGAAACAAGTAACAATTCTATTCCACCGCCCCCCCCCCCCCCTTCGAAACTCCCTAGCTACCAACCTTGAAAAAAAAACCGCAGGGAGCAAAATACGTCCAGACGACCATTTCCTCCCTTCACCAAGAAGCATCTCCCTCCCTTCAACACACAACACCCCAAATACCAAACACAATCCACTTTTTTCCATCTTTTCTTTCCCTCCAGTCAACGGCGACCACTCATATCCAATGGCCGCCCCCATCCCCACCACCACCACCCCAGCATCCTCCCAGGAACAGCAACAGCAACCCCAGCTCAACGACGTCCTCACCATCACCATAACTCAAGTCGACGCCAACGGCCTCACCGGTACCATGGCGGATTATCCATCCGTTGACTTCCAAGTCCCGCGCATCTTGACCAGTTCTTCCGGCCTCGCTTTTCAGGAGGAGCGCGGGTGGCTTATTAATGCAAAGGCTAACCTGAAGGTTAAGGTCGGGGACGTGCTCCCCTGTCGTGTCTTAGCCGTTAGGATGAAGATCGAAGGTGAGGAGGGGAGGGAAGTTAAGGCCGTTGTTGGAATTGTCCAGGAGTGGATTGAGAGGGAGGCGTTGGAGAGGGCTTGACTTTGGGGACTTTGGGGGGGAAGAAACAGGAGCTGGGGAGGGAGAGAAAGAGGGAGGGAGGGAGGGAGGGAGGGATGAAGGCTGTTGTTGTTGTTCTGTTTTGTCCTGTGGAGGTGCTTGGTGAATTACCGTTGTGGTTGTGGTGGGACAATTGATTTTCAGGCATATGTCTTGCGTGTAAGGTTTGGTAGACAATAGCCTTGACGGAGAGTCATTTAGTCTAATCCCTTTTGAGCTTGGGGCGTTGCGGGGAAGGATTGGCGGGGAGATGCTGCCGGAGTGTGTGAAGGGTTACGGGGCACAGCTAGTATTCTCCCTCCAAAAATGCTACCACCATGATCATGTATAGATGTATAATAGGTTTGCCTGTCGGCCTCACTTGCATAGCATAATACACCATACCACCACCACCACGGGTTCGCAGTGACAGTTAGCGTCACCACCGTCACCATTTAGATATCAGAGATACAGTGCAGCACGTTCCCCGATACCTCAGTCACGGGTCTACCATATCCACAGCTTATTCTCCTGCAACTTCCCATAGGCTGCGCAGGTGATGTGATGCACGGGTTCAATTGATAACACAACGGGACTCAGATTTTATATCCTCCTCTATTATAAGCATGCAGGCGTTCCAGGCAAGTTGGGAATGGAAAGAGAAAGAAAGGATTGTGAATGGGACCGCGTATAGCTTGCCTTCGCTTAGCATTCTCTCTCTATGCACGACCGATGGTTTGCTATCAACTTATTGTGGGTAGAGGTTAATAGGAAGGAGGAGAGTACCGTACACAATAGGGTAAAGGTTCTGGTGGGTGAGTGAGAAGAGGTGCATCGCGCGGAACATGCCACGTCCAGTACTGTACTCCATTGCGCTGTGCCCCGGGTTGAAAATCTGATGCCACTTGAACCATCGATCCAATGAACGGTATGTGTGCAATCGAGCAGGATGCGGGGATAGAAGAAGTAGATTTCTGCAGGGGGTGAATTTCCTGGGGTAAGCTCTGCTTTGTCGCTAGCGAGTTATGATCGCCAGTCAGTCAGTCTACCCCAGGAAATAGAGCAAGGGGCGCGGGGTGCAAAAGCCGGTTTCATGTTCTTTAAAATTGATGTCAAGACCTAGACTCTCTCTTCCTCTCTCTCACCGTGCGAGCACGGCACAGGATACTACACGTCCCCTAGAGCCAGAAAGGAGGTCACGCAAGATCACTCGGACCACAAGGTTATCCAACCAGTGCCGCTGCACCGATGATATTATGATACCTGCACAGTATCCAACGGACCGCAGATCTGCGGACAACTGTCGCCGAAGATCCTTTTTTTCCTTATTCTTTTTATTTTTTTTCTCTTTTCAACCCCTAGCGGGTGGATGAATGGTTTATCCTGCCGAGTTCCATTCTTATACTTCAATCCTAAATGAGGCATTCCGGAGAAAGTGGACGCTTGGGCAAAGAATACCGGTAGTGTCACCCACACAAGGGAGTAGAATGGGGGAAAGGGCAGGTCCCCCTCGCCTGGTCGGGGATATCCTTTCTGACAGCGAAGCGGTTTGTCATAAGTTAGCTCGCTAGTACCGGACCCCCCTTCCCTCCAATCTCTATTTATTAATTCCTATATAACCTCGCACGGTAGGGCACGGCACTGCGCTGTACTGTACTGCGCGTCTCCACTGTACATCGGGTTGGGGGGATTTGCGGACTGCAAGGAAGGTTGGTTACATCAAGCAATCAATTAATCAATCGGTCGCTCATGAAATTTAATCATCAGCTGGTACTTGCAATTGTCTAGGAATTCGGGCTATCTAAACCTGCCCTGCCACGCGAGGGAGAGACAGTGTGTGTGTATCTACTAGGGGGAGGAGAGGAGATAAAGAAATATTCACACATTGTCGATAAGATAGGTGACGTTGGTCAAGGCTCACCTCAACTTGTCTTAGTCAGCCCAGAAGAAAAGAAAGAAAAAACAAAGAAGGGCGAGATTTTGGCCAATGATCGTGATTGGAAGGTAGCTCTACATCGTACAGTACACCCTGCTTTGTCCGCTCGCTCCCGGGGAAACCAAACTTAGACCCGGACGGCAGCAGCATGCAAGCAGAAAGGTGAAATGAATCAAAGAGTTGTTTATTTTTCGGAAGTGGACGGGAGGTAGCAGGGACTGGGGAATAACACTTTGGTTCACTCACCTCTGGTCTGGTGCGTGTGTCCCCGTGGTCGGTGTTACTTAGTTCCGGGTATGAAGTGTGAGTTAGGGGGAGGGAGAGATAGGTACCGAGAGTATGGTCAAATCCCTGGCTAACGTATATCATATCCCACCAAACTAGCCACGTCTTACTTGGTTTAAGATTGGAATCGAAGAAGTTGCAATACTGGATATATGTGTATGCGTGTATGCCTGTTATGTATGCATGGATCCGCCCCATGAATCCGCCCATCAATCCACCCTTTCTGAAAAACCCTTATTCATTATAGGAGTGCCCAGATAGATAGGTAGGGAGGCGTTTGGTAGGTTAGTGTCTGAACGTTATACCTTAAGATTCGAAGCTTCCTATAGTGTAGGAGTGATGAGTGGTGGTAAAACCCCTGCACCAAAGGGGTTTCTCTTCCCCCGGGAATCCCAACAATCCCCCCACCCGGCTGAAATAGCAAGTGAATGGAATGAATTGGGGAAGTGGTAACGAGATATGCCACCGTCCTTTATCCCATAGTCCGTCGGGTGCTGCGCCCAAGAAATCTCGTTAAGAAAATGACGAGATCTGAGATTTACTTTTCCTTAATTGGGAATGGAATAATGGCATTTG